>Ga0326512_10000046_pt1 | contig 104460 bp, 167 predicted proteins | sample 1_2617_0518_D_FD_203652 | JGI IMG/M metagenome (GOLD analysis project Ga0326512, IMG submission 203652) | Bovine rumen microbial communities from UC Davis, California, United States - 1_2617_0518 | ecosystem: Host-associated > Mammals > Digestive system > Stomach > Rumen | place: USA...
TAATGTTTCTCAACCAGATAATAATACTTCTGTTATTATACAAGATATAGTTAGTAAGGATTGTATTAATGATAAAACTAATTTAAATAATATAGATTCTATTAGTGAAACAGATAATAAAAATAATGCGTTGTTAAATGATTTAAGTAATATACAGAATGATAAACAAGAAACTAAGTCTAAAAAGAAGAAAGAGTTTGTATTAAATACTAAGGGTGATAAACCTAAGCCTAAAAGAAATACTAAATCTAATAGAGCTAAAGAAACAGCTAAGATGTTTGTTTTAATAAAACAATTATTTGAGAATGATGAAGTCAACGAACCTGATTTAGTAGAAATACTTACACAGTATTTACAGTCAAGGTTAGGAATGAAAGAAGCTAAAGCATTAACTTATGAAGTTTGGCAAAGTCAATTAGAATTACTTATTAAGATTTGTGAAGGAGATTATAAGTATGCAGAAGATGTGGCTACTCAGGCATATTTAGGGCAATATAGAGTTTTATGTTTTCCTAATCAACAGAAATCTAATAAGACTTATAATGGCTATAATGGAAATAAGAAATATGGATATGAAATAGAAGCTAATGAGGAATTTATACAATTAAGTAACACTGAAAGAAAAGAAAGAAAGCAAGTTCTTAATACTCGTATTGCAAAAAATACTGACGGAAATGATTTCAAATTCTAAATTCTAAATTCTAAAATTAACATTGAATTTATATTTTGTTAATATTTATATAACAAATAATTGTGTACAATATGTTATAATTTTACTATAAACAAAAAAATGTAAGCAATTCTGAATTTATGTAGAACAAAAAGAAAGTGATGTGTAAAAAATTTATGGCAGAATACGAATTTAATTGGGATTGCAATAAATGTTGGTATAAGGAAGTTTGTAGTAAATTTGGTACTCCTGAATGTAATCGACAATGTATAAGATATTCAGAAATGGATTATCTCATGTATTTATCTAATATACCTAAAGCAAGACAAGCTCCTTATTATTTATCTCCCGAACAAGATGATTTAGATGCTTTTTTCTATCTTAAACAAATTAAAGATAATATAAAAGGTTTTGTTGATAATGGGGATAATCTTTATATTTATAGTGAAAATAGTGGTAATGGCAAAGCACAGCCTTTATCTGCTAAAGTATTAACTGAAACTGGATATAAAGATATGTCACAAATACAACTAAAAGAAAAAGTATTTGGTGAAGATGGTAATTTGCATAGAGTTATAGGTATCTTTCCGCAAGGGAAACAAGATGTATATAAAGTAACATTTTCTGATAATACTTATACCCATTGTACTAAAGAACATTTATGGACAGTACAAACTAATAGTAAAGGTATTCATACAATTACTTTAGAAGATATGATGAATAATCTTAATAAATCTACCCATAACAATAATTCCGTATTTAATTATCGAATACCTTTATGTCAACCTATAAACTTTGCCGAAAAATACTTAGCTAATGACCCTTATATAATGGGATTAGTAGTTGGTAATTATATCAATAATAAAACATCAAAAAATACTCTTAATAATGTTAAGTCAAAAGAAATTTTAGATAATCTTACTGAAAAATGTGAAATCAATGATAAGATAAGATTAGAATGTCGGGATAAATCTAAAGGTAATTATAACATTTATATCAATGATGAACAGGTAATGTTATATGCTAAGGATTTTACTGATACGGAAAAATTTAATCATTTAATTAACTCGTATTTGTATAATGACATTTATGTGCGTTATGAATTTCTAAAAGGCATTATTGATATGTCTGGTAAGTTTAGAGATAAATCAAATATTATAAGAATAGCACATAGAAATGAAAATATAATTAAACTTATTCAGCAAGCGGTAGAATTATTAGGTGGTATGTGTAGTATAGAAACACATAAAAATACTATAAGACAATCTAATTATATTAGAAAAGAACAAAAACCTAATAATATGTTATATATAGCATATATAGATATGCCTATAGCAAAATATAAACTATATTGTTCATCTAAATATTATGAAAAAATAATATCAAAGTATGAAGAATATACGCCGAGAAAGTATATTACAAATATTGAATATTCACATAAAGAAGAATGTCAATGTATTAAACTTGATAGCAAATCAGAATTATATTTAACAAATAACTGTATTGTTACTCATAATACATCTTGGGCTATAAAACTTATGCAAGAATACTTTAATCAAGTTTGGTATGGTAATAGATTTAGATGTAGAGGATTATTTGTTTTTGTTCCAGAATTTCTAAGTCTTGTTAGAAAAAATATGTATAATCCTTCAAAAGAATTTATTGATTTTGAGGATAGAGTTAAACAAGCTGACTTAGTTATATGGGATGATATTGGTTCAAGTAAGCTAAATGAATCTGATAATTTACAACTATTAACTTATATTAATAAAAGAGAACTTGAACTAAAAGCCAATATCTATACAAGTAATGTTCCATATAACAGATTGGTTGAATTAGTTGGAGCCAGATTAGCAAGTAGAATTTGGAATAAAAGTATAAGAGTAAAATTAGTAGGAATGGATAGGAGAGGGTTAGAAGATGGTGACTCTTCAGATACTGAATAAAGTAATACAATCTTCTGATATCTCGTTAATACAAAATAATGATTTAACAGTGGATTATTTTCCAGAATATGAGCCTGAGTTTGATTTTATAATGAATCATTATCAAACATATGGCAATGTTCCAGATAAAGAAACATTTTCTTCTGTATTTCCTAATTTTGAATATATACAAGTTACTGAATCAGATAAGTATTTATTAGATACTGTTTTTGAAGAATATAACTATTCAAGAATGGTAGAAATAATTCAGAAAAGCGCTGATTTATTAAAATCAAATAGTAATGATGCTGTAGAATATCTTAAAACCGCTATGGCTGATATTAATATTAAGTCTGGCAGAACATATGTAGATATTGTAGGTCAAGCAGATTTGCGATTAAATGAATTTAAAAATAAACAAAATTCAGAAGAACCTTGGTGCATATCTACTGGTTTTCCAGAACTTGATAATATTGTTCAAGGCTGGACAAAGGGAGAAGAGTTTGTTGTAATTTTTGCAAGGACAGGTCAAGGTAAATCGTGGGTGTTAGTTAAAACAGCCACTCATGCTTGGAAATTAGGATTTAGAGTAGGTTATATATCTCCTGAAATGAGTTCCAATAAAATAGGTTATAGATTTGATACTCTCAATGAACATTTTTCTAATACAGGACTTTTAACTGGTAATGCAGAAAATTATGAAGAATATATAAAAGAGCTTATAAATAATAAAGATAGACCTCTGTATGTAGCAACACCAGTAGATTTTAATAAGAGAATTACAGTAAGTAAACTTAGAACTTTTTGTATTGATAATAGATTAGATATGTTATGTGTGGATGGTATTAAGTATTTAACTGATGAAAGGGCTCATAGAAATGATAATCTAACAACACAATTAACTAATATATCAGAAGACTTAATATATTTAAGTATGGAATTACAAATACCTGTCTTAGTAGTAGTTCAATCTAACAGACAAGGCGTTAGAGATGGCGAAAATGATAGTGGTACACCTGACCTTGAAAATATAAGAGATAGTGATGGTATAGCTCATAATGCTACTAAAGTAATATCTTTAAGACAGACTGGACCCGGACTTGAAATGGGTATTAAAAAGAATAGAGATGGCGCTAATAATGTTAAATTAGTTTATACTTGGGATATAGATACAGGTACTTTTACATATGTTCCAGGTGAAAGTGATATGAACGCTATACCTACTACTTCTCATTCAAGTAATAATACTAACAATACTAAAAGAAGTAAAGGTAAAAGTAATTCTAATAATAATGAAAGAAATACATTAGCAGATGTTAAGCCTGAGCCGAGAATGGCATTTGCTGATAAGAGTAGTCCGTTTTAAAATTTTTATATTTAAGGATATAATAATATGTTCTATGTAGCAGGAAAACCAATAATAGCTTCTGAAATAGAAGTATTACAAGAATTAAAATCACAATTAGCTTTACAAGGAATATATAGATTTGATAAGTTCATAGAAACTGAAAATCATATACAGTTTAACTGTCCTATTCATAAAGGTGGTCAAGAGCGTAAGCCTTCTTGTGGTATTACTAAAAATAGAATAGTTACTGAATTAGGTAATGGCAATAAAAAGATTACTGAAGCCGGTACTGTACATTGTTTTCAATGCGGATATACTACATCTTTACCCGAAATGATAAGCGATTGTTTTGGTAAAAATGATATGGGTATGTTTGGACATCAATGGTTAGCAAAGAATTTTTTAACAGTTTCAGTACAAGAAAGAAAACCATTAGAACTTGATTTAAGTAGAAATAAAAAAGTAGAAACACCAAAAATAGAATATATTACAGAAGAAGAATTAGATAGTTATAGATATATTCACCCATATATGTATCAGCGTAAACTTACTGATGAAGTAATAAATATGTTTGATGTAGGTTATGATAAAGATTTTACTTTAAAAACTAAAGATAAAGCGACTGGTAAAGATAAAGAATTACATTTTGGTGAATGTGTAACTTTTCCTATTCGTGATGAAAAAGGAAATGTATTATTTATAGCGAGAAGAAGTATTCATACTAAAATGTTTCATTATCCTAATGATGCAATTAAGCCTGTTTACGGCTTATATGAATTACCAAAAAATACAAATACAATAATTATATGTGAAAGTATATTTAATGCTTTAACTTGTTATGTATATGGTATTCCAGCGGTAGCTCTTAATGGAACAGGTACAGAGTTACAGATGGAACAATTAGCTAAATTACCTTGCAGAGAATTTATATTAGGTCTTGACCCTGATAGTGCAGGAGAAAGAGGAATACAAAAAATTAAAAAAGCATTAGGTAATAAAAAATTACTTAAACGCTTTATAATACCAACTGGTAAAGATATCAATGATTTATCAAAAGAAGAATTTGATAACTTACCAATTACCTTTGTATAAGTTACACATTAAAAAATAAAAATCTTTGTATAGTATTATGCTTTACAAATATCATTAAATGTGCTATACTTATTATGTAGTTAAAAAACAAAAATAGAGTACAAGTAGTTTATTTAAACTAAGTACAATAAGAAGAGAAAACAATTAAAAACAAAAAACCTATTGAAACAATTAAAAGAAGAGAAACAACTTATTTTTATTTAGCATTTTTATTCATCCTTTCAAATAGAATAAGTTCCCCTTTCTACTTAGCAGAGCAGATTAGGCTTAGTTTTTATTTATTACTTCTATTGTATGTAGTTATAAATAATACTAAGCCTAATTTGTTTTTTAATATATAATAATTATTTTATTTTAGAAAGGAAATGATAAAAAATGGCAGGTTTTAATCTCAATGATGTTGATAAGTATGGTGGCGAAAGTTTAGCTAATTTCTTTACATTAGCAGATGATGGTGATAGTGCAATAGTGAGATTTATGTATGATACACTTGATGATATTCAGGGTTATGCTATACATACAATTAAGAATGGCGACAAGGAAATTACTATTAGCTGTCTTAGAAATTATGATGAAGAAATTAGTAATTGTCCTCTTTGTGCCAATAAGAATTTTCAGAAAGCAAGATTATATCTTTCATTATATAACGAAGATGCTAATGAAATTCAGATATGGACAAGAGGTAAGCAGATAGTACCTGAGATAATGAAAACATTTACGCCTATTCAGGATAATGTATGTGGCGGTAGAGTTAAGATTACAAGAAAAGGTGCTAAAGGCGATAAGTATACTAAATATATAATGGAACTTATTAATACCGATGACTTAACACTTGAAGAACTTATAGAAAATGTAGGTGAGCCTACAAATCCTATGGGTACTCTTATTAAAGATTATTCATTTGATGAACTTACTAACTATGTAAATACTGGCAAACTTCCTGATATTGAAATTGAACAGTCTGCACAGGTAAATGTAGCTTATAGAGGTAATAATTTCAATAACAATACAAATAATAATTCTTTTAATAGGGGTAGTACAAATGCAAATCCTATAAGAAGAAATTATGTTCCTGGTGGTAATAATAGCTTTAACTAATTAGGCGGTGATTAGTAAATGGCTTTATTTAATTTACCAAAGAATAAAAATTCAAGAAGTAATGATAGTAAAGCTGTTTCTAAATCATCTTCTATAAAAAGTAATAAAACTATTACTATTAAAGGTGGAGGTACTTTAGCGGATAAGATACAATCTATATCCGTTTTAGTAGAAAGTAAACTTGGTAAATATAAGAAAGACTATGATGTTATAAGAGACGAACCTGAAAAGTTAAAACAATATATTGATGTTTGTATTGAAAATAATATAGTAGCAATAGATACAGAAACTACAGGTCTTGACCCAATGCAAGATGATATTGTAGGATTTTCATTATATACACCAGGACAAAAAGCAGTTTATGTTCCTTTAAATCATATAAGTTATATAACACAGATTAAATCAAATAATCAAATTAGTATTGATGTAGTAACTGAACAATTTCAAAGGTTGGCAGATAATAATGTAAGAATTATAATGTTTAATGCACCTTTTGATATAAGAGTTATCTGGAGTCATATTAAAGTTAGATTACATTGTTGGTTTGATTGTTATATAGCAGCAAGATGTTTAAATGAAAATGAGCCTGCTAATGGACTTAAAGCTCTACATAAAAAATATGTGGAAGATGATACAGGAACAGCTTGGAGTTTTTCAAAATTATTTGATACAATTCCATTTTCATTAGTTCCTATAAAAGACGGCTATATTTATGCAGCAAGAGATGCTTTAGTAACTTATGAATTATTCGAGTATCAATTACCATTCTTAGAATTAGAGAATGAAAAATGTAAGTTACATCAATTAGAAGGAGTTTCTAATATATTCTGGAATATAGAAATGAAATCTATGGACGCATTTATAGATATGGAACAGTTAGGTATTTCATTAGATTTTGATTATTGTGAAAAGTTATCTAATAAATATCATAAACTTGTAGATGTATCTAAGTCTAATATAGATAAAATTCTTAAAGAATATAGACCTAAAATTGATGATTATAGACGTTCTCACCCTAATAGTGGTTTAGATAATCCAATAAATATAGCAAGTACAAAACAATTATCTTGTTTATTATATGATATTTTAGGTGTTAAAGTAGTAGATGAAAGAAATCCAAGAGGTGTTGGTAAAGAAATTTTGGAACAAATAAAATTACCCTTATGTAAAGCTATCTTGGAACAACGAAAACTTGAAAAACTTTTATCTACATATATAGATAAAATGCCTGAAATAGCTAATCCAAATGATGGTAGAGTTCATTGTAAATTTAATCAGTACGGTGCAGATACTGGCCGTACGAGTTCAAATGAGCCTAGACTTACTGCATATTGGGCTCATAAAATCAGGTTAATTCAGGGAAGGTTAGCAGCTTAATAATTATCTGAAGGATATAATTATGTTACTGCTAAATAATCCTGAGCTAAGACACTCATAAATCTATTCGATAAAGGAGTACACGTTATGAGAAAAATTATTCTAAATGAACAAACAATACAAGATATTAAATGTTATATTCAGCAAGGTCATACAATTATGGAAACCGCTAATAAGTTTACATTAAAACCAGATACATTAAAAAGAATTATGCGAGAAAATAATATAAAACCCTTTTTTAAAAAACCTAATGTATCCATAAGACCTATTACATCTGAGATGATTCAAGGAGCTTGTAATTTATATTTAAACACAAATACGACATTGCAAACTATTGCAAAGACATTCAAATTAGAATATTGGGAATTACAAGAGATTTTAAATTCTAATTTTACAGAAGAGGAACAAAAAATTAGAAAAAGAAAATTATATTCCTTGAGTAAAACTGGCAGTAAAAATCCAATGAAAGACAGAACAGGATTGAATCATCCTAATTATAAAGGTATAGTTTACGATGGAAATGGTTATTTAATGTGTTTAAAGCCTGATTGGTATACTGGAAGAATTAAAAGTAATTATGTGTTTGTTCATACACTGGTAATGTGTGAAGCTCTTAATATCACTGAACTTCCTAAAGGTTTTGTAATTCATCATATAAATGGAGATAAGAAAGATAATAATATATCTAATTTAGCTTTACTTACAATGGGAGCTCACACTAAATTACATTCAATACAGAATAATATGTGTAAAGTGCAGAGACTATTCAAATATGAAGTAGGTTTAGAAGGAACTTCTAATTCCGAAACGCCTGACGATACTTGTATATAATTTTAAGATTATATAAGGTTGATGAAGATATAGTCCACTAAATGAATATGCAAAATATTCCTTCACGTCCTTGGAAATTAGTTGATGGTACTAAAGTAGATGCTGGACACGATGTAAGACAAATGTTTTGTGCAAGTCCTGGTAATATACTTATATCTTGTGACTATTCAGCACAAGAACCAAGAGTAACAGCACATTTAAGTAAAGACGAAAAGATGATAAATGCTTATCTAGCAGGCAAAGACGTTTATTCAGAAATAGCTGCTATAGCGTTTAATAAAACTTATGAAGAATGTCTCGAATTTGTCTTAGATGAAAACGGCAATAAAACAGATGTTACTAATGTAGAAGGTAAGGGTAGAAGAACCCAGGCAAAATCAATCGTTTTGGGAATACTTTATGGACGAAGTATTCCTTCAATAGCAGAACAATTACATTGTGAAAATGAAAAAGCTCAACAAATTTATGATGATGTATTAAATAAGTTTACTGGTCTTAAAGCATTTAAACAAGATAGTGAGGAAATGGCGAGAAGATACGGATATGTTACTACTGTTTGGGGTAGAAAACGTAGACTTGTAGATATGCAACTTCCTTATTATGAATTTTCTTATAAAGAAGGTCAAATACCTATAGATTTTGACCCATTAGCAGATGAAGATAATGCTAATATAAGTACAGAAGTACCTAATGATATATGTGAAAAATATACTAATAAACTTCTTAATGCTAAATATTATAAAGATAGAAAACGTATTGAAGAAGAATTAGATAAAATGGGTATTACTATTAAAAATAATACTAAGAAAATTAGAGATGCTACAAGACAATGTGTAAATGCAAGAGTGCAGGGTAGATTAAACTGCTCATATATACTGAACTTCATTACTCAAAGGTGTGTATAAACTTAAAGTTTATATGCTAACGGTAAAAGCTGAATAAGACTGTCATATGAAATGTTACAACAAGATATATGACTTACCCCAAAGACGAAGTAGCTTTCTAAGAGAGCCTACGGTCCTATTATAAAGTAGGATAGCAGGTAATACCGTGCTAAGTTATAATTAAATGTTCAATATAAAAATCTTTTACCAAAATATTATTTGAAAGTAAAGTGAGGTGAATTAAATGACTGATATTTATTTAATAACTAATCTTATAAATGGAAAACAATATGTAGGGCAAACAAGAAACGGCTACATTGATAGATTTCATAGACATTTGCTTGTAAATATTTAGGAGTGAATGATAAATCCGCTATTGCACATATAAAAAGATATGCAGATAAAATTAATAAAAATGGTAAAAGAGCAAAATTTTTAGGTTATTCTTGGACTTTATTATAAAAAGTGTATCGACTATTCCTTAACGGAAGTACAAGGGAAGATGAGTTACCCTTGGAAGTGGTATATTAAAATTTAGTTTTAAATTTTAAAGATATAGTCAGGTATTATATGAAAATATAATAATAACCGAGTGCCGCAGACCTCACCAAGTTAGCTATGATAGAGTTGTATAATAATCAAGAACTTAAAGATTTAGGTTTTAAGATGTTAATTCCAATACACGATGAAATATTAGCAGAATGTCCTAAAGAAAATGCTAAACGTTGTGGTGAATTAATGGAGAAGATGATGATAGATGCAGCTCGTGATTTAATAGTTCCTATATCTTGTGATGCAGAATATACTGACCATTGGTATGGTGAGAAAATTGATATTTAATTTAAAGGAGAGATATTAAGTGGCTTTTGATTTTTATTTCGCAGGTTCTCAATGCGAAGAAACCACTAATTTATTAAAAGAATTAAATGCAAATGTTCTTAAATCTTATGTCAATGATATGAATGAAATTTTAAAGTGGTTTGAATATAAAAAACAAGGTTGGACAGGTAAACTTTTAATAGATAGTGGTGCTTTCACTGCTCATCGTAAAGAAACAGTTTTAGATATTGACAAATATATTAAATGGTTAAATGATAATGATAATGTTATTGATTATGCTATTGAATTAGACCATATACCAGGTAGATGGGGTCAAGTTAAAACATTTGAACATACTGAGATTGGAGCTAAAGAATCGTGGAATAATTATTTATATATGACAGAGCATTGTATTTCTCCTTTAAAAATTCTTCCAGTATTTCATCAAGGTGAAAATTTAAAATATTTAAAACGTATTGTAAATTATAAAATAAATGATACTTTTGTTCCTTATATCTGTATTTCAGGTAATAAAGAATTAACAAGTAAACAGCGTGAAGACTGGTATGCTCAATGTTATAATATAATTAAACAGAGTAACAATCCTAATGTTAAAGTTCATTGTCTAGGTAGTGCTACTCTTTCGAATATTGTTAAATTTCCTCTAACAAGTATGGATGCTACAAGTTGGATTATGACAGGAGCTACAGGTTCTATATTTTCAGACTATGGTAATATAGTTGTAAGTAAAGAATCTAAATCCAGTCCAGAATATATTGGTAATTTACCCATTGAAGCTCAGAATGTTGTTTCGAACTATTGTAATAAATATGGAATTACATTAGAACAAGTTCAGGACAACTATCGATATAGAATGTTAATTAATATACATTATATGTTTGATAAAAGTCAAACAACATCTTATGTTAAACGCAATTTAATACGAAGAACTTTATTTTAAAGAATTAGAGGTATTTATTATGAAAAAAGTATTATTATATAGTGGTGGTATGGATAGTTGGTTAATTAGTAATATATGGAAACCTGACATTAAGTTATATGTTAATATGCATACACGTTATTCAGAACAAGAAATAAAGAAAATAAAGGAAAATAATGAAGATGTAACCATTATAGATTTTCCATTAGGTCAATGGGAACGTGAAGATGCTATAATTCCTCTTCGCAATTTATATTTAGTTATGGTAGCTTGTAATATTACATATGATGAAGATGTTGAAATTTGTTTAGGTGCTACAGCAGGTGACCGAGTATTAGATAAATCTTCTGAATTTGTAACTAAAACAAATGATTTACTAAATTATCTATATAAACCTCAACATTGGATACCAAAAGGTAAGCAGGTTAAAATTAATATTGATTTTAAATCAAAAACAAAGACAGAACTTATTAAAATGTTTGTAGAAAATGGAGGAAATATAGATGAAGCATTTCATAAATCTTTTAGCTGTTATAATCCTATAGATGGTTGTGAATGTTGGAAATGTAAACCTTGTTTTAGAAAATTTGTATCTTTTAATTTAAATAATTATAAATTTACAAATACACAAATTCATACAGTCATTAATTATATTAATACAGAGATTAAACCTCAAATTATTAATGGGACATACGGTAGAGGTAAACAGGAAGAGCAAGATATTTTAAATATATTAGACAAATATAAGGATTTTATAGATGAAAAATAAAATAATTGCAATTGATTTTGATGGTACTATAACTGACGATACACCTTATCCTGTTTGTGGAAATCTTCGTACAGAAGCAGTAATTTACATTCATAAACTTTATAAATTGGGTTATAAGTTAGTTCTATGGACTGCTCGTAAAGATAAATATTATGATGAATGTATTTACAAGTTAAAGGAATGGAATCTATATAAATATTTCTCGTTTGATAATTTAACTAATACAAATGGTAAAATTTATGCTGACTTTTATATTGATGACCGTTCTTTAATGGAAAAAATTGATTGGAAAAAAATCTATAATTATATTATAAATAACATTTGATTTAAGATAATTCTAATTTTTAAAATTAAGTTACAATTATATTATAATTAGTTAATATTTTAAGTGTATAATATTATTACAGATATAATTAAAGGAGAAATGTAATTATGTATTATGTTAGTAAACGAATGGAAATAGCAGGTTCACATCAACTTAAACTTCCTTATGAAAGTCCTTGTAGTAAATTACACGGTCATAACTGGTTCATAACTGTTCATTGTAAAGCAAAAGATGTAACAGATTATGGAATGATAATTGATTTTGCTAAAATTAAAAAAGAAATTCACGGATTTCTTGACCACGGTTATCTTAATGAACTCTTACCTAATATGAACCCTACTGCTGAAAATATTGCTAAGTGGATTTGTAATAAAGTAACTGAAATGTGTGAAGTAGGTTATTGTTATAAGGTAGAAGTTCAAGAAAGTGAAGGAAATATAGCCATATATAATGTTGATGAATAAGAGGTTTTATGTATGTTAATTAGCGAAATTTTTTCAAGTATTGACGGTGAAGGTGTTAGAAGTGGATATTTAGCTACATTCATTAGGACAATTGGTTGTCCTTTAAGATGTAGTTATTGTGATACTTCTTATGCTTTTAAACCTGATAATAATACAAAAGATATGTCCATACCGGATATAGTAAATGCTTGTCTAAATCTATGTAATTCTCGTATTACAATTACTGGAGGAGAACCTTTAATACAGGACGATATAAAAGAATTGATAGAATCTCTTTTAGTTAATGGTTTTTATCTAAATATAGAAACATCGGGTTCTGTTTTTTTAAATATTAAAGAATGTAACAATATAATACAAGATGCTTATAATGACGGTAGACTCTTTTTTACTTATGATTATAAGTGTCCTACCAGTGGTATGTCTGATAGAATGAAATCCATTATATTTGAAAATCTTGGACCCAATGATATATTAAAATTTGTTGTAGGTTCTGTCGAAGATTTAGATTTTATGAAATCCATTATTTCTGATTTAGATAGTAGACATAATTATACAAATAAATATTATGTAAGTCCTGTATTTGGAAATATAGAACCTGTTAATATAGTAGAGTATCTTAAAGAAAATAATTTACAAAATGTAAGGTTACAATTACAGATTCATAAAATAATATGGGATAAAAATATGAGAGGAGTGTAATTTACAAATGGCTTATGATTATGAACTTGTAAAAGAAAGTGTTAAAAATATTCTTATCGGTATTGGTGAGGACCCAAATAGACCTGGACTTATCGAAACTCCTGATAGAGTAGCTCGTATGTATAAAGAAATATTCGAAGGAATACAATACACTAATGACCAAATAGGTGAAATGTTTAATAAATGTTTTGACGATGTACAAACAGAAGACCTTGTAGTTATTAGTAATATTCCTGTATTCAGTTATTGTGAACATCATATGGCTTTAATGTATAATATGAAGGTTTCTGTAGGTTATATACCTAATGGAAAAGTTATAGGATTATCTAAAGTTGCTCGAATAGCTGATATGGTAGCAAGAAGATTACAGATACAAGAGCGTATTGGTACAGATATATGTGACATTTTACAGAAGATATTAAATACTGAAAATGTTATAGTAGTTATTGAAGGAGAACATTCTTGTATGACTGCCAGAGGTATTAAAAAACCCGGAACTATTACAAAAACAGCTTCTTTAAGGGGTGCTTTTAAAGACAATTATAATTTAAGAACTGAGTTCTATTCTTTAATAGGTGATTAGTATGACTACCAAAATATTATATACTAATAATATAATTCAAAATAGAGTTAATGAACTTGCTAAAGAAATAACAAATTACTTTAAGTCCAAAAATAATAAACCATTATTAGTAATAGGAGTATTAAATGGATGTTATTTGTTTTTTGCAGATTTAACTCGTAATTTGAATTTAGAAGTAGAGACAGAATTCATTAAAATTAGTAGTTATTACAATAATAAAAGAAGTTCAAATATAACTTTTGAATACGAAAATCTAAGCAAATATAATTTAAAAGAATATAACATTTTAATTATTGATGATATTGTTGATACTGGAAGTAGTGCAAATAACTTATTAAATTATTTTATTGAAAATTATAATTTGCAGAAAGAACAGATAGTTTTTTGTACCTTGTTATATAAGAGATTTAAGAATAATACTGAATTTATTCCAGATTTTGTAGGTTTTGAATTAGATAAAGACTATTTTGTTGTTGGTTATGGTATGGACGACAATAATAAGTGTAGAAATACAAACTATATTTATTATAATAATTAAATAGGAGGCATTAATAATATGCAATTTAAAATTTTAACAAAAACAATGCAGGATATGATTAATAAAGTTACTAAAGGTGCAGGTAATAATAAGTTACTTCCGCTTACAAGTATGATTGATATTAACCTTGAAAATGAAGTATTATCTTTTACTACAACAGATATGAATAATTATTTTACAGTTAAAGAAACTGGCATTAAAGGTGATAATTTCAATGTAGTTATTCCGATAGATACTTTTAGTAAATTGGTTCAGAAAACTACTACTGATACTATTACTATTGAATTAAATGATACTAATATTAAATTTACTGGTAATGGTACTTATAATTTACCTATTGCTGTTGATGAAGAAGGTCTTGGTGTTAAGTTTCCACAGTATAGTTTTCCTGCCGAATTTGATACAGATACTATTAAACTTTCAGATATTAGAAAAGTAATTGAAAATAATAGTTCGTGTCTTTCAACAGATATGTCAACTCCTTGTTTAACTGGTTATTACTTTGATAATAATACAATATCTACTGATAGTATAGCTATTTGTATTAATAAGAGTAAGATATTTAATAAGGCTGTACTTCTTTCCCCTATTGTTATAAATCTTTTAGGTTTATTTGATAAAGAAGATATTACAGTACAGACAGCACTTAATAAGATTAAGTTTATTACACCTAATATTATTCTTTGTGCAACTATAATGGAAGATGTTGAAGATTATCCCGCAGAAGCCATTGAGGGTTATCTTGATGCTGAATTTAGCAATAGCTGTAAAATAAATAAATCAACACTTATAGGTGTACTTGATAGAATGTTGATTTTTATTGATGAAAATAGAGATAATTTCAGCGGAACACTTATATTTAGTGATAAAGGTTTACTTATAAGAAATAAAGATAATACAGCAAGTGAGCTTATTCCTTATGTAACTAATTCTTTAACTGGTATTACTGGTCCATATGAATGTAATATAAATATAAGCATACTTAAATCACAGATTAGTAGCTGTTCTGATGAAAATGTAAATATCTATTTTGGTCACGATATCTGTATTAAACTTGAATCTGAAAACATTGTAAAGATTATTGCACTTACAGAAGATGATACAGAAGAAGACTATGAAGATAATGTTGAAGAAGAAAATAAAAACTCTGACGAAGTAGAGGAGTAATATTAATATGGGAAAGGTAAATCTTTCTCGTATTTGTAAATTGGTTGATATAGCAAGTAATGAAGATAAGTCTGTTGCAGATTCATTCTTAGCAGACTTATCTTACGCTATACGCAAATACGAAGAAATAAATCAACCAGAAACAGTATCTAAATCATATAAGCCTTCATCTTTACATTGTATAAGAAATATGTATTATCAAGTTACGGGTCAGAAGTTAGAAACAAATAGTGCTGTTTCTTCTGACTTTATAGGTATTTGTCAATCAGGTACTAATAGACATAATGACATTCAAAATGCTATATCTAAGATGAAAGAACTTAATGTAGATTGTGAGTATGTAAATGTTGCAGAATATGTTAAGGAAAATAAACTACCTGATTTAGAAATAATAGAACAGTGTGGAAATGAAACTAAGTTATTTAATTCTAAATATAATATAAGATTTTTATGTGATGGCATTATAAAATATCAAGGTAAATATTATATATTAGAGATAAAAACAGAATCAAGTTTCAAGTGGAACGGTAGAACTGATGTTGATGATAGTCATAAATTACAAGCTACTGCATATAGTCTATCTTTAGGCTTAAATAAAGTTATTTTCTTATATGAGAATAGAGATGTATGTTCAAAGAAATGTTATGTGTTTGAAGTTACAGATGATATGAGAAATAGACTTATTTCTAAGATAGCCACTTGTGATAATTGTGTAGCTAATAATAAAGTTCCTTATATGCCGTTTGTTGATTATAATAATAAGCATTGTAAGTATTGTAATTACATAGAACAATGTAAGAGGGATAATAACTAATGAAGCGAAATAATGAGGGCAAGAAGTTTGAAGAACAAATTAGAAAGGCTTTAGATAAACCCGAATTAAATATATCAATGGATAGATTTAATGATAATATGGGCGGTTATTCTAATATTGCAAGTATATCTGATTTTTGTTGTTATAATTATCCATATATGTTTTATTTAGAATGTAAATCAACATATAATAATACATTGAATTTCAAAGGAGATATTACCGAAAATCAATGGCAGGGTATGTTAGCAAAGTCTAAATTAAGAGGTATATTAGCTGGTATATGTGTTTGGTATATGAGTTATGATGAAACATATTTTGTGCCGATACAAGAATTAGAGAGACTTAAACAAGAGGGTAAAAAGTCTTTAAATATAAGTTATTTTACAGAAAATGACAAAAATAATTTATACTATTTCCCGATTACAGGAAAAAAGAAAGTAAAATATACTGATTATAATACAGAAATGTTCTTAGATAACTTAAAGAAAATGACAGAACATTTTATGAATGGAAGTGATAATAATGCCTGAAATACATTTAGCAAATGCCGATAATGAAACAGATACAGAATTAAACAATACAATCAATTATATAGACAACATATCTGTTTTAATAGAACAATATGTAGAAAATATAGTAGCTACTAATTGTGCTGAATTAGATGATTATGTGAATTATATTAAATCTGTTCTGGCTGATGATACTAATGAAATACCTACTAAAGTATTAGAAGATATTACTTTAGCATTACCAACACTTTTATATCAGTTATCAGATATTTCAGAAAGAATTGGCGTTAAAGAAGATATATCTAAATCAATAAAAACAGAAGTATATAATAAGATAGTGTTAAATTCTTCTGGTAAAGCTACTGAAAATAAACTTAAAGCAGAGTTAGAAACACAATCAGAAAACTTAGCTTTAATAGTATATCAGAGAGCATATAAGACAATGAAATGTAAAGTAGATTTCGGCTTAGAATTATTACAATCTACTAAGAAAATATTATCAAAACGTATTACTGAAATGGAATTAAGTAGAAGTGTAAGTCAATAAGGGAGTGATTCATTTTGGCAACTAAATTAGAAGAATTAGTAAAGAAATTTAATAGTGAACACGAAGGAACTATATTAGTAACTGGTAGTATTACTTATAATATAGAAAGAATACCCTTTTCCAGTCCGAGAGCTAATTATATGACTTATGGTGGTATTCCACTTGGTAGAGTTATTGAGTTTGCTGGGGAAGAGAATGGTGGTAAAACTACCACGGCATTAGATATAGTAAGTAATGCTCAGAAGTATTTTCAACAAGAATGGGAAGAAGAAGTAGAAAAACTTACTAATAGTAAAAATCTTAGTAAAGCTCAAACTTTAAGATTACAATATTTAAATGAAAGAGGACCCAGAACAGTTCTTTGGATTGATTCAGAAAATACTTTTGACGATACTTGGGCAGAAAAATTAGGTGTTAATTTAAATATATTACTTAAAATGACCCCTCAGCAAGAATACGCAGAAGAAATTTTTGAAATGGCATTAGCCCTTATGGATTCTGGTGATATTGGTTTAGTCGTATTAGATAGTTTAGGTATCTTAATGTCTAAACAACAATATGAAAAGAATGTTGAAGATAAAACTTATGGTGGTATTGCTATGGCTCTTACAAGATTCTCTAAAGAAGCCTGTATGATATGTGCTAAACAAAAATGTTCTTTCATTGGTATAAATCAGCTTAGAGATGATATGAATAGTATGTATGGAGGTACTACAACTACTGGTGGTAGAGCTTGGAAACATAATTGCAGTTTAAGAATTATGTTTAGAAAAGGTAATCTATTTGATGAAAAGTATAAGGATATACCTCGTAAATCTGAAACCGCTGTGGGTAATATTGTTGAAATGCAAATTGTAAAGACTAAAGTATGTAAGCCAGACAGACTTAAAGGTGATTATAGCTTACTTTATGAATCTGGTGTAGACGCATTACACGATTTAATAGATTTATCTATTAGTTATGGACTTATAAATAAGTCCGGTGCTTGGTTTACATTTGTAGAGCCTGAAACTGGTGAACTTGTTTTAGATATGAACGGTGATAATGTGAAATTACAAGGTGAATTGAATGTACGAAAGTATCTATTAGAGAATGAAGAACTAACACAAAAATACTATTCTGAAATTCATAAGATTTGTACAACACAAGAAAACTAATAGATTTAATACTTTGTTTATAAAATATTAAATCTACTATAACATATAATATCTCCAAATGTGTTATAATAACTACAGTACAAAAGATAGTACAAAAAAAAACGTGTAAAAAACATTTGGAGAGGTATTTATTATGGAACTGAGAACTTATAGACACGCAAAAGAATATTATGATAACTTTATATTAATACTCAAAAAGCGTAAGGCACAGAAGATAGAAGAGCTTAGGCGATTAGCTAAAATCAAGTATTGTTTAGAATTATCATATATAGTAGCGGCAACAATGTTTACAATGGGGGCAATTATATTTAGTTGCTTTACAGATGAAACAAAACTTAGAACATCGGCAATAGTAATGTTTATGTTTGTATCTATAGCAATTATACTTAGCTGTATATATCTGTTATATCTCATAATAAGAAATATAGATATTACTAAAGAACGTATTAGAGATTTGGACTATAAGATTGAGAATACAGAGCTTATAGTTCATACTAATGCAAAGTTTGATACAATTGAATTTGCTTCTAAAAATAATTGGTTTCTTGATTCATTAGATGAAATCAATAAGTTAAATATAGAAGACTAATTGAAGGAAGTGTAGTAAAATGGGTAGTAGTTATGAAAAGGTAATTGATAACTTAGATGAAACATCAAAGTATTATTATTTACATAATTGCTACCCTATTACTATATCTTATAAAGGACTTACATATTTAAATTTACAATCTACCTATGAAGCACAGAAAGAACTAAATGCTGTCAATAGAATTAAATATACAACGACTACCGGATATTATGCTATGATATTATCCGCCAACTTAGATAAAACTGTAAGTGATAAAGTGTTTTATGAACTTTTAAAGATAAAGTTTAGTGATGAAATACTTAAAGAAAAATTGCTTGACACTAAAGATTATGAAATCGTTTATAAAAATACTTGGCACGATAATACATTTGGTGTTTGTATATGTGACAAGTGTAAAGACATTACAGGCGAAAACAAGTTAGGTAAATATTTAATGCAGCTGAGAGAAGAATTACTGAATGAAAGTAAATAATCATAATTATAGAAGAAAGAAAAATAATCATAAGCATAAAAATAAAGTAAAGAAGCCTAAAATATTTTATGCTAATACAAATTTACTTGCCTATGTAACTTATATTGTTATAGATAAAAGATATGCTATCTGTACTGCTGTAGCTAAAAAAGGAATTGAAAGTTGTTTTAACATAAAAGATTTTCCAAATAATTTAGGCTATCACCCACATATTGAATTATTGAATACAATAAATGAAATTACTCACAATACATACATTTATAGATTAGATGTAGATTTTGATAATATTTTAGATACTATTGATGATGAAGATTTTGAAACACCTACAATGATAGATGATATTATTATAGAGAAAATAAATGAATATATGTTCTCATTAGGTAGTGTTGAAATATACGATTACAACAATGGTGAGGATATTGATTATTTAAACGAGCCTTTTGATGACTAATTTTAATACTAATTTAACATTATAAATATTATTTAGTAACATTTTTATGTTATAATATAACTTAACGTTAAACACACTAAAATTTATGAACAGAAAGGGGAATTTTGTTTATGTGTGCAGAAAAAGGTTGGTATAAGTATTTAAGAGGTAGTATTTGGTGGGTAGAGTTCAAAAAGAACTTAATGAGTGAGCATGATATTATAGGTTTACATCCTGCACTTATTATAAGTGATAATGATATTAATGCAAAAGAACATACTGTTTTAGTAATGCCACTTAGTTCATCAGAGAAATATAAACAGTATGAAAACACATATCAAATACATAGGATAACACTTGATAGAGATAGCTATGTTCAAGTAAACTTTCCGAGAAAGATTGAAACTAAGTATCTTAAAACATTTGTATGTTTGCTTAATGAAAATATTCTTGATGAAATTCTTGAAAAGTTTAAGCAGTATATAGGTTTATCTGTATCAACAGATAAGGTAAAATCTATGCTTGATAATAAAATTAAATTTGAATTTACAATTGATAATGATAATCCATTTAAGCCTTTATCTGCTAATGATTATTTCGATATGTCAAAAAATTCAACAATGCTTACTAATGTTGATACTCCTATTAATACTAAGCCTGCAACTAATTCTATGAATGAATTTGTTGATAAAGTTAAGGAAGCTAAGACAAAGACTAAATCTAAGAAGTCTAAAACACAGAATCGTAAAAATAAGTTTCCACATGGCTATTGGAAAAATATAGATAATAATATTGAATGTTGGAATGATAAACTTACAAAGAGCAGAGAATATTGTATGCAAAAGTATAAACTAACATACAAGGAACAATGGCCTAAACTTACATATAGAGTAAGGCAATTTCTCCATGAACACGGCTTAACTGATGAACAGTTAAAGAATACAATTACAAGGGAGATGTGTAAAAATTGAGTTTAAAAGCAGTAGGTAATTCAGTATTACTTAAAGAAGTTAACTTAGAAGAAAAGACAGAAGCTGGCATTATTGTTAAGTCAAAGCAAATGCACCCTATTTATGAAGTAGTTTGTATTGGTGATGATATTGACTTGAAAAATGCTAATGGCGAAAATGAACTATCTGTAGGCGATTATGTTATGATACCCCTTACAGTAGGTAATACAATAAACTATGAAAATAAAACTTATAAATATTGTAAATATTGGGAAATACTTTGTAAAGTAGAGGTTTAATATATGAATAAGAAAGAAATAAATGAAATTAAAACGAATATAAGTAAAAATAGTTCACTATTAACTATAAATAAAGTATATACACTTTATATAGATTCTGAAAAGAATATAGTGTATGATGCTTTGCTGCCGAGTTGGTCTATTGATGAAGAAACACTGGACTTAATTAAGAGTAATTTTGTTAAGATACTTAAAGGTAGATTAGGCAGTACAATTTTAGAGTTTAATAATTTTAATAATTCAGAGAATTATGAAATATTTACTGATGCTTTATTCACTAAGTTTGATGGAGATGAAATACTTAATAAGTATGTAGAAAATATTATAAATAATAATTCTATATTAGGACCTTATGTAATATTTACTGCACATTGTACTTATAATGCTCTAAGTAAAGACCATAATAAAGATAGTGAAACAGATTTTGATGAAATCACTTATAACTTTATTATAACAAGTATATGTCCAGTAGCTACTGAGTTTAAAGGACTTATATGTGTTGACGAACCTGAAAGTAAGGTAGAAAAAGAATTATCACTTACAAAGGTAGTACAAGACCCTATTGAAGGTTTCTTATATCCTGCATTTTGTGATAGAGATTCAGATTTGAATAGTATTATATATTCTTGTAAAGGCGTTAAAAATTTAGATAGAGAGTTTATTGAAAATGCTTTAGGTTGTACTTATGATATAAATGCAGAACAACAGAAAGAAACATTTAATGATATAATTAAAGATTCTATCGGTGATGACTTAACGTATAATGATGTATGTAATATAAACGATACTATTGTAAATATTATAGAACAAAGAAAGTTTGAAACCGAACCAGTAGAACTTACTAAGCAAGATATAGTTAGAATTGCAGAAGAAGCTGGCTTAGAAGATGAAACAATTGAAAGCATAGAAAAAGTTTGTAATAATAAACTTCAAGATAATCAAACAATAAATGCCAATAATGTAGCAGTAAGTAAACATAAGATAGAAACAGATAGTTCTATAACAATAACATATAATAATTCTGATACTGATAGTATTCAGATTAAAGAAGAAAATGGCAGAAAATATATAGTTATTGCTACAGATGATGTAATTGTTGATAACTTTGTTATTTAAGATTATGAGAAACTGGCATATTTGATTTCTCCCACTTCTTTCTTTGCTAAAGGATAGGATTTATAATTACACATCTAAATCCTATCCTTACTATTTTTACATAAGGAGTATATAAATGAATACAAGATATTATAGTAGTAAACAAGAAAAAAGAGTTGCTAAAGAATTTAATGGAAAAACCGTAGCAAATAGTGGAGCTGCTATGTTTTGTGGCGGAGATGTAAATTTAGAAAACTTTCTTGTAGAATGTAAAACATCAACAAAACCAAAAGACAGTATGTCTATTAAAAAAGAATGGTTAACTAAAATAAAAGAAGAAGCAATAGCAAAACGTAAAAGATATTATGCTTTAACAATAGATTTCGGTTCACAAGATGATTATTTTGTAATAGATAAAAATACATTTAAGTTATTAGTAGATTATGTAAATAAGTTAGAGGGAGGAGAATAAATGGCAAAACAAGCATTAGCATTAAAATATAGACCAAGAAAATTTGAAGATGTAGTAGAACAAGATGCTATTAAGGCAACATTAATGCAACAGTTAAAGACAAATACTATACAGCATTGTTATTTGTTTACTGGTCCTGCTGGTTGCGGTAAGACGACAGATGCTCGTATATTTGCAAATGAAATAAATAAAGGTAAAGGTATTCCTATTGAGCTTGACGCTGCTTCAAATAATAGTGTTGATGATATGCGTAGAATATTAGACCAAGCTAAATATCGTGCTGTAGATAGTGAATATAAAGTATTTATATTGGATGAGGTACACGCATTTAGTAATACGGCTTTTCAGTGCTTTCTCAAAACTTGTGAGGAACCTCCTGCAAAATCAATATTCATCCTTTGCACAACAGACCCGCAAAAAATACCAAACACTATATTATCCAGAGTTCAAAGATATGACTTTAGAAAAATATCGTTTAATGGTATTGTAAATAGACTAAAGTATATTATTGAAAATGAAAATAAAGAAGGAGCTAATATAACTTATACTGATGATGCTATTGAATATATAGCTAAATTATGTGACGGCGGTATGAGAGATAGTATTACTACTCTTGATAAATGTTTAAGTTATAATAATAGTTTAACATTAGAAAATGTTACTAAGGCTCTTGGCACAGTTAACTATGACGTTCTATTTGACTTAACCGATTATGTTTATAATTATGATACTAATAATGTTATTGAAACAATAGAAAGTATTTATATGTCCGGTGCAAATATAAAACAGTTTATAAAAGACTATACTTTATTTGTTCTTGATTTATGTAAATATGGACTTAATAAGTCTTTTACTTATGTACAGATACCTTCTTTATATAAGAATAGACTTGATAAGTATGATAATAATGCTTATGCTTTCTTTGTTCAATTATTAGGTGAAATGACAAAGTTAAACACAAATATTAAATGGGAAAGTTCACCTAAGCCAACCATTGAATCTACATTTATCTTACTTTGTCAGAAAGGATAGCCTTATATGCTTAAAAGAAAAGATATTATAGGACAAACTGAATTATTAGATAGAATAGATTATTTAATAGATAATAATAAGTTGCCGAGATTTCTTATTATTGTTGGAAATAAAAATAGCGGTAAAAAACTTATTGCAAATTATATATCTGATAAATTATGTGCTACTTTTGTTCCCTGTAATCTTAAAGCTGATGATGTTCGTGCTGTTATAGATGAATCTTATAAACAATCTGAACTTATGTGTTATATGTGGGCAAATAGTGATAGTATGAGTATTACATCTAAAAATGCCATATTAAAAGTAACAGAAGAACCCCCTAACTTAGCTTATTTTATAATTACTTTAAATGATGTAAATAATATGTTGCCGACTATTTTAAGTCGAGGAACACAATTACTTATTAACCCTTATTCAGATAAAGAATTATTAGAATATGCTAAGAGTAAAAATTATGATTATGAAAAACATAGTGTTATAATTACTAATGTATGTTCTAATCCAGGAGATATAGATAACTTATTTGCTTATAATATAGATAAGTTTATTAACTTTACTTATAGTATATTAGATAATATTGGGGGTGCTTCTTATGCAAACACATTAAAACTTTCTAATTCTTTTAAACTTAGAAAAGAAGATAATATAAATAATGATAAATATGATATTACATTGTTTATTAGATGTTTTAATGCTATCTGTTTAAATGAATTAAAGAGTAGTAATGATATGAAATATGCCCATGCCTCAATATTGTGTTCTCAATGTATATCAGAGTTTAGAATACCTTCTATAAGTAAATTAGCTGTTTTAGATAAGTGGTTAATCGGAATTAAAGAAATTCTAAGATAGGTGGTGATATAATTGACACTTATGGAGTTAAAAGAACAAGTAGTAAAGAATAAAACATTACAGAATTTATATGTTTTCACGGGAGAAGAAACATCTATACTAAATACCTATGTGAATAAAATAACTACTTTATTTGAAACAAAATATAATGGAAATGTGACTCATATAGATTCTATAATGGAAGTATATAATAAATTTGGCAAAACTAATTTATTAAAAATGAAGCCTACTTGTTATGTAATGTATGAAGATAAGAATTATATAAGTCAAAATGAAAGTGTATGGAAATCACTAACTGTAAGTGGTAAAAAACTGCTTAAAGATAATGTAGTAATCTTTATTTATAATAATATAGATAAGAAAACAAAGTTTTATAAAGCACATAAAGATTATATAACCTTATTTGATAAACTCAATAATGATTTATTGATAAAGTATATTAAAAAAGAATTTCCTACTATAACTACTGAAAATGCAAATATATTAGTAGGTATTTGCCGAAATGATTATACACGAATACTATTAGAATGTAATAAACTTAAAAATCTTCAAGATGCTATGCAGTTTCAAGATATAAATAATTGTTTTAATTATGCTCTACAACAGTCATTCATATATATTCCGCCAGAAGATGCTATATTTTCATTCGTAAGTGCTTGTTTAAGTAGAAATATAGATGATTGTTATTATTATCTAAATGAATGTAAATTAAAGGGCGAAAATGAATTGAATATATTATCTAATTTATATACAAACTTTAGAGCATTATTTCAAGTACAGTCATTAGGATATAATAAAGATATTTGTAATATAACAGGTTTGCAGATGTATCAGGTAAAAAATGTTTCAGATAAAACTAAAAATTATAGCTTAGACCAAATATTAAGAGCATTAAGACTAATAAGATATTGTGAAAAATCAATTAAAGACGGAACTATTGAAGTTGATATAGTATTAGATTTTATGCTTGTAAATCTTTTATGAAATGAGTGATTTAATTGAAAAATAACAAGTTAATTCCTAATATAGAAAATTTAGTAGATATTAGTAGTATGGTTAAATCACTTAATGATGAAGCTATGCAAAGTCTTATAGATTATGTAAATACTTTAGTTAAAGATACTGAAAATAATGATACAGTATATTATTGTCGGAGGTGCGGAAAGCCAATAAAAAGACTTAATAGCATAAACAATTCTATGGGTCCAGTATGTTATAAACATTATTGTGATGAAAATAAGAAAAAGAATAAACCTTTATTTTAATTTTTAAGATATAAAAAAATTACCTATGTACTTTTTGTTTGTACATAGGTAAATTTCTTTTTTACTCAGTGTCAATAAGTTAAAGTTTAGAAATCAATTAGTGTACGGCTCACCCACTATCATTTCATACTCTTCCGCCGTTATCCACCCTTTTCCAACTGCGTTATAGACCCTGTGCTTGTTCCACAAACCATTGTCGTAGTAGGATTTGACTTGTTCATATCTCTTGCTCATCTTCATCACCTTCTTCGAGGTCTACATCGCTCATCATCGCCATATATTCCATATCAGCTTTTGTTTTGATAAGGTCGGACAATACAGACTCTATGTTTCTGCGTTCTTCTGCGATTTGTTCGATTATGTTTTTATGGACAAACATCTATATCACCTCTTTAAATTATGTTGCAAGCAAGCGCCACTCCGTAATTGTTGTTGACACGGTCGCCATATATACCACCATCAAAATCCACGGTGAACGCAGTTCTGGAGGCGTATATGTTTGGAGAGCGAAGCCAATATATGCTTGACCTTCCATTTTTATACATCACTCTTGATGCATCATCAGAATAAGGTGTATACTTAGTGCCCTCGCTATCATAACCTCCACTATAGCTATTATTAACCTGAGAACAAGACATTAAAAAGAAATAATCCTCTGTTGTATAAGTGCCATTGAATGTGCCGATTGATGTATCAAAGTAATTAGTTGTAACTTGCGTTTTGCCAATAACAGCAAGAAATTCAGTGTCTAAATCATACAAAAAGCCATTAAGAGTGTTAGCATAAGCAGGAGGTCTATCCCAAGGTGTCTGAGGTTCCCACCATTGTCCTGCTGGTTTGTTGCTATTTAGCCATTGTCTTATAGCTGACTCTCTCCAGTCACCAGAGCCATATTTTCGTCTTTCATCTGTATTAAGATTTTCACTACAAGTATTATCAGCCAATGTGCCAAGGTTTGTACCCAAGGCACCAGTTGTTACACTAACTGTTTCAATAGGCGTTGTGCTACTTCCACTTACGTAAGAATATAAAGTTGAATCATTCGTACATACTAACTGACCACCAACAGGTACGGATTGTGTGAGTGTGAATGTACGATAGTAGCCTCCACTCACATAACAATATGTGCCTGCATTTAAGGCACTTGTTTGACAAGCATACAACGCCTCTGGAGCATCAAACACTAAATTATCAGGCAATAAGCTATGTACCCTAAGCGTTAAAGCGTGAGAAAGATTAGGATTTGCAGGAGTATCAATATTCTTGCCTATAACATCCCAAGTAAGTTCGCCACTACCTTGACTACAAGTATATTGGTCGCCAATACTAATACTATCCATATCATTATTTCTTACTTTCATTTGTAATTTTTGCCAAGAGGTTAATATAGTAGTATTGTCTTTCATATATTTATTAATTTTACCGAAACTTGTAGAAATATTTTCACCACTTATTAAAAATAAATCATCATAACTGCCAGTAGAATCTGTAAAGTTAACAGAAATTTTTGCGTTCATATTTTTATTAGCCATTGTATAATTTCCTTTCTATATATTTTTGTGTAATATTAGTAGTTTATTAAACAAAAGTGGCGTTTTTTTTTTTGTTTGTAAATTTTATAACTTTTGTATTTTGTAACTTTATCAAAACCCCTTTTTTGATATTTCAATATTTTAAATAACAAAATATCTAACAAAACAATTCCTTAATATAACTACTAATATTACAATTATTATAATAATTGAAAATAAATATATAAGAAAGGAATTATTTTTGTTATGGTTAGGAAACTAAGAATTAACGAAACTGTAAATCTTATGAATTTCTCTATATATAACAAAATAGCTATATTAGGTTATAAATGTTCTTTAGCAGCTAATGACTTACATCACATACACCTTTGTGCGGAAGGTGATAAATTTCAAGAAATTCACATTGACGCCGAAAATTATATGGGTAGGGTTAGAGAACTTGGAGATTTATGTTTTGAATTAGCAAAAGAAGCAAATGTATCATTAATTAATGAAACATATGCCTTAAAAGTTTTAAAAGATAATAATGATTTATGGGAAGTAGAAGATGTACAGTCTTATTACTTTACAGAAGCATATGAAACTATTTCAAGAATACTTAGTGAACTTTGTGATGAAATAGTAGCTGTTCAGAAAATGCCTGAAATTAGTTCTGATGTATCTTCTGAATTAGATACTTATTTAAGAGAATTTACTAAGGACGTTAATTATTTTATTGATAAGAAATTAAGCTGATTTATTTTTATTCTTAAATGATATATAAAAGGGTAGTCGATTGCTACCCTTATTTTTTTTCTATTCCTAAAGTTAATAATATGTTTACAAAAATAATAAGTATTTGTAATAATAGTATGTTATACTAATTACAGTAGATAAGACAACAACATAAACACAAACTTTAGGAGGAATTAATTATGACAAAGACAATGACAGCTACACAGAAGGAAATGAAGAGACTTGCAAGAGAGTACACTAAGCTCAATGCCAAAATGAAGGAAATTGAGGACAAGAAGAAGGAACTTGCCGAGCAGATGAAGCAGATTATGGATGCTGAGAATGTTGATACAATGTGTGTAGATGAATACACTATCAGAAACAAGAATGTAGATACTACACGCTTTGATTCAAAGGCTCTTAAAAAGAACGCTATAGACATTTATAACCTCTATGCTAAGGTTACAAGCTCTGTAAGGTTCACAGTAGATTATACCGCACCTAAGACAGTTGGTTAATCTAACACATAATAAGTAAAAAGTGGTTTAATTACCCACTTTTTATTTTTATAAATATTTTCTTTAAACAACTTTATAAGTCATCTACACTACATAATATATGATATAAAATAAAAGAAGGTAAGATAATTGAGAAGAGATTGTTTTAAGAAAGTTATTTGTGAAATTTGTCGGCATTCTATTCCCACACAAAATAAGTTTTTTAATAAATATGATTGTGAGTTAAGTAAGAAGCCGAGTAATAAAGAAAATTGTTTTTACTTTTATTGTAATGGAAAAGAAAAGAATAGGAATTGTGACTATTGTTCTTTTTTAAATATAAACGACAATCAAGATTAACAATTAGTTTACAAATTATAAATCACTATTTAATATTTATCATTTATAATATATGTATATAATAATAATATAAATGGAGGTATTAAATATGTCTATAAGAGAAATTTATAATGATATATTTGACAAAAGACCTGGTAGTTGCATTATTATTTATAAGAAAAATGATACTAATGTACTTTCTCATTTAGTGTTAAATGATATTATTAAACTAAGAAATATAGACGTAAATGATATTTTATATATTAATTATCAAGAGGGTTATAGTATTATTAGAAAAGAACCCAATTATGCCATTGATAACATAAGAGGCACCATAAAGGAAAGTAATTATGGTAATAATAATTATAAGAATTATCTTGAATATTTAGATACTATATATGATAAATTTGGAGTAGAAAATTATGAAGATTAAAATTAAAGAAACAAATTCTTTAGATAATAGAAGTCAATATATTCTTAATCGTTTTATTGAAAATCTTATAAGTAAATATAATTCTTTTCTTATGGAAGAAATAATAGGTCCTGACGATGAAATAAAACGATATTCTAAATATGTAGATAAAGCTGAAACTAAAACTTCTTTATTGAACACATTTACAACTATTATTGAAAACTTAACCTTAGATGATATTGTGAATGATATTAGTGTAAATAGCAGTGACCAAAAAGGTTTATCAATGTATCTTACAATTACTTTCAATATCAAGAATTTAGTTAATGATTATGTAAAGTTTAAAGAGAAATATGGAGATTTGAGTGAATTTGTTGTAAGAGTTTCAGACCATCCTTATAATAAATATACAGGATTTGATAAAAATATTATTTTTAATGGTAAAACTATAAATCAAATTTTGCCATCTATACAAACTTATGTAACTAACAGAATTAATAGAGTTAAACAATCGATTCAAGAATTTAATGAGGTAGAAAATAATGGTTAGACTTATTGAAGGTATTGAAACTGGCGGATATATGTTACATAGAACTGGAAATGTAATTCCAGTTAAATATCATCCGTATGGAGTTAAGGGAGATAGCATTTATGACATTCAATATAATATAGCCTGTTCTTTCTTCCTTTATTTATATAATAGAAAATATAAGAATATAGCCATAAATACTCTTAAGAACTATGTTGCCTTTTTAGTTAGTGAAAGTGATTTAGTTAATTATGATAATCTTGATTATATAGGTAATGACGCTAAAAATCTATTATTTGAAATCTTTGAAGAAGCTGATATAAATAATGATTTGTGTGATTGGTCTAAAACAATTCCCGATACTAAAAACATACTTTATGATTTTGTAAAGAATATGAGTATTAGTGATATATTAGATGAATTTGATGAAAGTAATAATGGTGTTCAAGATTATGTTTACCTTAATCAAGAATATACAAGATTTAGAATTGGTGGAGAATATGATGATACTAATGAGAATGAAATTTATTTCCGTATTAGTTCTTCTGGCTATGATTGGGGAGAAGATATAGTCGATTTAGTATTTAATAAGTATAGAGATATTCAGTTTATAACTATTGAAAGAGATAAAGAATCTTGTAAGCTAAACGATAGGGATTATAAGATATACACACTTAATGGTGTTCCAATAAATCATTATCCTGTAAAAGATTTTATTTTTACAGAAAAACCACCTATATTATCTTCTGTAAATAGAATGAGAAAAATTCCTATAAGAACTATTGTTGAAGATTTTAGTAGAATGATTAATAATAAAAATACTATTTTAGATTATTTAGACAGAATGAATGATATTGAGAATAGATTTGTCAAAAGAAATTATAAGACAAATAAATTTATTTTATGATTTAAGGTGTGATATTATGAAATTAAGAATTAATGAAGGTCTTAAAATAACGGATAAGAAAATTATGGTACTCAAAGAATCTAAAATTATCAATGTCGTATCAGAAGAAACAGGAGAAGTATTACAAGAAATTGATGTTCTAAATCACACAGAGGACTATTACATTGATTTAATTAAAAAAGATAATTATATTAATAGAATTGAGCATAACAAATATCATCCTGAAATATTATGCGTTTATGTTTTTGATAGTCTTAATAGTAAGAAATTAATGCAACAAGAAATCATAGAAACTCTTTTAGAAGATGTAAAATATGCACTTGAAGCAGCTTATGAAGAATGTAATGAAACATATACACATATAGATTTAGATATTCCTAAATACTTAGATGACAGTGACTTATGGCAAAAGATTAATATGACATTAGAAGATAATAGAATTAGTTATAACATAGAACATAAAAATATGAGAATTGGTCCATATAATTATTATTATATGTATGTACGACAATATTAATTAAAAATAATTTATAGGTAAGGTGAAGGTATTATGAGACTTAGAATTAATGAAAATGAAAGTATTGTGGATAAATTCGGAGGTAGAAATTACTCTAATATAAATCCTATACTTCAAGAATATTTAGATTTCTTAGAAGAGGCTGGAATTGAAGTTTTAAATGTTTATTTAGGTACAAAGAGTATTGAAGTTAGAAATAAAGATTTAGAAGATGCATCGTTTTATTTATGTGGTAGAGATTATTTTGGTAAAGATTTATATAAACAAGGTTGGTCCGTTGTTTCTAATATCTAAACAAAGAAAGGAATTAATCATATGAAATTAAAAATACCAGAAAGTTCTGATTGGAACACAAATACAGATAATCCTAAAATTAATTTTATTAGAGAAATAATGAAAGAAAATAATGATTATGTAGATGACCCTTGTGTGGGTATTTTCTGGTATGACCCTAATGAAAATGAACTATTTGGTATTCGTTCTAATATAGCGGAAGATACTAATTTTTATTATTCGGATATGTTAAATCAATATGTAAGAACAACTAAATTTTTACATTATGCTGTTTGGCAGAAAGAATGTAATAGAGGTAAAGATAATAGATTTCAAACTCTTAATTATACTGAATATCCAAGGGGTAGGATTTTTGAAATCAAAGATAAAGGCTTTGAAGTTTATGTTGGTAACTGGATAAAAGATTATCCTGAATGTAAAGAATTAATTTTAGATGAATTTCAATTACCAAGAAATAAAACAGAATTTGTAATTGATATTCATTGGGATTTAGGTCACGGTTGGAGTGACAAAGAATTTTAAGAAAGGAAAACGCATTACTATGATAACTATTAAAGAAAATAAAACTAATGAGATTTATGATGATTTATATAACTATGCTGATAGGTATAGATTTACTACAAGATGGACTAAGGATAATGTAGAAAATTATCTTATAAAAATAAAAAGAATGTATGCTTTATCTGATAAAGAACTTACTGATGTTATTAGTAAAGTAAATAAAGATTTTAAGCGTAAGAATAAAGTCAAGAGTGACCCTTATGCAGAAACTTCTTACAAAACTGAAAAATTAAACATAAGAGAAAATCAATTAAATAAAGGTAGATATTGGGTTACTGATGATAACTACATTCCAATTCCTGAACAACCAGGTAATGGATATACTCAACTCGGAGCTATTCAAAGAGCACAGAGAGAAGCTGAACAATCAGCTAAATTATTTGGTAAAAGATTTGGTGTTACAATACAAGACGCTGTAAAAGATTATCATATAATGGATAGTGACGGCAATATATGTCACGATTTAGATAATGCTATATAAAGGAGGTTTGATTAGCTATGAAATTAAGAATTAAGGAATCCATAGATATTATGTCTTTACCTACAAGTGAAAGAGTTGAACTTATGATTAAATTCTGGAATGACCCAAATGTAGTTGGTTCTTTATCTACAGAAAAAGCTATGAGATATTGGGAAAGAAAAGGATTTGACACTTCTAATTATACTTCAGAAGAGTTTAATCGTGTTTGGGATTTAGCACAAGATGAACTTGACGCAGGTGGTTATGTAGACGAAGAAGATGACTATGAAGAAGATGACTTTGAAGAAGAAATTGAAACCAAAGAAGATGCTTATAATTGGTTACAAGATAAATTAAGAGAATATGGAAATACATATCATTTTAATAATGAAGATAGATATAAGTTAGATAGGCTTATAGATAAATTTGGTAATACTTATTTTTGGAATAGATAATTGAAGAAAGGTTGATGATTTATGAAATTAAGAATTAATGAAGATACAAGAACTAATGGTTATTATATGGTATATTATGGAGGTACTTGGAATCACGGTTCTTATAGGTGTAACACACAAATGGAATTGCGTGAATTTTTATCTTCAAATATATTTGATAGAATTACTAAGATAGAATATGTTGTTGATGAAACAAGTAAGTGGAAAGAATTTGCCAATGTATTATATCAAAATGTAGATAGAAATTCTATAAGTGATGAACAGTATGATAAATTGTTTAATAGAGGTATTGTTGCTAAATAAATAAATTTGGTAATACTTATTTTTATAATAGATAATATAATGAAAGGATTTAATTTACTATGAAATTACAAATTAAAGAATCTGATGATAAAATAACTGCTAAAAATTTTCAAGAACTTATAGATAAACTTGAAGCACACGGTTATTCTTGTGAACACTATTATGATGTAGATTATCCTGATAGTAATTGGCTTTATATTACTAAAAATGGCGACCCTTATGAAGCAGAGTTTTATAAATATCGTGATGGTGAGTACGAGTTATATTTACATAATATTCATCCTACAAAAGAAAAATCTTATAATGAATCTTATGATAGTGATTATACTTATGAAGATAGATATGAACGTATAAAAAGTAAATCTATACTTGATTTTGACGGTTTTTATACCGATTATACTATGTATTACGATAATGAAGAAGATAGGTTTATATTTATATTCGGTGATAATGATTTATATGACCCATATAATTCTGAACCTGATTGGGAATGTGAAACAGAGGAAGAAGCCGAAGATTGGTATAACGATTATAACGGTTTTGAAGATGAATTAGATGAAAGACTTATCACTATCAAGGAAAAGATTTCAGATAATGATTATTCTCAATCTAAGAAAGGTAAAGCATATAAAGTTTTTAAAGTTAAAAATGGAAAACTTTATCCGCCTATGGTAGCAAATCCTGGTGGTGAAGATACTCCTTTAGGTGTTTGGCTTGATGCAGAAGAAGGTGAATTTGCTGGTTTATCTAAGACAGGTAGAAAGCAAGTTAAATCTACTGGTAGTGGTAATTTAGCGTATCGTCCTGGTTGGCATTTAGGTGATGTTCCGAGAGCTAAACAGTTTGATAGGTCTTTTGGTTGGGAAATAGTTGATAATGTAAATGAAGATGAAGTTATAAAAACAATAAACAACTATACAACATTCGTAAATAGTTACGCTAAAGCTGGTAATGTAGGCAATATATATTTTATTAAAGATATAGATAAATATGTTCAAGTAACTAATGATAATGCACCTTATTTCCCATATGATTTTGTTTGGGCTGAATGTGAATATGTAATGGATATTGACTATCAAGGTGAAGCTGATGAACAAGGTTATATGAGAACTAAAGCAGACGGTTCTACTTATAGAAGTGACAAATATCAACACTCTCTTGCAGGTTTACCTAAATTACCTAAGAATGGTTATTATAAGTATAGGACTAATCCTAATCCTGATACAGTTCCTTGGGTAATTACAGGTGCTATCAAAGTTACTAAACTTCTTGATGATTATGATGTAGCTAAAATTTTGGGTGGTAATGCACCTGAAAGACAGGGTGGAGATAAGACATTAGCAGAACTTGGTCTTAAACAGATATAATATGTTTAATAAAATTTATACTTTGTTTACTTAATTATAATACTATATTAAAATATATAGTGTATTATTATTGTAAACAAAGTATATTTTTTATATAAGGAATGATATAAATGAAACTAACAATTAAAGAAGAACGTGAAATCTTAGAGGAATTAGGTGATTTAGACTATGAAGATGAAAATTTTGATAATGATATAGCGGAACAATTCTATAATGACATATTAACTGTATTAAATGATATTATAAACACATCTGATATAGTTAAAGAAAATTTTATTTCATCTAAATGCACTAATGACCATTATAGAAAACATTGTTTATATAATGTTGAAAATAGACGTTCTACTACTAATAGAGTTTATTATGACTTCACGAATAAAAATCAATATATTGAATATGAAAAACAGATATCATATCTATCCTCCCATACAGATTATGAAATAACAACTTTGTATGATTATGATTTGATTATAAGATATATAAGAAAATTATTTGAGGGTGGAATAACTCTTAATTTTACAAATAGTTGTGGGTTAAGAAATAATGATGGTAGAATAAATATGACTTTACATTCGTTTGCTACTAATGTAACAGAAAACTATCAAAAAGGTAATACTATTGATATATGTATTAAATCTACAAGAGATAAGACAATAACTTTATACCCTGTAGATGCACATAAATTAGAAAACAAATTTAATTCGATTATAAGGTGTTATGGCAATTATATTGGAAATAATATTAAATTCAATAATGATTAAATTCTAACTTTAACAATTTATTTACAATAATAATAAACTTTTATAACATTTATCTGTTATACTATATTATAGTAAAGAACAGATAAATGTTATTTTTTTTTATGCTTAGATTAAAATAGAGAAACATTATCCTGAATATTTGAGTGATGATAAGGAATGGTTTAAATGAAACAGTTTAAAACAGATATGAAATTTGATGAAGAGAAATTTATGAAATCTTTATATTTCTATCCGAATAATATAGAGCCTTTTCCTATTCAAAGGATTAATTGGCTTCATAAACTTCTTGTATGTACAAAATCTGTCTTTAGTAAACTTAAAATAAAATGCACTGGTGACGGATATTTAGATAAACTTACTTCTCTTGAATTTACTGATAGCCTTATTTATGACGCAATGAAAGATGAACTAAATAGCTATATTTATGATGATAGTATGAGTTTTGGAGTTGAAGATTTAAATACTTTCTATAAAAGTGCCGCATATAACATCACCTTAATGTATAACTGGAATATATATAAGCAAGTTTATAGATTTGATAAAGATACTTTTAATCTACTAATGAATGTTAATATAGATAAAGTGCCTTTTGATATCATAAAGAATAATCTGCCCTATCCTGCATTTTTCATTGACAATACATTTAAATCTACTGTAAGTGGAATTGTTTTTAGAGGTTGTTTCGTATCACTACTTAATATGTTTAATGGTTTAGAGCTTTGTTTATTCTTTATAACAGATACTCCCGAAAGTGATTACCAATACGCTTTTTTACCTTTATATTTTAAAGAAGATGATTTGACAATCAAAGAAGCCTTAATAAAAAGAAATGAAGTTTATGAAGTAGATTGTGATGAATCTATTTTGAAAGATGCTGAAGGTCTTGTTTCACAAGCATTAAAAGCTATAATTTATATTTGTTCTGCGAATAGAGAAATAGAAACCATAAAGGTAACAGTTAATGATAATGAAAATAAGAAAAATAAGAAAAATAAGAAAAATAAGAATAAAAAGCCTAAAACAGTTACACAGAACAATGTCGGCTATAAAATGGGTGCTGCGATTAGATTAAATAAAAAGAATTATGTATATGTAGACGAAGAAGGAAATACAATTGATAATAAGAATAAAGGAAATCATAGTAAAAAATCACCACATCTAAGAATGGGTCACTATCATCATTATTGGATTGGTTCAAAAGATAAACCCGAAGAAAGAAAACTTGTTTTAAAATATGTTGCACCTATTTTTATCAATTCCACAGACATTAAAGATACTACATTACACAATGTAAAATAAACAGTTAAAAAAATATCCTTACACATAAATTCAAAAGTTTTAGCGTGTAAGGATTTTTTTAATTATTATTATTTGTGTCTATGTTCTTTCCCATATTGTTATATGTAGAAATTGTTTGGATTGACATCTATTTTATGTAGCACTGTACACTGTAGTGTAAGTAGAACCACATAATATATTTTCAAGAAATTTATTGAATTAATTATGTAAATGATTTAATTACGTTCATAATTATGAATACTTGTTAATTCTTTAAATACTTTGTACAAATAGAATATTCATTTTTTGTTTAAACACACAAAATTTATTTTATTGTCAAATTTACTGTTGATAAATAGTACAAAATATGTTATACTTATAATAGAGAAATACTTTTGTTTTCAATGCTTTTTTGAGGTGTTTATTATGGCGTTAAATTTTAAACAAACCGAAGAAGAATTAACTAAATTAGTTAATGAAAATAGAAATAATCCTGAAATATATAAGAAATTACACGCTATTACATTTAATTATTTATATAATGTATTAAAACCCGGTAGTGAATTATATGATTATGATACCATAGCTTGTGATATTGCCGCAGATTTATTTTTAAGAATTAGAAAAGGAGCTAAAATAGAATATTGGCTTAACTACATATCAAGAACATTGAAAATGTATTATTTAAGAGATTACCAGAAGAAAAATTGGTCTGTTGTTATAGATACGACTGGAAGCGCAACATTAGAAGAAGCTCTTAAACAATGTTTTATAGATAATTCAACTAATTCAAGTCCTATAAATAATTCTCTTAATATTATATACTTAGAACAGTTTGAAAAAATACTTAATAAAGTTTTATACAATAGTAAGTTTAACTTTAATAGTAAAGAACGAGTTAATTTACAGATTTCAATATTACTTACTTTATTAAAGGGTGAAAATACTTATTTTCATATAGAAGAATATCTTTATCCCTATATACCTATTATTATAGCACAATTAAAAACAGAAATAATAAACTCAGGCTTATTTATAGAAGATAATATATTAAGTACATTAGAATTAGACCCATTAAATATAAATGATAATTTGGAAGAAAATTAAAAGTGGAGGCGCACAATGACTTCTGATAAAGATTTATATAAACTTAAACAGCCCGATATATATTCTTTAATCTGTGAATTATTATTTGTTCTTAAAGATAACCCAAAATATTCTATTATAAGTGAATTAGCATTTATCTTAGAGAGAGATTCTTTTATAAAGTTTATAAAATATTTTGGAGGTATGACAATAACAATTCCTAAAGAAGAAGAGTTTAAAGATGTTATACAATTATTATTATTATATCAAGCCGTTGAAATAGATAAAATGCCTTGGCGAAAGGCCTTAGATGATTGTGGTATTGATATTGATAAATCCCGTTCTATGCAAAGAAAATTAGCTATTTTAAAGAAAACATTATCAGATTATAGGGTAGGTGAGCGAAACTATGATTGATAGACTTATAAGCCCCGAACAATTAAATTTCACAAATGAGTGTTTAACTATGTATAAAGAGTTTTGTGAACCTACAAATAGAGAACAATTATTTACTAATTGTGTAAAAGAAAGATTAAATAACCTACTTATTGATAATACAAATAGAATAGATTCTATTTTAAGTGAATTTGAACAATTTACTGACAATCTTATTAGGGATGATATTGGATTTAATAGATGTGAGAATTATAATAGAATGATTAAGGAAAAGAATAAATCAAGTATTTTTTACATGAGAAAACTTTTCAATACATATAATAAATCGTGTAGAATGTCAACAATAATGCTTAAACGTCTTGTGAAATCATTGTGAGGTGTGTTTTGATATGCGTAAACCAGGAACTATTTTATCACCAGAGTGTAAAAGTTATGCCGAAGATATAGAAACTATTTCAGGTGTGCCAAAAGATATATCGTTACAATTATTAAGACTTATTGAAGGTTTGGTTTGTCAGAGAATATGTGAACAAGTACAGGAAAATAAGAAAAATGACACAAATTTACCGATAAATGTAGAAATTCCGTTGATTGGAAATTTAATAATAACTGCACAGACATGGCATAAACATCATCTTAGAACAGATAAGCCGTCAACTCACTTTAATTTTGAATTTAAACCATTATCCACATTCAAAACACATATAAGCAAGATATATAATAAAGACGAATGTGAATTAATATCGCTTTTATCAGAATCTTATGCAAAAATATTAGTAGACACCTATAAAAATCTGTTGCAATAAGTTTTTAGGGGGAAATTATGATAATGCCAGAACAAATTGTGACTAAAGAAAACTATTCACCTTTAAATGAGATGCGATTATTGTCTAATAATCAATTACATGACAACAGTTTAGCTCAATTGAACGGTAAAGATACAGAAAATCAAGCCAAATTGTTTTTAATTGCTCAGGCAAGGAATGAATTACAAAGAATAGTTAAAATGACGCAGTATTTAGATAATTTAGAAGATAAATTTATGAATGTTGTGAATCAAAAGCTCATTGAACAGCCTTGTAATCTAAATCTTATAATGACAGCTATGGATATTACGCAACAATCACTCAAACGTTCTAATGATTTAGTAAATGCTATACTTAAAGATAATTCTTTACAGACATTAGTATTAAATACTGTTAATATAATTCCTGGTGTTGAAGATAGTGCTACTATTGATATGAGTTCGAGAGAATCTATAAGAAATGTAGCATCTAATCTACTGGCACAGTTAAAAAGCAAAGAAAATGAAATTGTTGAAGTTAATGACGAAGAAATAAAGGAAGTAGATAAGAGTGAATAGTAAATTTTTATTTTTAGATAAAGAAACTTCTAATGTAGTTAATCCAATTAAGGCTGATTTTAAAATAGATGGCTCTTTTAATACATTAGAAGGTTATACTAATACTGGAATAACTAAAACATACGATGTAGAAAATGAACTTATATGTTTATCTAACTATATATTTGTTCCTAATGTTGGAAAAGTATATGAAGGTGATAAAATAAGACTTAAAGAAGATAGTGCCGAAGAATATACATTAGGTTTTGGTTGGTATAATACAAATGAGGGTTTAGATTTATACGGTTGGTATCTATATAGTAATAATGTTGTAAAGCCATTTTACAAAAGTTATATAGATACATTGACTGTTGTTAAGTTTACATTCAATAAATAGTAAATATGGGCTTTTAACATAGTTTTTAGCTAAATAAATGGAGGCGTTTGGCTACAACTAATATTATGGTAAAAGCCCTTATTTTATATTGAGGTGAAAGATAAATGAAAGCTTATAATAATTTAGGTCTACCTATTATATTATCAGATGAACCCAAATATAAGTCTGATTCAAAAGTAATGCCAACAATGTTTTTAATATTGGGTACTGCTACTATAATGGTAGATTTTCAATATACTTGTGTTCTTAAAAAAGGTCATTCAAATGATAATTCTAAGAAAGTATTATCAAGTGCTACTGATATAGAACAGAGAGTTACAAGTTATACCATTTATGTTGCTGGTAGTAATAGAGCATTGGTAAATCAAGTTTATTCTACAAATGGTGTGGCTTTAAGTGTTGCATTTAAAGCTGCCTACGGTGAACTGAGTGGTATATATGACGCTGCTGTAAGTAAATTACAAGCAAGTATAAGTGAATTTGATACAGTAATTTGGCGTTGTGATAATACAACAAAAGCATAACATATAGAAGAGGGTGAATGATTTTGATTTCAGAAAAATTGAACAAAACAAAATATATTATAACAGAATGGGAACAAATAAGATATATACCTAATATAAAGGTTAATGGCATAACATATAGTTTGGTTCTTAATTGTATTCGAGATGAAGAATATATTTGTAAGACATTATCAATAATTAAGTCACCTGAAAAAATATATTCAGATACGCTATACACATTTATAGTTGAAACTACAAAATATGATGAAAATATTATATTGCTTAGTAAACAAGAAATAATTAATATAATAAACTCATTTGGTTTTAAAATAGAGTGGGCTAATCAAATTAAACTTAGTAGCAAAGAATATGATATACTTTGTAGCTTATTTAGACTTGGATATAATTATGTACAAAGATTAAGATATTCAGAACCTGTAGATGAAACTTATTTGGCTTGTACTGAAAACGTATTAAGCACTTATGCGTCTACTTTTAAACCTAAGAAAATGCAGGATATATGTAATATAGAAATATCCAAGAATGATTTTAAATGGATTGAAACTGAACAATATATTTCTATACCTACTATTATAGGAATAAATATAAGAGGTGCTAAATGTTAAAATTATTTAGAATTGAGTTAAAACAATCTCCAAATTCTGAAACTTTATTACCTAAGAATTGCTCTCCTATGGTGACATATGTAGTAGCGCCTACAATGGATAGCGCACATATAGCTTTATTAAATGCTTATAAAGATGATATTGCAAATGGTGATATTTCTGAATCAGATATAAATATTGATACATTAACAGTTATAGCTTCCGAGGATAATCAAATATTCCAATCTAATTTTTATAGATTAGTTGATTATAGGAATATTAGTGATAAGGAGAATGATAACAATGAGTAATTATTATATTTATCATCATACTGATGATGACGGTTGGAGTTCAGCAGCAATTACTATATTACATTTACTTGAAACTGGAAAGATAACCTCATGGGAAGATGATAGATTAAATTTGATTTCATACAGTTACGAACCGATTAATTTCTTTTTACCTATGAGAAATTATGTAGAAGGTGATGAAGTATTTATTGTTGATTTATCTGTATCATTAGCTACTTCAACTAAATTTAATAATTTCTTAGTTTTACTTAACACTGTTGGCTCTAAGTTAACTTGGATAGACCACCATTTATCTTCTGAAAATGTGTTGAATGATAACATAGATGACATTAAAACATTATTTATAAAATATAATTTTAATTATTATGTTAATAAAGATAATTGTGCTTCTTTTAATTGTTGGAATTATTTCTTTAAGGATAGGCCGATACCTGAAATAATTAGAATTATTGATGATTGGGATTGTTTCAAGCATAAACTGTCAATAACAAAGCCGTTTCACTATGGTTTTGTGTCAAGTAAAAAGAATTTACCCTTTATTACAGATTGGCAAGATATTTTACTTGACAGAGGTAAATGTTTATCTTTTGTAAATCAATGTGTTGAAAATGGTAAAGCTGTAATAAATTTCTTAGAAGAAGAAAATATGGTGAATTATAGCAATTATCATTTTGAATGTAAGTTATATGGTTTTAATTGTTGTTGTTTAAATGCTCGTAGAAATAGTGATATATTTATAGATTATGATAAATATGATTTAGTATTATCATTTATATATGATGGTAAATATTATAAATATTCTTTATATAGTGCAGGAAAACAAAAAGAAGTATTTTGTAATATAATTTCTTCAATTTATGGTGGTGGCGGTCATAAAGGTGCTGCCGGATTTACAAGTCCAAAACTTATTGTAGATAAGTATTATACTAAATTATATAAAATAAAAGATTTCATTCGTTCTTTTAAATATAAAAAGTTGCTTAGGAAAGGAAAATGACCTATGCTTATAAGAGGTAAAGGTAATATTGCTTCATATACATTAGACGGAAAAACAAGAAGTTATAGTGACGGAGATTTACGTCTGGTTAATATGGAAACAGTTCAAATGATTGAGGGTATTAAAGCTTCACAAGGTATATATTATTTAGTAGCTTATGTTAGTACAGGTAGAACGAATTATGGTCCTATAAGTTTTAATGCAGTACACCCAGCTTCTTATTCATTGCAACCGATTGACCTTAAAAACATTACTGATATTGATAAAAATAATAACTTTGTTAATGAATCTAATGGTTATAGAGTTGTTTTGGCGAATAAAGATGATAAATTTTATCGTGCGAGAGATACTAATAATATTTATATTATTAGAAAATATATGAGACAGTTATCTCGTAACATGACATATTTTATTTTATCATTTGGTAATAACTTTAAAAATGCATTAACTAAATTATTTTCTTGGAATTGGCTTACAACAGAAAGTAGTGGCGGTGGTAAATATTCTTATACAGCAAGAACATTAATGCTTCATAAATTAACCAATGAGGAAGATAGTAGATATGATGACTGTTTGGGTGTTAACGGTATAGAAATAGTTAAACTCGGTAGATACACTACTAAAGAAAATATAGCAGTAGAAATAAATAAAATACAAAGAGAATATTCTAAGTTTATAAGAGGTACTTTATCTTGTTTTGAACCCCCAAAAGTATATCAGTTAGGTGCAGATAGGCTCAAAGCAAGTAACATACAAGCTGGTAATCCGTATCAAGGTGGAGGTGCATCTTATAGATATACTACTTCTCCTTATATATCAAATAATAAGGTAATTGCTGACGCTGGCTTATATATAGATAAAAATACTTGGTTAAGGTCAGGTATTGATTATGATATAAGTTTTCCCACATATAGTTCAAGTAAGAAAACATATAAACTTACTTATAAATTCAAAGGTCAGTATATAGGACTTGGAACCAAAGAAGTTTATTTTAATTTTACTAAATAACTTTAATAGTTTATTTAGATTTTTATTAAACCTTTTTAATATTTATGTGTTATACTAATTATATAAAAAGAGGAACACATAAATGTTGAAAAGGTTTTTAAATTTTTGTATTATAAGGAGGCTTTATTTATGAATAATAAGAATAATTTCACATTAGGTGGTAGGGATTTAACTAAAGGTAGATTATCTACAATGGAAACCACCTTTCTCGCTGCTAATCTAAATAGTATCGAAAAAGAAAGAAATGAACAAAAGTATTTTTCTGAAACTACACCGTCAAGTATTAAAACTATTGCTACTATAATTGTAATTGCAATTATTATTTTACAGTGCTTGCCAATATTTTTCAAATGACTTAATTTAATATTTATAAAAACTTGTTTATTTGTTAATTTTTATGTGTTAAAATAAATTTGTAAAGAAAGAAAATTAGAGAAAAAAAATGTAGAAAGTGAGGTTGTTTGCAAGATATTAAATATCTTGGAGGTAGAAATTATGAGAAGGAGTACACTATTAAATAAATCTAAATCAATTATACTTAATAATCATATTGTTGATAATATACTAAATAATACATTAACAACAATTATCATGCCAGTTACTAATAAAAATTTATACAGTGCTAATGATATACTTTATTGTAAGGAAAGCGTTTATGTAGTTCCGCTTAGTATTGCAGTAGAATTTGAGAAGAAGAACAATATAGAACGAACTTCATTTGATGAAACATATAGTTATTATTATACGGAAAAAATCTTAGATTTGAATGATTTTTCAGGTGTGGTTAAATCTAATACGAAAAATAATTGTAGATGTTTTATAAAGGTAACTAAATCAGTTCTTTGTAATACAGATTATATTACTGATGATATTGCTAAGTCTTTAGGTTTTGAAAATAAGAAGGAACTTGCCAAAAGTTATAATTCATATATAAAGTATTATTTAGACATGACGTGTAAGAATGAATGTCAGAAAGTAAATCTATTTAAAAATATTTATCAGTTTAATAAAAATCCTGATATTCAGTTAGTTTCATTTGAGCGATTAGAAAGCTCTGATGAATAACATATAAGAATATTTACTAATTATTTATTTATATTCAATTAATAATGACACTACTAATATAAAATAGTAGTGTCATTATTATTTTTTGCAAAGGAGATAATTAAAATGGTAATAGATACAAGTACAATAGTTGTGATTTGTAGTGTTATCACATCTGTTGCCGGCGCAGGTGCCGTTATAAATAAAAGTATTAAGAAATGGTCCGATAAAGTCACCGATAAACTTAAAGCTGATATTATGAAGGAAGTAGGTGTTGATATGGACGCTATGAAAAAGGAATTTGCTGAAAAGTATAGTTCAGCGGTCGCAGATTTTAACGCTAAGTTAGATATTGTTGTAAGTGCTATGACTGAAACTAAACAATATCGAAGTAAGAGAGAAAATGATGAAAAGAAATTTAGATTAGCAACATTAAAAGGTCTTATTGTATCTGCGCACGGTACTTATGTGCCTATAGGTAAAATAGACACTCACGTTCTAAGTACACTTGAAGATGTTTATGATGAGTATAAAGAACTGGGTGGCAATCATTTTGTTGATAATCTAATGGAAGATTTAAGAAAATTACAAAAAATATAAGGAGGTTGATTTAAAATGTCAACTGAAATAGCAACAAACGGTATTCAATATACAGATAGATATAATAGCTCAGTTGGATATAAATGCTGTACAACCGTAGAACATAATATTATATTAACTCATAATAGTTCTATACAACCCACAACAGTTGATATTCCGCAAACTGATGCTAATTGTCATGTTCTTATGATGCATTTATATAATAATGATACATTAGTTAACTTGTGTAATGTATCAAATATTGAAATTAAATTTATATGTGGAGATAAAACAGTTATTGGTGATTATCGGAGATTAGCTATTGTTAATGCTTGCAAAGGCATAGTGTCCTATTTATTAGACAAAGATGCTACAAGTCATTTAGGTACTAATTCTATAAAATTAACATTAACTATCGGTACAGGTACAGTTACATTTGACGGCACATATAACGTAGTTCCAAATGTTCAAACTGATACTACTACTATTGTATTACCTGATACTTGTAGAGATACAGAATATGTTTATGGTCCGTATTGTAGGCATACATTATCCTATAAAAATTCTTCTACAACTGATTCCGCAGATAGTGATGATGATTGTAATTGTGATTGCAATTGTCCTTCTTGTCCTGTATATCCTGACGGAGCTGATGAAATAACACTTAGAGAATTATATTTTATTACAATGGGTCATATCAATAATAAATCTTTACACCTTAATAATAAGAGAATTGAAACTCTTAGTAGCTGTTTTAAAACTGTAGAAAATTATGCCGATTTACTTAATGAAATTAGTTGTTCTTGTAGTGGAGATAAAATAGCTAATGGTAGATTATATCGAGTTAATAATGTTAATGGTGAAGTGAAATATTATTATTGGGATGCTCCTTCTATTTCATTTAAAGAAACTACTTTTGGTAGTCAAGGTGAGCCTGGTAGAGACGCTGATGACATTACTTGGAATGAAACAGGCTATAGCGGAATAGTGAATTATAATGTAGGTAATTTAACTGCTGGTACTGACATATCTAATATGACTATTACTCAAATATTAGCTAAGATGTTTGGTATGGGTAAAGTTGTGCCTACACCTATTATAATGGGCGAAAATGCAGAATATGATTATATTCAAACAATAGCTTTATCATTCCCGATTACAAATCTTGTAAATGAATTGGTTGCTAATATAGATTTAGAGAAAATAACTGTAACTGGCAATAAAGAATTTACAAGCAACATATTATTTGATGATGTTAGCAATATGATAGTAATAACATTAAGTAGTTTACTTGAAGATACTACTATAACTATTAACTTTGCAGAAGGAACTGTTTCACAAACTGGCAATATAGAATATGGCTATGAGCTAACAACAGTAAATTCTGAGCAGAAAGAAATTACAATAAAAGTGAACTAAATGAATCTTTTAAACTAATTTATAAATATAAAGGGTATCGTTTTATTTGAGATGCCCTTTATAATTTTTTATGTTTTATTTACATTAATTTAATTTTATATTAATACATACACGTCTTAAATGTGTTATAATTAGTGTAGAAAGAAAGGTGAATGTATGTGAAACTTACAATAAGAGAAAACTATTTCGGTAATGCCTATCTGCTTACAAGAAATGGAGATGAAATAGATGTTTTAAATCACCCTACTGAAAATTTTGAATTTGAAAGCATATTGTATTTACTTGAAAACTTTGGCACAGAAGAAGATAAGCGATTAGCTTTAGAATATGAACAAAATCAATTTGACTATTTAAAAGACCAAATTTTACAGAATTACAATGAAAATTATTGTAAAGTAAGAGTGTGGGGAATATTTGCTGATGAAGTGACTTTTAGAATTACTTCAACAGATAAATTTAATTGGTACAATATTATTGTTGAATTTCTTTTAAAACATAGATATACAAATTCTTTAATTACAGTTGAATCTAACAAAAATGAAAATTATAGAATTTATTGGAACAAAGTAACTTATGATTGTGCCGTTAATCCGATAAATAAAATGATTTTGGAAAAGAAACTAAAAAGAACAAAGTAAAAGTTAACATTTATTTAACATTATTATAACACGTTTTACATAAATATATGTTATACTAATAAATGTAGAAAAGAGTAAATAACCACTTAAACTATTGTAAGGGTAATTCATAGTTACACTTACGAATAAGGTACTAATTCAACTCGTACTGATTAAAGTTTGTGTGCTTTTATGATAGGGTTATTTACTCTATATAAGGTCGGTTGGTCAAGTGGTTAAGACATTGACCTTTCACGGCAAAGTCACGGGTTCAATTCCTGTACCGACTACCAAATCCGAAATTATAAAATGATAGCTGATTTTATTTGAGTAGGCGTTGCTCACGTTACGAGAAGTCAGTTTTACGTTTCTGGCGCATAGGAAATTTAGATTAACGTGACCAATGGTTGTGAGGTAAATCAACCTCCTATGTTGGGTATTAGCCAAGTGGTAAGGCAGAGGACTTTGACTCCTTCATTTCGCTGGTTCAAATCCAGCATACCCAGCCATAGCCTATAAAGGCTTATTCATTTTTAATTTCTCGTTTCTGACAAATCGGAATAGACGGTTGACAGCTTGGACAGACAAGTATTTATGTACCTGTAGTAGGTAGAGCACCGTCCTTTTAAGGGGGTTGTCGTGAGTTCAAGTCTCACCAGGTACACCATTAAGAGTAAAGCGTTTATTCTGCTTAAAAAATTAGTTAACTTCCTTTTATTTATTTGATGGATTGTGATTAGCAGAATGAGTTGGTTAACGAATAGCTTTACTCTTGTGCCGAGGTGTAACTCAGCTTGGTAGAGTGCTTGGTTTGGGACCAAGATGCCATAGGTTCAAATCCTGTCACCTCGACCATAAAATAAGAAAGGAGTTAAGCAAAATGATTACTTTATTAGAAAGTAAAGATAATGCCTTAATAGGTATTTGGTGGTGGACTGGTAATGAAATCATTGGTAAATCTTGTTTAGTTGACAATGGATTTACAGATAATCGTTACATTCAATATTCTGATAAAGAAAATCATTTAACTCTTTGGAGAAAAATATGCGAAGAAAACAATATACCTAAAGAAATCATAAATAAAGGATATAAGTATTATGAGAGGGGAAGAGTAATCTATAATCTTATGTCACAAAGTTTTGAAGTTATTCTTAGTCAAGATTTATATGGTAATAAAGATTTTAAACGTGAGTGTAAAGATTATTTCAATTTATATAATTGTCGAGTAGAATTTATTCCATTAAATCATTATTACCGAGTTGATACAGATAATCCAGCTATATTAGATTTTGAATACGATTAAAGATAGGAAAGAATTTATTTACGATTATCTTAAAAGAATTACTAAAGTTTAACAATTACTTAACATTTATATAACATATTTTTAAATAATATGTGTTATACTATAATAGTAATACAAATAAATAAGATTGGTGCTACGGGCTATGACTATGTTTACAACGTTTATGATATAGAGGCATCCGTTCGGGATATCCTCTTAGAGGAGTTGAACTTAATAATAGGCTTTGAGTATTACACCAGCAGTAGTTAAATGGAGTTTGATGAACAGCCAATTTTATATAGGTGCCTTTAGCTCAGTTGGAAAGAGTAACTGCCTTCTAAGCAGTAGGTTATTGGTTCAAATCCAATAAGGCATACCATATAAAGATTGTAGTGAGTATAAAGCCATAAGAAATTAAGATTTCAATGTACAAACTTATACTTTATAACTTCCGTACAAGGTTTAGTGTAAGAGAAATCAGAGATTAGATAAATGGTGTAGCGGTAGCACGTTTCCACTATAAGGAAAAGGGTAGCAGTTCAAGCCTGCATTTATCGACCAAAAAGAAAATCTCTTAAAATTAGTATCTTATGAAAAACAATGGTAAAATGAGAAGTTACAACTTAGTCGGTTTGGAGAAAGACTGTAGGTAAGTGATGTGTACACAAATCCTACCCATTGTCCTATAGGTGAAAATCCTATAGCAATCTTTATAATATATCTATGTGTAGTATTTATATCATGATACGCTCTGGCCAGAATATAAATATGATATTGGAAAATGTTAGTTCGATTCTAACCACATAGGCCAGCTGACTTGTCAATGTCGTTAAACTTGATAAGTGACAACAGCTTGAAAGCAATTTGGAAGTTGACGGTTCGTTTCCGTTTTAATGCAGAGTTTGGCTGCGCAATGACCTCTTTGTAAATGTGATTCCTCCTACTTGTTGCCGCTGTAAGGTGATTTATGAGTAAAAATACCGAAAGATATTTACAGCTATTGATTAGGTAAAGCTATCGTAGAGGATTGCCGATAGCAGATATGCTGAATAATCCAAAGAAACGAGGTAATTTCCAAAGTGAAATTAATTAATTGGTGTAAGTCCAATATTCAGCACCAGAGTTCCAGATAGCTTTAGAGGAAATACACATAAAATTTAGCTATCATAATTGTGTGTGGCGAGTGATACGTTGCATAAGGCTATTAAGTTAGGTCTGTTTATATCACAATAACTTATGACAGTCTGGAAAGACAGACATTCATAATGCTGCTGTGGTGGAATAGGCAGACACCTCGGACTTAAAATCCGATGATAGAAATATCGTACCAGTTCAAGTCTGGTCAGCAGCACCATTTATTCCTCCTTAACTCAGTCGGTAGAGTGACGCTCTGTTAAAGCGTAGGTCGTTGGTTCAAGTCCAACAGGGGGAGCCATTTTAGGTATAAGGGCGTTAAATAAGCTACCAATGTATTAAATTCTAAACGGTGAAACGTTGAACGTTGGGTAGAGCGAGAATTTAATCCTTATTTAGCGCCCGTCTATAAGGCCCTTTGGTCAAGTGGTTAAGACGAGAGCTTTTCACGCTCTAATCGTGGGTTCGATTCCCGCAAGGGTCACCATATAGCCTATATAAGTTTAGTTTTTATCTTAGTTGTGGTTGTTGCGAATGAAACCGTCCTTTCATTAGTAAGTCTAATATTAAAAAATTAACACCCTCACAGTTAATTATTTATGTTTATTGACTAAATACTATATAGGCTATTATCTGTGTCTGTAGCTCAGTTGGTAGAGCAGAGCACTTTTAATGCTAAGGTCAAGGGTTCAAATCCCTTCAGGCACACCAGGGTTGATATATTTTAACCTCATCTCATTCATTTTTAATTCATCCTTTGTTTTTAAGTTCGAGTTGTTTGGACGACTATTATGTTTTTAGCACCTAAAGTAATTTTTAGGTGCTACTTTTTTACTTTTATCTAAAAGTTAATAATTAGTTTACATTATTATAAAGACAACTTAATAAATATCTGTTATACTATAAGTACAGTAAAAAATACAAAACAAAACAATAATGAAAAAAATGGAGGAATTAAAAATGACAAACACAACAACAAACATTCAGACATTCAACCCTTATGCAATCTATGAGGAAATTTATGGCTATGATAGCCTTGATGTAATGACAAGAGAAGAAATAGGCTCAGATTATTATTATCACACTCTTGTTAAGAATGTAAGAGAAGCAGAGAAGTTCAACTATCATACCGATTACTGGGGTTTTGATGAAGATTATCAGGAAAATGCAGTTGAATTTGTAAGAGAAGTTAAGCCTTATATCGGCAAACGAGTTGGCATTGAATGTGATGACGGCAATACTCTTATCTGTAAGATAGTGGGTGTTTTTATAGATAGACAGTATAATAGTCACCTTAAAATTCTTATTGAAGATGTTGAAGAATAAAAAAGTTATTTAGTTAATGCAAAAAAAAACAACAATTTTGTAAGGGGTTAAACTACTAATAATGTAAGTATTTAACCCCTTATACAAATAAAAATAAATTAATAATAGAGAATAAGGCGTTATAAGTTTACTAAATTGATTAGTTAGAAAGGATTTTGATTTATATGGTTAAAAGATTAAGATTAAATGAAAGTGCTAATGATGATATGGAAATCATAGAAGTAATGAATAAAATTAAACAAAGTAATGTGTTCAATCGCAATTTTGATATATATTATTTTGTATGGAATGATAAGCATTTAGAATTAAAAGCAGGAATTATGTTAGATAGATATTTTCATTACGATAAACTATTTCTTTTTTATAATTCCGCTGAATCTAAAATTCTTAAAATGTCTTTTGAATTGTCTGAGCCATGTGATGTGATTAATGAATCTATGAGGAGATTAGCCAATGTGTTTGACAAAGTAGATTATGATAGTGTAAATAGTTATTTAGATACTTTAAAGAATTTATGCATAAGTAAGAGTATAGATTATATAGATTTTTATAAAGAATTTATTAGATACTAACTTATAAAATTTATAACGCAAAAAAAAAACAAACAAATTCCTTTCATAACTAACTAATATTATAAAGTAAAATAACTTTATTATATTATAATAATGAAAGGAATTTTTATTATGGTTAGAAAATTAATGATAAAAGAGAACATTAAAGTAAAGTCAAAATTAGCTAACATTATATTTAATGATGTTAAAAATAGTATTAGTAAAAAAATTAAATCATTAGGATATGATTTATTGGATGTCATTGAACTTGATAAAGATGTTACACGAAATACATCTAATTCATCAGATTGTTACATTAAATTTGATTTTAAAAGTACAGCAACTTCTGAGAGTTTTGAAACTACTTATGATGTTCTTACTGATATAGTAGATAGATTGGATTTAAAATATAGTAAATATTGGTATAATGATTATGAATCCAGATTATATATAACTTGGGAATTTGAAACTTATGAAAATAATAATATGAAACCAGTTTATGGTTCATCACAACAGTGGTATGATAGTGACTGTTATTCATTATTAATTTGGATTTATGGTTTATATGATGTAGATGAGGAATTTGAGTCTGATACTGATGATGAACCTATTAGAGATATTTCAAACAAACACGAAGCCTATAGATGGTTACAAGATAAAATAGATGAATATGGTGATGTATCATATTTTCCTTATAATGATAGATTGAAATTAAATAAATTGATTGATAGATTTGGTAATACTTATTTTTGGAGATAATAAATAATATAAAAAATACAAGTGTTTCACTTGTATTTTTTTTTACTTTGTAAATTTAATAATTTCTTTACAAATAAAATAAGTATTAGTAATAAATATATGTTATACTATAAGTGTACTAAGAAAGTAATTAAGTTATTTAAGGAGGAATTATATATGATGAGAAGATATTATAATACAGATTATATTGCTACATTAAATTTATATTCTTCAATAGAAGAAGCTGAAAAAGAATTAGAGACAAAAGGTGAATTTTATTACTTAGTTCGAGTGTATGATAGCAAAACAAAATTGTTTTGTGGTTATGGAGTTGAATATTAATAAGGAGGAATTAATTATGAAAGATTTAGCAATTAATAGGTATCTTAATGAAGATACAAGAAAACAGGGAATTGTTATTAATGGAGAAGTTTATTCACTTCATATTACACATAATAATGAAGTAATTATTACTGATAATCATGATTATACAATCATATATCAGATTACATCATTAGATTTTTGGAGAAATTGTTGCGAATAATGATTAGAGGAGGTTATTGGTATGAAAGCATTTGTTTGTATTGTCGAAGATTATGAAGGTAATAAGACACCAAATCGTGTTTTTGCAGAAAATGAAATCGAAGCTCGTAATAAGTTGATAAAAATATTTCCTAAATGTTATGTAAGTAAGGCTGTTCGTTTTAAAGATTATGTATTAAATAAGGAAAATAAAAATAAGATTGTAAATATGTTTACAGAAGATTAAAAGTTATGCAGTGGCGGAATAGGTAGACGCTGATGAGGATGGGAAGATATACAATTGCCTGTGGCGACAGTGAGTTACAATATATAGTATGTAGCAAATAGCTGAAGTGAAAGTATATTATATGTGGTGCAAATCCACATCTGCATAATATTTATAAAAAAGAAAATTACAGAAAGGATTTAAAAATTATGAAAGAACAATGGCAGATAGAATTTGCAAGAAAAATTTGCAGGGAGCGTAAACTCAATTATAAAATAAAAGATGAGGCATTGTATCTGTTTGTGCCTCAGGCAGGTCATTATACGAGGTCGTGTTTTAGTTTACTTGATTATGATTCTAAAGAAGACATATTGGATATGATAGTAAGAGAAATTTATACTTGGCAGATTTGAAGTGTAAGAAAGGATAAACTTATGACTATAAAGAAATTTGTAAAATTATTTGATAAGAAATCTATTGAAAAAGGTTTAGAATTTTATGTTGTTGCCAATAATTCACTACAGAACATATATCTAAAACTTACACCAGAAGTTATTAAATCATTCATTGGCAAAATAGAAATTGACAACAATTCTATTTTTCTCCTTGATGAAGTTGTAACTGGTATTGTGATTCCTATTGATATGCACGCAGCAACATTAGTTTCTTTAAAGCAGTTTGATAAAGATGATTGGATTGAATGTACTTTGAAAGGATGATTTTAGTTTTGAATAATAAAAAAGAATATATAATAGTTTTAATAGTATTTATACTTATGGTATTTGTCATATCAATAATAGCTATTAAAAATAGTGGTACTAATATTACTGATAATAAAGTAGATAGTAATACCACTACTACCATCACTACCACAGATACTAAAGAAACTACTACGACAACTACCCCTAAAGTTACTACAACTACTACTAAAGCTACTACCAAGAAAAAGAAGAAAACTACTACAACTACAACTACAACCACGACAACTCCTATAGAAGCTACTACAACTACTGAATATATTGAAACATATTATGCAGAATATTCTCCTTATGATTTACAAACTATGGGTGTTATTTATTGGGGCAATTATAGATATACTTATTATAGTGAACTTGTATTGCCTGGATATGGACTTGACATTGACGGTAGACACATTGATGAAAATGGATTTGTATGTGATGGTAATGGCTATATATGTGTAGCTTCAAGTGCTTTGGAGTGGGGAACTATTGTAGATACTCCATTCGGAAAGCAAGGTAAAGTGTATGATAGTGGTTGTGCTTATGATACGATAGATATTTATGTACATTGGTAACTAAAAATTTAATAGTTTTAACAATATAAGTTCTACAATTTATATGTAGAACTTATATTTATTTATACTTAATTTACAAAATTACATATATTTATTAATACGATATGTGTTATAATGTAATTATACAATTAAAAGGGGTATATTTTATGAAGATAGGATTAAATGATATAAATAAAACATATTATGCCGTTAGAAAAGGTTATAATCCTGGCATATATGATAATTGGGAAGATTGTAAAAAGCAAATACATAAATATAGTGGAGCAGAGTATAAGAAATTTAAAAATAAAGTTGATGCTGAAAATTTTATTAAGGGTATTGAATTTAATAATGATATTAGTGATATAGATACTACTAATTATTATAAAGCATATACTGACGGTAGTTGTGATAGAGATAATGGTATATTTTCTTATGGCTTTGTTATACTTGATAATAATGATTTTGTTATTACAAGATGCTATCAAGGATATGAAAATAGCGAGTTTAAAGAACACGCTAATATTTCTGGTGAGTGTTTTGGTGTTCTTAAAGCATTGAAATATTGTGTTAAAAACAATATTAGCAATATTATTATATATCATGATTATTTAGGTGTATCTCAGTGGGCTAATGATTTGTGGCAAACTAATACACCTATATCTAAGTATTATAAAGCAGAAATAGATAAATTTCGTGATAAACTTAATTTTAAATTTGTGTGGGTAAGAGGACATCAAGGTAATAGGTACAATGAGCAGGCTGACCAATTAGCTAAGTTAGGACTTAAAAATTTTACTCAATCTTTCCTTTAAAGGAGATTAATAGAAAATGTATGTAATACAATATACAGACGGCAAATATGTCAAGAAAACAGCTACTAAAGTAACAATGACTTTCAATGAACATATTGCCGATAGATTTAGGACTGTTGAAGAAGCAAATAAGTTTATAGACAATTATATTTCCAAGAAACGGCGTAGAAGTTTTGTAATTCAAGAATCCACAATTAAAGATGAACAAATTATTTTGAAGCCTACTAAAAATATTCGTAATTCTACAATCTATGAGAAATTAGAGGATATGATTAATAATTGTATAGAGAATGAACTTGTAAAACTTGAAAATAAGATTGCAAGATATGATGATATGATACTTGACATTAGACATTATATTCGGGATAAAAATACAAAATTAAATACAGTTTACGGCTATAAAATCATTAAACTTATGCAGGATATAGAAAGAAAGAGATTAGATTGCAAATATGAAATTGCCCGAATAGAGCAATTAAAATCCAGACTTGTAACAGATTTAAATAAATTTGATAAGTTTGAGTTTGAAGAATACAAGCCGAGAGTAATAACCAATATTGATGATTATATTAACGGTAATAAAGAAATTGAATAAGAAAGGATTGAATTATTTTATGAAAACTTTATTGTTAGATACATCAACAAAAATTGCTTATGGAAGTTGTAACTGTGATTATTGTGGAGAAACAATAATTCCCGGTATGTATTTTGTAAGTGATATTGTGGAAAGGCATAATGATGACGGTAGTGTGGATTGTTATGATTTTAATTCCCATATTTCTTGTAATGGAATAGCTCAAACTTATTGGGATGAAATTACTAAAAATGATACTAAAGAAATGAATATTACTACATTTATTCAAGGTATAAACAGAATTTGTAGAGAAAGAAAACTTTGTGGACATTCCATACCTTTTGACTTAAAACTTGCAAGAGTTTATGAAACAATTTATTGAGGAATATTTTTATGATTGTGTTAGTTGTAATTGTTGCTATTTTAGTTTTTATAGCATTTTCTTTTATGATACATTTACTGGTTGTTGCCAATAAAAGAACAGAGGGAGCTATACAAAGAGCTAAAGAAACAAAAATAGATTATGAAGAATTAGATAAATTTTTTTAATGAGGAAAGGAAAGATGATACTAATGTATAAGAAATTAAGAGAATGGATAAAGTATAATTCAGATAAGGCAGTTGATATAAAATTATCTAACATAGATATAGTATACGATATACACCAAACAGGTAAGTTTAAGCCTTCTGAATCTATGTATACTAAAGTATTACCTTGTGTTGTTAAGCAAAATGGTGATAGATATATTCTTATTGCTAACTGGTATGCTTATACATATTTCCGCTATCTTAATTTACTTAACACTAAGATAAAGTGTATTATTGTAAATCGAGATAGAGATGATTTCTTTAATTATATAGAAAATCTTTCTTATTATCAAACTTCTGTTAAGATGAATATAAATGATATTATAATCCCGAAAGATTTTATTACTCATAAGCCGAAAGATAGTAAAATAAATAGTGTTATTAATTATTATAATAAATATAAGATAATGGATAAGAGCTTGTGTGTAAATCCTGATAATGTTCTTATGAACGGTTATATAAGATATTTAGCTTTTGTTAAGTTAGGAGTTAAAGAAGTTACAGTAGAAAAAACTTTTGTAGAGGAGAAGTAAAGCGGTTAGATGAATACAGCTATGATGGTTTTAATTGCAGTTATTTTAGTTCCAGCGTTTATATCTTTTTCTATTATCTTAGCATTAGTATTATTATCTTTAAAGAAGTTACCTTCAATGTATAAGTTTTCTTTTAAGTTGCTGAATGATTGTGCTAAAAACATTCTTCTTGATATTTTTGGATGTCGGCAGAACTTCATAATTATTCTAAGTCCAATCGTAAATATTTTGGTTTTAATTCTACTTATATTCGACATAACTTATTTTTATAAACTTACAAAAAGGTACATTATCAATAAGGGGTGATTGCTATGAAAGATGAAATTGTCGAATTTATTAATAAAAGATTTAAAGACAAAGATTGTGATTGGATGAATGGTAATTGTTATTATTTTGCTTTAATTCTGCACGATAGATTTCCTGAAACTAAAATAGTTTATGATACATTGGAAGGTCATTTTCTTATTTTAGATAGTGATACTTCTAATCTTTTCCCTCTCTACGATTATAAGGGTAAGCATATGATAAATGGTCGTCATTTAATTGTCTGGGATAGATTTGACGAATATGACCCACTACTAAAGAAAAGAATTGAAAGGGATTGTTTACTATGAATGTGTTTAAAAGATTATTTTGTAAACACCAGAACAAAATCTGCATAACTAATTTTCACGGAGATGTGATACATTGGGTTAGTTATGGAAATAAAATTATAAGAAGTGCTTGGACTTGTAAAGATTGTGGCAAGATTATTTATAGCGAATACTTAGAGCCAAGCTGTAATGTTATTAACTGGAATTTAACTTGGAATGAAGAAGGACATTTGGTCGATATGAGAAAGGAAAACAAATGATAAAGCCTGCTGTATTGTATGAAGAAGAATTAACTAAAAAATTAAGAGAAACGTGGTATGATGAAAAATATAAATACTATCATTTCGGTAATTTCTTTACAGATTTTGATATTGTAAAAGATACATTCAATAATCATCAATTTGTTTCTGTAGATAAGAATGATAATATTTTAGGTTATTTTAGCTACGGCGTTGATAGAGTAGCTTACAATGCAAATGAATTTGGTATTATAGCATTTGAAAATTATTCTTTGACTTTCGGTAAAGACTTACATCAAGTGTTTGATGATATTTTTATAAAATATAATCTTAATAAAGTTACTTTTTTCTGTGTTGTTGGAAATCCTATTATGCCCTATTATATAAAGATGATAAATAAGTTAGGTGGCAGATACATAGGAGAATACAAAAATCACGTTAAATTGATGGACGGCAAAATTTATGATACCCTCAATAACACATAAAATGTGTTAGTATTATTAATATTTTTAATAATACTTAGGGTATTAGCCTAAGTCTTGAAATAAAGACTACGTTATTTAAGAATGATATAGTTACCTTGGAATGTTTAGCCAAGTTCCAAGCTCTAAGGCTATTGTTTAAACAATCTTATAATTGTAGAGATAGTGATGATAGTAAAAACCTTAAATAACATTGGCGATGGCTACATTACAGTATTTTTAGATACTGAATTACTTAATTATAAGTTAGGAAGATTTTATGGTGGTTTATGTTTTAGATATTGAGGGTAAACCTTTAATGCCTACTACAAGATTTGGCAAAGTAAGAAGAATGTTGAAAAATAAAGAAGCTAAGGTAGTTAAAAGAGAACCTTTTACTATTCAACTTCTTTATAAATCAACTATTTATACACAGCCTATAAATCTTGGTGTTGATGCTGGTAGTAAGACTATTGGTATTTCTGCTACTACTTCTGATAAAGAATTATTTTGTGCAGAAGTAAAATTAAGAAATGATATAGTTAATTTAATTGTTACAAAAAGAGAAGCAAGAAGAAATAGACGTAATAGAAAAACAAGATATCGTAAGGCAAGATTTAATAATAGAATTAGTACGAAGAAAGAAGGTTGGTTAGCTCCTTCTATTCAAAATAAGATTAATTCACATCTTACGATAATTGACAAAATAACAAAAATATTGCCGATTACAAATATTATAGTTGAAGTAGCTTCATTTGATATTCAGAAAATTAAAAATTCTAACATTCAAAGTAAAGAATATCAAGAAGGTGAACAACTTAGTTTTTGGAATGTTCGGGAATATGTTTTGTTTCGTGATAAGCATATCTGTCAATGTTGTAAAGGTAAATCAAAAGATAAGATACTTAATGTTCATCATATTGAAAGTAGAAAAACTGGTGGAAATGCCCCAAACAATTTAATTACTTTATGCGAAACTTGTCATACTAATTATCATAAAGGAAAAATTAATTTACCTAAGAATATAAAGCGTGGTATAAGTTTTAAAGACGCTACTTTTATGGGAATTATGCGTTGGGCTTTCTATAATAAATTAAAAGAAATTTATACAAATATAAAAATGACTTTTGGCTATATTACTAAAAATATAAGAATTAATAATAATTTGCCAAAAGAACATTATATTGATGCAAGATGTATAAGCGGAAATCCATTAGCTAAATCATTAGGAATTTGTTATAAATATAAAAAAGTTAGATGTCATAATAGACAAATACATAAATTTGTTCCTAACAAGAAAGGTATAAGACAAGCTAATCAAGCATCTTATAAAGTATTTGGTTTTAGACTTAATGATAAAGTTTTATATAAAGGTCAAGTTTGTTTTATTAATGGTAGAAGACAAAGTGGTTATTTTAGTTTAAGAGATATTGATAACAATAAGATTGGAAATGATAATGTTTCTCATAAAAAGTTAAAATTTTTAGAACACAAAAAATCTTTACTTTGTCAATCTATTGTAATTTAATATTTGTTAAAATTTATATTAATTATATTAGAAGGTGAATAAAAATGTGTACAATGTAGCTTTATTTGAATTGCTTAAAGAAGATTATCTTAAAAATAAGAAGATTATCGTAAAAATCCCCGTTTGTAAATAAATTAGCATTTTTAAAATATTACTATAAAAATAATAGTTTAAAACCTATTGTACATAGATTATAAAATAGTAGTTGTGATAACTACTAATATTACATTTAAAGATTTCAATATACAATATGTTGTGTGTTGAAATCTTAAAATTACTACATATATAGAAAGGTTGGTAATTTGTTATGCCACAAAATGTAATAAAAAGAGATAAAAGCATAGTTGAATTTGACAGAGGAAAGATAGAAAGTGCTATTTCAAAAGCATATAAAGAAGTTTATCCTCAAATCAATATTAGCAACTATGCTGTTATTATTAGTAATGCTACAGATAAGATATATAAGGAAATTTTATGGATAGCAGGTAATAATGAAAATATAGATATAGAAATTATACAGGATATAGTAGAAAGAGAATTAATGGAATTAGATAAGAGTGTCGCTAAGGAGTACATTACTTATCGTTACAAGCGTCAGATAATGAGAGATAGTAATACCACTGATGAAGTAATTAAAGAATTGATGTGTGGAGAAAGTGATTATTGGAACCATGAAAATTCTAATAAAAATCCTATAAGAGCTACTGTGCAAAGAGATTATTTAGCCGGTATTACAAGTACAGATATGACAAAAAGATTCTTATTACCTAAAGATATTAAAGATGCTGATGAAGCTGGTATATTACATTTTCACGACCAAGATTATTTTATTCAACATATAACAAATTGTTGCTTAATTAATCTTGACGATATGTTGCAGAACGGTACTGTTATTAACGGAGTTCTCATTGAAAAACCCCATAGCTTTATAGTTGCTGCCACAGTAGCTACTCAAATTATTACTGCTGTTACAAGTAGTCAATATGGTGGTACTACTATAACATTAACAGATTTAGCACCATTTGTAAGAATTAGTTATAATAAACATTATGAAAAGTTTAAGTCTTGGGGTCTTAGTGAAGAGGATTGTGTTAAGTTTGCTAAGAAAGACTTAAAGAAAGAAATTGCTGACGGCGTACAAACATTTAATTATCAAGTTAATTCAATGTCAACTACTAATGGTCAATCACCTTTCCTTAGTGTGTTTATGTATCTCAATGAAACTGACGAATATAAAGAAGAACTTGCTATGTTAATAGAGGAATTTTTAAGACAAAGAATAGTAGGTTTAAAGAATGAAGTCGGAGTTTATATTACACAAGCATTTCCTAAATTATTATATGTTCTTGAAGAAGATAATATGTATGAAGGAAGTAAATATTATTATTTAACAAAACTTGCAGCTGAGTGTACTGCAAAAAGAATGGTTCCAGACTACATTTCTGAAAAGGTAATGTTAAGAGATAAAGGAGATGTTTACCCCTGTATGGGCTGTCGAAGTTTTGCTACACCCGATAGATTTACTGATAATGGTATCGGTAATATAGCAAATGCTAAAAATTATGTAGAGGGTAAGCATAGATATTACGGTAGATTTAATCAAGGTGTTGTTACTTTAAATCTTGTAGATTTAGCATTATCTTCTAATAGAAATATGGAATTGTTTTGGAATTTATTTAATGAAAGAATGGATTTATGTCATAAGGCATTAAGAATTAGACACGAAAGATTAAAAGGTACTTTATCAGATGTAGCACCTATTATGTGGCAACACGGAGCTTTAGCACGATTAGCTAAAGGTGAAACCATAGATAAATTATTATATAATGGATATTCTACCATCTCATTAGGTTATGCTGGATTGTATGAATGTGTTAAGTTTATGACTGGAGAAAGTCATTCTGAGCCAAATGGTATGAAATTTGGTCTTGAACTTATGGAAGCATTAAATAATAAGTGTAAGAAATGGAAAGAAGAAGAAAATATAGATTATTCTATCTACGGTACACCTATAGAATCAGCAACATATAAATTTGCTCAAAAACTTCAAAAGAGATTTGGCAGGGTAGAAGGTATTACTGATAGAAATTATATTACAAATAGTTATCATATTCCTGTGTTTGAAGAAATAAATCCTTACGAAAAACTTGCTATCGAAAGTAAATTCCAAAAGTTAAGTCCTGGTGGCGCTATATCATATATTGAATGTTGTGATATGACACATAATATAGAAGGTGTTATAGATGTACTTAAATTTATTTATGATAATATAATGTATGCAGAACTTAACACAAAGAGCGATTATTGTCAAGTATGTGGTTATGACGGTGAAATTAAGATTATTGATGAAGATAATCATTTAGATTGGGAATGTCCTAATTGTGGTAATAGGGACCATAGTAAAATGAATGTAAGTAGAAGAACGTGTGGATATATAGGAACTAATTTTTGGAATCAAGGTAGAACAGAAGAAATAGCAAATAGATATGTTCACTTAGATAATCATAAATACCAAGAAAAAGAGGTATGTTAATTATGAGATATGCTTCCATTAATAGTTTAGATATATCGAACGGTGAAGGTACTGGTGTAGCCCTGTTTACTCAGGGCTGCCTTAAGCATTGTAAAAATTGTTTTAATCCTGATACTTGGGATATAAATGGAGGTAAGGAATTTACGTCCGAAATACAAAAACAATTTTTAGAGTTAGTTGATAAGTCCTATATATCAAGAGTAACATTTTTAGGTGGAGAACCCCTACTTGGAGAAAGTGCTTTTGGAGTTTCTAATTTAAGTGAGATTATTCATAATAAATATCCTAATAAAAAACAATGGCTATATACAGGTTATACTTGGGAAGAATTACAAGAATTGAATTTATTGTCTTATATAAAATATATTGATATTGTAGTCGAAGGACCTTATATGGATGACCTTAAAGACTATGCTCTTAAATTTAGGGGTAGTAAAAATCAAAGAATTGTAGATGTTCAAAAATCTCTAACTACAAATTCCCTTGTCTTGTGGAAAGAAGGTAACTACTAATGAATAATAAATGGATAAGAGGTGCGTTACCTGCCGTACTAATTCATATAAGTATAGGCTCAGTTTATGCCTGGTCTTTATTTGTAAAACCTATATCAGATTATATAGGTCAAAGTCAAGCTAAAGTGCAGTTTGCATTTTCTTTGGCGATATTCTTTTTAGGTATGTCAGCAGCGTTTGGTGGCAAAATAGTTGAAAAGAATATACATAAATCATCTTTAATAAGTTGTTTATGTTTTTGTAGTGGACTTATATTAACATCATTTGCAATAAGATATAAACAATTACCACTAATATATTTAGGTTATGGTTGTTTAATGGGTGTTGGACTGGGTACAGGATATATAACACCAGTTAAAACACTTATGTTATGGTTTAAGGAAAATAAAGGTTTAGCTACTGGTATTTCTGTATGTGCTTTCGGTTTTGCGAGTAGTGTAGCAAGCCCAATAATTACTTATCTAACTAATAAAACGACTTTACCTAATACTTTTATTGTGTTAAGTTGTATTTATTTTGTACCTATGATGATAGCACATTTTATAATTAAGAAGCCTGATGGCTGGGTAGAAGTTGCTAATAAAGATGACACATTTAAAGTATCTTCAATGTGGAAACAAAAAGAATTTGTATTTATATGGATAATAATATTTATTAATATTACTTGCGGATTAGCATTAATATCAACAGCAAGTCCTATAATGGTAGAGCATAACATAAACACTAAAACAATAGCTATTATAGTTAGTATTATGGGTATATTTAATGGGTGTGGTAGATTAGTATTTTCCGCATTTTCCGATAAGCTAAAACAGAGAATAACAATATATAAAATAATCTTAATGTTATCTATTAGTACATCTATAATAACAAGATTATATACTAATACAATTACGATAGCTATTTCATTGGCTGTTATTTCTGCTTGCTATGGTGCTGGATTTAGTTGTTTGCCGACATTATTATCCGATATATATGATATGAAACATATATCTCAAATACACGGATTGTCTTTAACAGCTTGGGCGATAGCCGGCTTAGTAGGAAATCAAATAAGTAGTATAACAAAAAGTGTTACAGGCTCTTATAATAATGTTTATTTTATTATATGTGGAATGTATAGTTTTGCTTTAATCTTTACATTCTTGATTAAAACTAATGAATTGAAAAAAGTTTGATATAAATAAAACATAAACATTGTGGCATAAAAATACTACAATGTTTATGTTTTATTAACATTTAATTTATTTTAAAAACATAATTATGTGTTATAATTTTAGTACAGTTAAGTGGAGGTTTAAAAAACATTGGATAATTATTTCATCACATACACTAATAAAGACGAGTTTAATAAAATTATGAACTATGCTTCTTCCATAAGTGCTAAACTACCTAATGGACATTATATATCTAAATATGGTAAGAAAGCATTATTTATAGAAGGAACTGCCTATATTATATTCGAGAAAAAGAAAGATACATACTACATAAATAATGTCATAGAAGTTGATAAGAATACATTTACAGAAAAGAGTTTAGATGAACTATGAAGAAAAAGATATTGATTGTTGGACGCACAGGCTCAGGTAAAGACTATTTAGCTAATAGACTTTGTGATAGAGGTTTTACACAGGTAAAATCCTATACAACCAGACCTAAAAGAACTGAAAATGAAGATACACATATATTTATCACAAAAGATGATGCTAAAAAATATAAAGATAGAGTTGCCGAAACAGTTATTGATGATGTAGAATATTTTGCTACAAGAGAACAATTAAAAAATAATGATATTTATGTAATTGACCCTAATGGTTTATATACATTATTAAATAAGGTAACTAAAGAAAAGTTTGTAATTATATATGTTTCAGCTCTTACTCAATTAAGAATAGATAAAGCTATTGAACGTGTTAAAAAGGTTTTAACTTATGATGAGGCCATATATAAAATAACATTAAGAGATAAAGCAGAGAATGCACAATTTAAACAATTTGAATATTATATGTCTAAGCACACATTCATAAAAGACAATGGTTTATTGACTGGATATCTTGATTTAACTAAATTTAAAGATTATAAATTCTATATTTATCCTAATAACTATCATAAAGATTACTGTGAACATTGGATAGATTCTTTTCTTATTGATTTAGGTTTATCTGAATAATAAAGAACAAAGAATAAAGTTCACATCTTATATAAATGGAGGTGTAAAATTTATATGTTATGTTATGATTCATTAAAAAATGAATTTTTTAATACGGATAATATTAATTATATTAATGATATACATATATGTGAAGTCACAAAAGGTGTAGATGTTAATACTGTTATAGAGAAATGGTATTTCCCCTCATTATTAGATAATAATGAAGTAATATATAAAAGAGATATAGCTACCTTATTTGAAAGCAATGATAGAATAACTAAACTTAGAGAATTTTATTTTGATGTTAATTTTAAGAAAATAGATTTACCTAAAACTATAAGAGGTATTATACTTCCGCCGAAACAATTTATAATGTTCCAAAGCTCATCTAAGTTCATCAAATAAAAATTAACAATTGTTTTACTAAAATATAATATTATTTTAAAACTTCTTTGTTATAATTATAGTGATAAGGAAGTTTTATTTTTTTTTAATAAGGAGTTGAATAATTATGGCAAAAGCTAAGATTAGAAAAGTAGTTACTGATGAAAAAGTTTCAGTTTCTAAAGAAACTTTATTTAAAGTAATTGATGATAAGGCAGATTTAATAGCCTGTTTTACAATATTTGTTACTTTACACAATATAATAAAGGAAAGTAAATCCGATTATCCTTATGGAGTTAAGTTCTGTGTAGATGAGGGCATAAATTTAGTTAGAAAACATTATCCCGATAGTTGTTGGAAAGACGAGAAAAATTTGGTAACAGACGAAGTAACTAAAATTCAGTCGGATGTTACTAAAATTAATAGTTCACAATTAAATTGCCCTTGTTATAGTTGCTCTGATTGGAACGAGACTTATCAAAGATGTAAAAATATACAAAAAGATTGCATTACTTATTGTAATTGGTACTCAAATACATTTAAGAATTGAAAGGAATACGAATATGAAAGTAGAATTAATATCATATACACCTAACCCTGAAAAAGTAGTAGCGACTGCTGCCAAATTATGTTATTCCAGTAGTAATATAGAAAATCTACAAGAAAATTTAACTGATGATATTATTAGTAATTTTGTAGAAAAGTTAGCTTCTATACATCACGAAAGTCCATTTGAACATATTAGTTTTACATTTGGCATTGAAGGTGTTAGTCGTAGTTTAACACATCAGTTAGTTCGACATAGGATTGCAAGTTATTCTCAGAAGTCGCAGAGATATGTGAGTGAAGATAATTTTGAATATATAGTACCAAAGGCAATTCAAAATAGTAGTTTTTGTACTGATATATTTAATGATACTATGAAATGTATTAATAGTGCTTATAAAGATATAAAGGATTGTTTAGAAAAGAAATTTATTGAACAACTTATAAAAGAAGGCTTAAATGAAAAGACTGCCAAACAGAAAGCAAGTAAATTGGCAGCCGAAAATGCAAGAGCTGTACTCCCCAATGCTTGTGAGACTAAAATAATAGTAACTATGAACGCTCGTTCCTTGTTTAATTTCTTTGCTCATAGATGTTGTAATCGAGCACAAGATGAAATAAGAGAACTTGCTACTGAAATGTATAAACTTGTATATGCTATTGCACCTAATATATTTAAACATAGTGGACCTAATTGTGTTGCGACTGGTAAATGTCCAGAGGGTAATATGTGTTGTGGCAAAATGATACAAATGAAAGAAAAGTTTAATGAAATAAAGGCAGATAAGATATGAACAGACAACTATGTACTGAGTTTCTAAGTAAACTTTTAGTAAAAGAAAAACTTAGTGGAATGGGTAATTATTATGCAAAAGAAGTGACTTTTGATTACGGTACAGACCATTCTATCAGAGTTGATTATATACAGTTTAAACCCTTGAATCAACTATGTATTGACGGTATAGAAAAAGGTGAATTTATCTGCTATGAAATCAAGTCTTGTATAGAAGATTTTAATAAACTAAATCTGTAATATACTAATATAAAACATTAAATATTTCTTACTAAATATAACTAATTATTAATATTATTATACTTATTAAAAATTTAATATTTACAGATTACAGTAAATATGTTATAATGTAGTCAACAAAGGGTAGCAGCTTTGAAAATGAATAAGTTATTAAATAATACTTAGGTATTGTTTATATATAAAAACTACTTGTAATTGACTGCTACCTTTTACAAGTAGTTTTTTTTTTTATTTTAGTTAATTTAGTAAGGAGTTATCAGTATGAAACATAAGAATACTAATGAAATTACATTAAAAATAAAATATCATACTGATAATTCTGATAGAATTTGTGACTATATAAAGAATTATAATAATGTTCTTAGATTTGTTTATAATAGGCTTTATGATAATATTAATCACGAATTATCTACTAAAGATTTATTGTCTGATATTAGAACAATAAATAATATTTTTGTAGATACTTATTTTAAAAATGGAGCTATCTATGAAGCTCGTTCTATGTTTTCTGATAGTAAAGAACAAGAACATAAAGTTATTTTTGGTGGTAAGAAATTGTTTATACAGAGGTGTCAAAATAAAATAAGTAAAGAAGAATTTAATATAAAAAGACTTCACCCTTTACAAATTGTCGGAGCATCATATAATAATGGGAATTGTAAATTTCAGATTATAAATGAAAATACTATATTATTTAAACCTTGTAGAAATGAACATTTTATATTACATCTTAGTAGTGTAGGCAAAAATTATACTAAATATTTAACCAAATTAATTCAAGCTCAGAATAATTGTGATATTGCAATTACATATAAACTTGGCTTAGAATATGTTTATATATCGTTTGATTTAAATAAACTAAATAAACCTAAAGAAACAAACTGTATTGATAATCGTATATTTGCTATTGACCTTAATCCTAATTATATAGGTTATAGTGTTATAGATTGGAAAAATTCTGATAATTTTAATATAGTTAATTCTGGTGTAATATCAAATAAGCCGCTTACAGATTATGATAAATCGGTTATAAGAAGTAGTGATAGTCCAGAACATCATTATATTACTAATAAAAGAAATTATGAAGTTACTAAAATAGCTCACGATTTAGTAAAGTTAGCTAAACATTATCAATGTCAAATTTTTGCCATTGAAGATTTAAAAATAGAATCTAAAGATAACAAGAAAGGCAATAGATATAATCGGTTAGTAAATAATCAATGGAATAGAAATTTATTAATAAATATTATTACTAAAGATTGTTTACAAAATTCAATAAGATTACAAAAAGTGGTTGCAAATTTTACTTCTTTTGTCGGCAATTTAGTTTATAGAAGTTTACAATTACCTGATATGATTTTAGCTTCTATTGAAATTTCCAGAAGAGCCTATGAATTTTATCATCAATATATTATTAAAGATAAACCTATAACAAAGAATATAGTTTTTAATAGTTCTGAGTTAGCTAAAATTAGTATTGAAAAGTCATTGGAAGAATTTGGATATACTAAGACTTGTGATTCTATTAAAGATTTATATAATAAATTAAAGAAAACGAGATGTAATTATCGTTTTCCTTTGGAACAGTCTTTATTATTAAGACCTAAACAAAGTCTTTTTAGCAAAAACTATATAAAACGAATGATAATTTATTATGAATTTAAATAGTTTTATATAATTTTTGTATTATAGTGGTAATGGCTTGAATTTTATCGGAGAAAAGAATTATTTAGTTACGGACATAACTACTTACATCAATCTTGTAAATAAAGGTCAATTAAATAAACTTCCTTTATATGTAGGCGTTTTAGTTGCTGTTCCTAAAGGTAGTAATGCGAAAGATGAATTAGAAACACCTACACAAATAACTGAAAATTGTGATGTAAGTGATTGGACTTTAATTTATATGAAAACAGTCAAGAAAACATACCGCCGAAAGTCAATGATAGAAATGCTTTTTTGTATGCTAAGGTCACATTGTAATGGTTTAGCATTTAGTTTACATTTAAAAGGAGAGTAAAAAAATGATTAATATAGATGAAGAATTTTTTGGAACATTAGCTATATGTGCTGTAAGATATAGTCAAGGTAGAAGAAGTTATATGCCCGATTTAGTAAGGGGGATTGTAAGACCCCATTTAAGAGAATTAAGTGATAAAGACATTGGCGTTCTAATTAATGATTGTAATTATCAAAGAGAGTATGATATTTACGGAGATACAATTATTGATAAGCCTGGTTGGTTAGAATGGGAAAAAGAACTTTTAGCGGAAAGAGATAGAAGAAATAAAGAGAAGGAGTAATTATGGAAACTATAACACAGTATAAAGCAGAAGACGGTAAATTATTTACATCTAAACCAGATTGTATGATTTATAATCTTAGTCTTATAGATTGGAATTTGTTTAAAGAAGTTTATTGGGTTCATTGTGTTTATGATAAAGAAAGTCATAAATATGTTTCTCACCTAATTAATTTCAATAAGCCCGAATACTACAAAAAGAATACAATGTTTTCTCAACTTTCAAAATCCAATTACTATTTATTTATACCCAATGAAACTGTTTTAAAAAATTTTTATGATTATAAAGATTATTTTTATCCAGTAGATAATTTTATCATAAGAAATCTAAAAGCAGGACTTAACTATTTATGTGATGACAGTGATTATAAATCTGTTTGTAATACTGAGAGTAGAATGAAAGAATATAGGGAAGAATTAAGGGAGATTTCATTGGCGTTAGAAGACTTAGAAGAATTTAATGATTCAATAATGGCTCATATACTTTCCGAAAAACTTAAAGTAATGAATGATAGGGAGTAGAGATATATGAAATTATTAGCATTGGCTTATAGATGATTTTGTAAAGAATTACTCTTAAATAGAAAGGACATACAAAGATGAACAAAGATATAACAATAAAAAGAATGAAAGAACTTGTAGATGAACTCAATGAATATAGAAATGAATATTATAACAATAATACCTCTATTGTAAGTGACTTAGAATATGATAGATTATTTGATGAACTGGTAGAAATGGAGAAGATATTAGATATTGCTTATCCCAATAGTCCTACACAGCAAGTAGGTTATACTGTTGTTAGTAATCTTGAAAAAGTTAAGCATGAATATTCTTTGTTAAGTCTTGATAAAACAAAATCAATTACTGACCTTGTTAATTTTGTAAATATTCACCCATTTGTTATATCTGCTAAAATGGACGGCTTAACTATTTGTCTTACTTATGAGAATGGAAATCTTATTAAAGCTGAAACTCGTGGTGACGGAGTTGAGGGTGAACTTGTAACTCATAATATAAATACATTTAAAAATGTTCCCAAAACAATTCCTTATAAGAATCATTTAGTAGTTGTTGGTGAAGCCATTCTAACTAAAGATAAATTAGATATAGTCAATAAAGATTTACCTGATGATAAGAAATATAAACACGTTAGAAATCTTGTTAGTGGAACTGTAAGACAACTTGATAGTTCTGTTTGTGCTAATAGAGAGCCTATGTTTATTGCTTGGGATTGTAGAACTAATATTGCTAAAACTTTGGGTGAGAAGTTTGAACAACTTAATAGGTGGGGATTTACAATAGTTCCTTATATTATTACATATAGTGGTCATAGAAATAATGTTAATAGTCTTAAAGAGCAAATAGAAATTAACATAGAAGATATAAAAACTATATGTAAAGAATTTAATTATCCTATTGATGGTATGGTAATTACTTATGATAATATTGAATATGGAAATTCTTTAGGACAAACTTCACATCATTTTAAAAATGCAATAGCGTATAAATTCTATGATGAAGAAATAATTACACATATAAGAGATATTGAATGGTCAATGGGTAGGACAGGTGTTTTAACTCCCGTAGCTATATTTGATACTGTAGATATTGATGGTACTGATGTAAGTAGAGCAAGTTTACATAATATTAGTATTCTTAGAAATCTTAAACTTGGTATTAATGATGAAATAACTGTATATAAGGCTAATCAGATAATTCCTCAGATAGGTGAGAATTTAACTAAGTCAAATAATTATAAGATACCTAATATCTGCCCTTATTGTGGAGCAAAGACAGAACCAATAATGGATAATGATACTGTTATTCTTAAATGTACTAATGATAATTGTTTTGAAAGAAAACTTGAACAGATAGCGTATTTTGTATCTAAGCCCTGTATGAATATAACGGGTCTTTCTAAAGAAACTATAAGATTATTCTTATATAGAAAGTGGATAGAAAGTCCTATTGATATTTATAATGGCAAAATAATTACCCACTATCAGGATATCATTAAAGAAGATGGTTGGGCGGTGAAATCACTTGATAAACTATTATCTTCTATTGAAAAGAGTAAAAATGTAAAACTTGAAAATGCTATTAATGCTTTAGGTATTGATACAATAGGTATTAGTGCAAGTAAAGATATTGCTAAGTTCTGTAATTATGATTGGCATAACCTTATAAATCCCGAGTATTATAGAAATTTTAATAGTATTAATGGTTTCGGAGAAGTTATGATGCAAAATGTTATTCTATATATTAACGATAATTTAGATTATATTAATGAGTTGTTTAGCAAGTTTACTTTTACTGATAGTAATAGAGCTAATGAAACAAATAAGAATAGTCTTATTAGTGGTAAAACATTTGTAATTACTGGCTCACTAACTCATTTTAAAAACAGAAATGAACTTGTAACTGATATAGAGAATAACGGAGGTAAAGTGGCAAGTTCTGTATCAGCGAAAACAGACTATCTTATAAACAATGATGTAAATAGTAATTCAAGTAAGAATAAGAAAGCTAAAGAACTTGATATACCGATTATTACAGAAGAAGATTTTATGAAAATGATAACTAAAGTTGGTGTTGATTTAGTACAGAATAGCGATTTTACTTCTGAAACTTATGTACCTCTTCATAAAGCCAAAAGAGGTAGACAATTATTTTAGTAACTTTAAATTTTAATGACTAATTATGACAAACAAAAAAAACCAGATAAACTACTAATATTGTAATTAACAATTACAATATATAATAAGAAAGGATTTGTTTATTTATGGAAGATTTTACATTATATGATTTTGTTGATTGTTTCATAGCAGATAGCACAAAATTTAAAGTTACTTTCGACAATGACGGAGTTAATACTTTTAGAGGTACACCTAAAGATTTTTACAATAAACGCAATAAGATGAAAGACGATTATTTAGGTGATGAAGATGTAGACTGGCAGGATTTTTATGAAAGTTATGTTTATGATGTTCGTTGTGATAATGGTTGGTTATCAATTTATGTGACATATGAGCCATATAGATATAATGGATATTAATAACTAATTATAAAATAACTGATTTACATACATATGTAAGTCAGTTATTTTTTTTTATTTTCTAAAGTTAATAATATGTTTACATTATTTATAATTAATTGTAATAATTATCTGTTATACTATATATAGTAAAACAAACAAATTAGGTGAGTAAAATTATAAAGGAGTAATGAAAAATGAACTATAATGAACTTAGAAAACTTGTAGGTGGTAGAAAGTTGCCAGTATCAGCAACCAATGAAAATGGTGAAAATGTTATTATAGAGGAAGGTTCAGATAGTGAACTTGGACATTTTTATCTTACTGAAACTGCACAGCACAATAATTGGTGCAGAATAAACTATTATTACGAAAATGGAGATACAGAAGAACTTTACGAACATTGATACATTAATATGAAAGAATTATATAGAGGAGTGAGTAATTATGAAAAATATAAAATCACCTTGTAATGAGCTTAATATGAGAACAAAAGTTTTTGATAATCAACATTTATCCTATGAAGAAAATTGGGAAGATAGATATGATACCGATATGGATTATGAAACAGAAGATTATGATTATGAAGGTCCGATGGGCAAAGATTAAATAACCGTAAGATATTGATTTGAAGTTTTAAATAAATATGTTGAAAGGACTTAAAGATATGAAAGAACAATGGCAGATAGAATTTGCAAGAAAAATTTGCAGGGAGCGTAAACTCAATTATAAAATAAAAGATGAGGCATTGTATCTGTTTGTGCCTCAGGCAGGTCATTATACGAGGTCGTGTTTTAGTTTACTTGATTATGATTCTAAAGAAGACATATTGGATATGATAGTAAGAGAAATTTATACTTGGCAGATTTGAAGAGGAGTTTTATACTATGAATAGGAGAATTAAAAAGAAGAACAATATTGAAAGAATAAATATAATGCTTATCAAGGCTATGGACCTTATAGATGAATATATGTTAGTTTATGCCCGTCTTGTAGGTCGTAAAAATCATCATAATGCTAACGATGATTTTTGGAATGGATATGATAAATGGAATAAATCTATTTCTGCTCGTAGAACTTGGAGATATATAATTAAAAAGGACAATCTTCCTAAATATATAGGTTTTAAGAATAAGACAATTAAGACATAGAAAGAATTGAAGAATTAAATTAAAATTTATATAACTTGTAAAGTTAATAATTTATTTACACATAACACATACTAAGTTAATTAGTATGTGTTATACTATTATATAGTAAGATATACATATGTAAAGGAGAGTGTGTAAAGATGATAAAAAGATATTCACTTGAATTTGATATAAAATATCCTGATTATACAATAGGTGGTTACTATAATCATTTAACTGGAGATTATGACAGATATCATTGTAGTGGTAATTGGTATGGTAATAGTCTTAAAACTATGAAAACCTATATTTATAAAATTCGTAAACAATATGCTGAATTAGAACCTTATAATTTTAGAATATATGATATAGAAGCTCCAGAAGAACCTGATGGGCATATTGGACAAGTTTATTTTGAATCTTAAAATATAAAATATATATAGTAAAAGAAAAACCGTTAACTAATTAAAAGTCTAAAAGGAGTTGTTATTAATGAATAAAGAATATACAATAGACCTAATAAAAAATATAGTCAAGGCTTATGGAGCATTAGAAGAAGATATATTAGAATATGTTAAAGAAACATTTTTTAAAGATACTAAAGATAGATTTTATGTTGATTCTACTTACTTTAACACTACAAATAATAAGGTAGAATTAAATTTAGTTAGTTTTAATAGTGTTGGCTACGAAACTCCTTTTACAATGTATATAAATATATCAGATTTTATTGAATATGTATCTAATAATAAAATAATAAAAGAAATTACTAAGTAAATAAAGTAAATGTGATACTACTAATAATATATTACAATATTACTTAATCTTAGATGAATTTAATGAAGATATTAGTAATTCATATTTTTAAAATATTAAAAAGAAAGGAAAATAATTATTATGATTATTAGAGAAGAAAATAACATTTTAAATACAGATGAAAGACGTTTATATGAAAGACAGCTTAAATTTGGAGTTAAAAGTGTTTTAGATTATTTAAAAATAGGTTGGAAAGAATATGACCCTTACAATTTAGTTTTTAGAATTGATAACAATGGTGAACTTGTATTTTATGCTGAATATAAAAATGGTTTTGATTTAGAGTATGTTACAGGTGACCTTTATTTAAAAAATAAGGTAACAAGTATTAATAAACGAGGTAAACAAATTACAAATTTAGGTACTTGGCTATTTAATCTTAATATAGATGGAGCTAATACATTTTTAAATAGTATTGAAGATGCTGTTGAAAAGTTAGAATTAAGAGATGTTGATTTATTAGATTATGTTAAATGATAAAAATTTAAAATAAATAAGAAAGGTGTTATAGTAACAATGGATAGAACACAATTAATTGACTATATTGATTCGTATTATGACCAAGATTATGAGGTAGTTGAAAGAATACTGGAAAATGTATATGGTTACAATATGAATACAATTGAACAAGATGCATCACATGATTATGATTATGATACAGAAGGATTTTACGCTGTGTTCAGTGACACTCAATTAAAAGAAATTGCAGAAGAACTTGACTCCTATTTTATGAACGATAACAAATTGAATATTGAGTTAAAAATAAGTGAAAGTGAGCTTAGAGTTTTAATTGATGCTATGGAAAATTATTCGGAACCTTCATTCACTAAGGACCGTATGATGTCCAAAGTTGCACAAAGATTGCTTACAAGATTATACAAAATTTAAAAAAAATAAATAAGAAAGGATTTTATGAACTATGGTAACAATAAAAGAAACAAGAGTTGATGATATTAGAGCTGCAAAGCAAAAATGGGATAGTGATTTTGAACAATCAGTTGATGCTTATAATAAAATGGAATATGATTATGATATGGCCATTGAAACTGTTATGGAACAAATTGAAATGAAAATAAGAGCTGAATTAGGTGTTACTAATGACGAACTACTTGAAATTACAGCAGATGCCTATGGTGGTAAGTTTGGGGGTAAATATAGAACTGGCATTAAATATAAATATGGTGCTCCTTTTGATAAGAAAAGTGCTTTAAATTGGCATATTGATATTTATCTTAATGATGATGGTGAAGTTCAGAAAGAAACTGGTAGCTGGTCTGGACTTGAAGTTCAAACACCTGAATTACTTGCAGACCTTAAATATTCTGTAAATCTTATTGAAAAGATTATGAATCTTGATTATCAAAAAATTATAATAGATGCTGAAAATGCCCGTCCTAATAGAGATGATTATATAACAAGTAAACGTCCTAATAGAAGTGATAGACCTGATTTTGATAAACAGATTAAAGAAGCTACTATTGAAGACATTATAGGTACTAATACAATTATTAAAGGTGAACCTGTGCCAGCTTCAGGCTATAGAAAAGGTTCTATTGGTTGGTATAAAATTGTAAGTCAAACTCCTAAACGTTATACAGTAGCTTATGCCCCTAATTATTTAATAAATGATAAAGATGGACTTGAACGTGCTTTAAATTATACTTTTACAGTAAATAAAGATAAATTGTATGATGCTATTAATGATAATCTAGAAACTATGGAAATTTAATTGGAATGTGGTAACATACTATGAAATTAAGAATAAATGAAAACGAAGTAACTAACACTTATTATGGTGTATTTGAAACTGGTGGTTCTATTGGTAGTCATAAAGAAGATGATTTTTATGGAAGAACTGGTAGTAAAACTGGTAAGTTAGTGAAAGTATTTAATAATGATACAGATGCTAAAGAATATGCCAAACGTATGAGAAAAAGTTTAAGTCCTGGAGAAAGAAAATATTATGGTTATGGGTATTTTACCAAACCTTTAACTCCTCAGGATATACAGAATAGTACAGTACAGACAATGATTAATAATATAAATGAATCTTTGAACAAAGATAATAGCTGGTCAGCTATGGATACCGCTCGGTATTATTTAGATAGAAATTATTCGGATGAAGAAGTTTTTAAAGAATTAGATGAAGAAGGTTATGATGACAAATATATTCAAAATGTAATTGATTGGATGAATGAATTATTCGAAGAACAACCGGAAGAAGAATTTGGTAGTCCTTATGGACACATTTGGTAATAAGGAGATGAGATTTGATGGTTAGACTTATTAAAGAAGACTCTTTTAATAGTAAACTTACTGATAGTTTTGTAGTTGAACACGGTCCAAGAATTAGATATATGTGTCATATAGGTAATGAAAATAGTCCTAATTTTGTTGCTTCACTATCAAAAATATCTCCTTATGACGATGCTGATTATGTTTGGGCAAGAATCTATGAAAACAAAAAAGTTGATTTTATTAAAAATGGAAAAGTCATAGACAAAATGCAATTATCTTATTATGACGAAGAAGACTATGAGTCTTTAGATTCCTATATAGATGATTGTTTAGATATTGTTGTTCTTGAACTGGCTGATTTAAATAAGAAAATTAAACCTGTTATGGTTTATAATTAGTATGCTGTATTATGAAATTAAAAAGAAAGGAATTGATTTATTATGGCAATTAACCAATATAAAAATAATAAAAGAAAAATAATTAGAGAAAGAACTGAAAAAGGTTCTGTTAATAAAATGTTAAATACATTTAATAATAAAATAGATGATTTAGAATTTGAAGATTTTGATGAATCTTTTGATATTAATGAAGCTCGTGATGCTCATACTTGGGGTATAACTTATAGAGATAAGTCTAATAGAACTAAACAGCATATGGTAGGTGCCTCTGATGCTTATGATGCTAAAATGAAAGCAAGAAGAGAACTTGGCATTAATTTCTCAGATATAGATGATATTAAATTAATTGAAAATGATGAAATAAATGAAAATTTAATTATTGAAGATATCACAAGTTCACAAGCCAGTAAAGTGTATTCCGAATTAAAACGTATTTTTGATGACTTTTCTGACAATATGATTGAAACTGTAGAAGCCGACTATGACAGTTATAAAGAAATGAGTGACGAAGACATATCTTTTGAAGAATGGTTCAGAGAAACTAAAATAAATTATCCTGATTATTTTAAGTATATTTTTGCTATTATGTTTGAAGACTATTTAGACGCGGGCTATTAATATAAAGATGAAGCTGACCTTGCTAAAGTTATGGACAGATATGTTTTAAATATACCTATATATTACTTTGGTATAGCTGATTATTATGTAGATGAACATAATGTTTAGTTGTTTATTGTTTAATTGATTGACTTATAAAAAAAACAAATAAATATATATATAAGAGTAGATAATATCTACTCTTTATTTTTTTATTTCCTGTAAAGTTAATAATTTATTTACATATTTATAACGACAGTGTAACAAATATCTGTTATACTATATTATAGTAAAACAAAGTAAAGAATAAATGCAACATTGTTAAATTGTAGGAGGTACAAATTATGAATAATAAAAGATATATCACTAAGGAAGAAATCAAGAAAATCAATGACCTTAACAATAGTGTTAGAGGAACTTCTGAATACACTAAATATCATATGATGCAGGAATTTAAGTATAAAAAAGATGGTAAATGGACTCACTGGATTTATGCAGGTTATATAGACCGTATCTATAGAAAAAATCTTTTTGTTAAGACTGTAAAGAATAAGGTTTATCTTGTTACTGAAACCTTTACTGAGCTCGGTGGTGATACAGTAGATAGATATGAAGTTACAGATACTATTAAGGAAGTTCTTGGACTTTAAAAAAGGAGTAATTGAAAATGAGTACATACTATGAAAGAAAAACCACTACTGAATATCAAGTAGGTGATATTGCTTATGCAGATTTGTATGACACAGTAACTCTTATGGATAAGATAGTAGGTGAAACTGGCACAATTTATTGGATAGTTAAGAGTGACCTTACAAGTGAATTACATCTTATAGAAGAAACTAATTTACTTGAAGTAGGTTATTACGGTGATTAAGGGAGGGGTTAAATATATGTTAGAGTATAAAGGTGAATTCATTGAAAGTTTAAGTGACGAAGAACTTGATAAAGGGTTAGTAAAAGTATTTATTCCTGACCCTGATGGCGTTGTATCAGGTGAAAGTATTTGGGGATATTTAGATAGAACTAAATATACAGATAAAGATAAATCTGTAAGAGTTATTCTTCTAAACAATTCATTTTGTTACATACGTCTATTGAATTGGGGAACTGAAATTGTTTGTAAAAACAATGATGAAAGATTTAAGTTAGATGTTGATTGGCTTAATGAGGAGAGAAAGAAATGGTAGAAACAAGTAAAACGTCAATAGAATTTCCTACAGATGAAGAAGCAATAGAATATTGTAAAGAAAATGGAATACCTTACAGTAATATTCATTACATTGTAGATAGGGTATTTGTAGAAACGGAAGAAACTAATGTAACTGAAAAATGTAAAAATAAGAAATTTGAAGTACAATTTTTAACCTCGATAAATACAGTCGGAGTTATTTATATTTTCGCCGAAAATGAAGATAAAGCTATTCAAATAGCAAAAGACAAATGGCAAGGAGAAATTAAAGTAATTTTAGCAATTATGGAGTGTGAAAAAGATTAATAATTTATTTACATTATTATAAAACGGAGTTAATATTTATAGTTTATACTATAAGTATAGTAAGAAAACAACTTAGAACAATAACTAAGGAGGAAATTAAAAAATGAGTGGAGTAAATTGGAGCTATTTTAATAAGTTTAATGAAATTGATGAAATGTATTTGCCTGTTAAAGGTGAAGGTGAGAATATGGCTACACAGATTGTAACTGCTGTATCTAAATTAGTTTATAAGTGGTATAATGATGGAGATACACCTGATAATACACACTATCTTAGTGGTTGGTGGAACGACCTGTCAAGTTATGCGAACTGGCTTTATGAATATGTTCCTGAAACAAGAGAAATACTTGATAATTTCTTTAATTGCACCACTAAGGATAGCTATGAAGAAAATGTTTTAAAGCCTTTGTGTGATTTGACTCAGACATTTGAGTTTCTTGCAAATTATGAAAATAGAAATCTTGCAGGCTCTATCTATGAAGATTGTGATGGACCTTTTATATGGGAAGAAGAAACAGAAGAAGATGAAGATGAATGGTACGATGAATATGAAAATGATGATTATGAAGATGATTAGGAGTATGTGAGAACATTATAATAAAGGGCAGATAATATCCGCCCTTTATTTTTTTTATTCTCTATAAAGTTAATTTTTAATTTACATTAGTATAAAACTTTTGTAATAAATATTTGTTATACTTATTATAGTAAAAATAATAAAGGAGAATTAAGAATTATGAAAACTTATATACTTAAAGATAAAAAACAGCAACCTACATTTAAATATTTTGTACAGAAGGAAGGAAGTAATAATTATTATCTATTTAATGAGTTTGATAAGGCTTTTGATAAGATGAGAGAATTATATAATTCTTATCTTCTTGAACCTATATTTGTACCAATGAACAGAGAATGGAAAATGAGAAGAACTTTTATATGTAGAGAGTTTAAAACTGATTATTTAGGTGATAGTGGTGATATACTGTTACATACAAAATTTTATTGTGACGCTGGTGAATGTATAAATTATGTGTTATTTGAGAAAGGACTGAATTGATATGAGCGAATTTCAAAAAGAATATCAAAGACTATGCGAAATAGATAGAAAAATAACTGAAGAAATGGTCAGAGATGGTGAATTAACGGAAGAGGAAGGTTATATGCGAAATGATTTTCGTAGATTAGAAATTTTAATGGAGATGGATGACGATTATGAATAATATAAAACTGAGATTTGAAGAATTAAGAAATGAAATAAAAGATTATTATGATGATTTATATGATATATACCATATGAGCATTATGCCAAATTCTAATTTGTTTAAAATTTATCATGAACATTACGTTTTCGATGAAGATAAGTCTGTAAAGTGGAATAAGGAACAGGTAGAACTTAAAAATGAAGAATATAAGCAGGAAAAAGAACGTTTAATTAAACTTAGAGATAAAGAATGGAAAGAATTGAGTAGTAAGATAGCAAGAAGGTTATTAGAAGCTTCGCAGAATTGGTATCGTGATGAAATTAAGTTATCACTTAAACAGTTAAATTTAATTGTACTTTATGCTATGGAATATGCACCAAAAAATTATGAACCCACTAACATTATTGATTCAATTATGCTTAATTTGAATCTTGCTGTAGATTTAAATATTTAATTAATGAGTAGATAGGAGATAGATGATTTATGAGCTTTAAAGGGTATCTTGATTATACAAAATACTATAAGTCAAATACTAAACTAATTAAATTTAAAGTTGTAAATATTGGAGATGTTTTACAAAGAGAACTTACAACAGTCATTAAGTTATCTGATAATTATAATTACAATAAAAGAATGAGTGAACAACAAAGTAATGCTTTTTGTTTAAATTCCAGACATTATATCGTAGTACACCTAGAAAGTAATTGGGTCTTAGTTAAATCACTAAAAGATTTTTAAATAAGATATGTAAAGGGTGTGATAAATAATGATAGAACTAATTCCAATTAAAGATAGAAAAGGTAAATGTTGTCTTTGTGGCTCTGAGTTTATAAAATATAGAATTATATATAGAACAACTACAAGAGATGTGTGTAATGTTTGTGCTTTGGTCCATTTATATATAAGTGAAGACATAAAAACTGTAAGTGAATTGAATGAAAAACATCAAAGTTAATATTAAGTTTACAAATTTAATAAGATTTTGCAACATTTATTTGTTATAATAATATACTAATATAAAACATTTTGTAATTATGTAGAAATAGATTGCTAAGAGGTGTAAAATTTATGGATGTAAGATGTTTCAAAGACTTTAAAAATGTAATCTTATCAAATATTCCAGAAGGAAAGAAAGATAAAATATATTTTTCATCTTCTAAATCTTTATGGATATGTTCTTATCAACCCAATTATCCTAATTATTGTAAGAAAGATTGGGTAGCATTTTGTAATTTTATTAAGGATAAATTTTATGTAAATTATGTTATTTCCGGTAAGGCAAAAACTAAGCATTATAAAAATATAAATGAGTTTATTACAGACATTAAGAATTGGACAGTTATTGAATAAGGAGAAAAATATGATAATTATAAATGATACTGATTATATTTATGAAGAAGCTAATCGAATTAAAGACGGTAAAGAACCTTTAGATAGAAATAGACTTCATCAATATTTACTTGATGAAAGTAAGTCAGATAAGAGAGCTGCTAAGAGTTATCTAAAAGTTCTTATGTTACATTTACTTAAATGTATTTATCAGTCTGAGAAAACTTCAAGAAGTTGGCATCAATCTATTGTAAATTCTTATAATGATTTTTATGATTGTGCGGAAGATAGTGAGTTAGTTTTGTCTTATATTAAAGATAATTTTAATGTAATTTATAATCAGGCAAGAACTAATGCTTATTATGAAACTGGCTTACCCTTAAATACTTTTCCTAAAGACAATATATTTAATTTAACTGATTTGTTAAATGAAGATTGGATTTTGGAATTTCTTGAAGAACACCCAGTAGCTAAATGGTAATGTTAATTTGTTTTTATGAATCAGCTTAGAGAATATTAAGGAGAATAATTATGATAAGGAATCATATAAAAGAGTGGGTGGGCGACTTAGGTAAGATAGAATTAACAGAAGAAAGAATAGAAAAGATTAAGTCAGCTTGTCATTTAAACGAAGTTGACCTTAATCTTATTTACATATTTCCGATTATGCTTTGCCATAATGATATTGATGTGGATTATGAAGCCTTTACAGATAATGCTCTGGAACAGCTTAGTGACTTATATGTAGGCAGACATGGATTTGTTGATAATTTTAATTTCGATAATGCAAGAATTTTTGATACTAAGATTGTACAGCCTAATAAAAATCATTTCTTTAAGTATGTTCTTGCAGAAGTTGTTTTGTTTAAAAATGAACATACAGAGAAAGTTATTAACTACATAGAAAATACTCCACTTATTGAAATCTCTATTGCTTGTTCTGTAAAAGATAGAAGATGTAGCATTTGTGGAAAACAAATCTACGAGTGCAAACATTTAAAAGGTAGTTACTATGATACAAAGTTAGGTGATGATGAATTATGTTTCGCAGAACTGGATAATGTTACAGATGTTTACGAATGGGCATTTGTAGAGCCTTGTGATAATGATACAGAAGAGAGTTGATACATAAATGAGTTTTAATTTAGACGGGGATAATAAATTTTCTATTGTTGGTACAATGCTTCATAATAATGGTAATAGATTATCCAGTTGTGAAATTCAAAAAAGAAAGTTTTTGTATCTTGAAGGTCTGATTAGATTTCTTGAACTTTATGCTAATAATGAAATTAGTAGTGAAATAGAAGTTGATATTGAAAAAGTTGCTTTATGGATAAACAGTCCGTTCTTTGAGAATGTCGATATTTATAAGATAAAAAGTATAAGTTCTGTTTACAAAATGATTTCTAATGACCTCATTAAAAACAATATTCCGCTATATAGATTTTTAAGGCTTGACTTATACAAACTTAGAATATTTGAGCAGGAGCATTATGAAAGTCTTGTAAAAGATTTTAAGGCTCATTGTGAGAAATATCCTTGTTTAAAATGTGTTTGGTACGAGGTAGCTGAAACTGATTTTGGAAGACTTAGTAATTGTAAATGTCCTAAAGATGATTTAAGTGGGAAAATATCTTGGCATAGACAAGGTTATCACGATATAACACTTAAAAAGAATCGAACCTGTAAATACATTACTACAATAGATAATATGGATGAGTTTATATATAAATATGTAGTAAATAATGATAAAATTTTAAATTGTGGTTCTCACGGCAAGAAAGAGATTTCTAAAAATGCTGAAAAGTTGGCAAAAATATGGAAAGAGAACTTAGATAATCTTGATAATTCTTATATTCCAGTAACAATTCCAGATTCTTTAAAAGTAGATTTAACTTCAAAACCCGATGCCTTTGAAGAATTAGGTAGAGCCTTCCGTAACAAACGAAGCATAAAAGAAATGCAGAATAATTTAAGATTTGCTATGTTCTTAGAAGCTATGATTAAGTTTGTAGAGGTTTATGCACAAATAGAAATTGGTAATGATTATTATGCTGACATATCAAAAATCGCCAAATATGTAAATGATAATTCTTTTGAGTTTGAGTTTACTAATAGGGAACAAGTTTATAAAAATCTCGAAGAACTTGCTATAAATTATCCTAATAAGATAAGAACATTTATAAAGAGAAAACCGAATTAGATTTAGACAAAAAAGTTATTGAATTTATAATACAAAAAAAAACAACCACTTTCCGCCACACACAAACTAATATTGTAGATAATTATTCTATGTTATTAGTTTATGATAAAGAAAGGATTTTAATATTATGGTAAAGAAACTTAAATTAAGAGAAAGTGTTGGTTATATTGAAAGTAGAGATGACTTACTTAAAATTGAAGTAACGCCTAAATTAAGTGCGTTAAAAATGTTTGTTGAAACTTTATTTGAATATGTGATAGATAGTTATGATGATTTCAGAAATCTGCAAGTTACAAGAGTTTTAACAAACAATCAGTATTCACCTACCGTATATGTGTATTTAAATTGTAAAACTGTATATACTAATAAAACTAAAAATGTAAAATTGTTCTGTAATTTAATTATAGGTGATGAATTAATGTTACGCATAGCAAGCTATGATGACGATATTGATATAACGATAACTATTGAATATGATGGCGATATTATTTATCCAGATAAACCAGTTTATGAATTACTAAAAACAATATTTAAGTCTTATATATAAACTTATAAAATTTATAACACAAAAAAAAACAAACAATATTGAAATAAAACAACTAATATTAAAGAACACATATCGTTCTTGATTATTAGTTGTTTTTATTTTTTTTATTAGAAAGGATTTGTTTTTATTATGGTTAGAAAGTATAACAAAAATAGGAATTTAAGAGAGTCATATTATGGTAAAAGTATAACTATCGGTGATGTATTAGATTGTTTAATTGATATTTAATTGATAGTTGTGTTATTGCAATTTATGATTCTATGGGAGAAAGAGAAATATTTAGAGGTTGGTCTGATGACGTTGATGACGATTTGGCAAACACTGAAATAGATACTATTAACGTTGTTGATAAACGTTCTCCTATACTCACTTTTAATATTTAATTTTTTAATTACTTGATTTAAAAAAAATTACAGACTACTAAATGGTCTGTAATTTTTTTTTTGCCTATAACATTTATACTTTGTTTACAAATAAAATAAGTAGTATTAATATTTATATGTTATACTATAAGTACAGTAAAAAAACCAAGTGTAACGGAGGTAAGAATTATGGCAAAGAATTATGATGCATTTTATGGTATTGCAAATCTTGTTCAGGCAGTTAATGAATTAAATAGACTAAAGAAAAGAGTGAAAAAACTTGAAGAAGAGAATAAAAAATTAAGAAAACATATTAAAGAGACTAAGATATATATTGTTACTGGTGGTTGTGTTACAGATTATCATAATGTTGCCGCATTTACTAATAAGAAATTAGCAGAAACTTTTGCCATAGACTATAAGAAGAAAAATCCTTGTGAAGATGTTGATGTGGAAGAATATGTTTGGAAAGAAAATGCCTATAAAAAAGAAATTGATACAGGAGTGATTTAAAATGACAAAGATTACAAAAGAAATGGTAAATAAACTTAATGACGAACTTAATAATTTAGGTGTAGGCTTTATATATGAGTTGTATGATGAAGATACGATATTTCCGTATATAAAAATTACAGTTAAAGATAAACCAAAGTGGATAAATGTTTGTGATGTTTATTGTACTGATGAATACTTTAAATGGCTTGAAAATTGGTTCACTACTAATTATAATATTACTCTTGTGTATAATAATACTGGAATGATAATATGGTCTAACAATTATGTTTGATAATAAAGTTGCGTATATGTTGGTCTGTAAGTGACTAAGGGGAGTTGATAGAAAATGAATAAAAGCAGATTTGATGATTGTGTCTTTTGTGCTTACAATCATAAATGTGGAATTTTAGAGAAAACAACTTGTACTGAAAATAAGAAATCTGAATGTACTTTTTATAAAACAGAAGTAGAATTTATTGAAGGTAGAAATAAAGCCAACAGACTTTTAACTGCTAAAGGAAAGAAAGTTGCAATAATAGATAACGTAGTAACTACTGTTCCACTTGATGAATTTTAAAGGTAAGGAGTAATTTTTATGAGTATAGAACTTTGCCCCATATGTGGTTATAGTATCACATCTAACGAAAATGCTTTAGGATGTCAGTGTATGTTTGAGGGTTCTTGTCACTCACATAGGGATAAAATGCAAGAAGTAGTGTTTAGTCATTTGTATCTTCTTTCTCCAAAACAACTTGAACATATTGTAAAGTTACAGGAAAAACAGCAGATAAGTTATACGGATAAGGAAAGGCAAAGTTGTTTAAATATCTTAATAAAGAACGGAGAAATTAAAAATGTCTAATAAAAAATTGTACATAACAACAGCACGAATATTAAATGGTGGTTATGATAATATGCTTGAATATAATACTATCATAAGAAATTCCTCTATGAGAAATATGATATTAAATAAGGATGAAAATGGAAACTGGTTTATATGTTTGGCTTCAATTGAGAACCTATTTAAATTTTCTGAGATTATAGGTATGTCTTTAGTTATTTGTCCTAAATTCAAGAACGATAAAGATTATGTAATTGTAAAAGACGATTTTGCTGATTATATTTAAAATTAAATTTAAAGTAAAGATAATTATGGCACAACCAATGTCTGATTGATATAAAGAAAAAGGTATATGGAGATATGTGATGTTAGTACAAATAAAGTAAAGGAGATGGCATTATGAAAAAGATGAATAAGAAAGAAAAACAGGATAGAAAACCTTTAATGCCTTCTCCGAAAGTTTATAGAAACAAAAAGAAATTTAGTAAGAAATTTGCTTGTAGAAAGAAAGGAGAAAAATTGTAATTTTATTGTTACAATCAATCATATCATCACACTACTAATAATAAATAAAAAAAATAGAAAGGATTTGATTATAATGATAATCATTAAAGAAGCCGTTGAAAATGATATTAATTATTATATAAAAGAACTTGAAAATATATTTTATACTTGGGAGATAAATAATTTCTATTATAAAACTCCGGGTAATTTATATTTTGAAGCTGGTTATTATGTAGGTGATGATATTGGTTCTATAACGATTAGATACAGTAATAAAATCATTACTTGTGAATTTAGTGATAAGACATTTGATATAAATGAAAATAGTTATAATAAAATGCTTACTGCTCTTAACAATATACATAAGTATTCTATTGACTATATAAAAGAATGTTTAGACACTGTTCTTGATATATGTAGAAATATGGGTGAAGCTGAAATTAATTTCTTAGCCTAATATTCTATGATATGTAAATATTTTTTAAAAAAGTGGCTCTATTGATTAGGGCTACTTTTTATGTTTATCTTTAAATTTAACAATTTGTTTATATAAAAACAATACTTTTTTAACTTATTTAGTATATAATTACTATATAATAATTTATAGGAGTTGATACTTTTATGATAGCTAAAATTAAGAAACTTAAACCTAATGCTATAATACCTACTAAGGGTTCTAAGTATGCTGCTGGATATGATTTATATGCTTGTCTTGATGAAGATTCCATAGCAATCAATACTCACGAAACTAAAATGATAGGTACTGGTATAGCAATAACTCCACCTAAAGGATATTTTGGTGCTATATTTGCTCGAAGTGGCTTATCAATTAAGCAAGGACTTAGACCCCAGAACTGTGTAGGAGTTTGTGATGAGGACTATACGGGTGAATATATTGTAGCATTACACAATGACTATGATAATAAAAGAGCTATTATACATAATGGGGATAGAATAGCTCAATTAGTATTTTTACCTTATGTCGATATTACCTTTAATGAAGTTAATGAATTAGAAGAAACGGAAAGAGCTGACGGTGGTTTTGGTTCAACTGGTAAATAAATCTAATTTATTTTATGTTTGTGTTCTAAGTAAAGAAAAGCACTGATTTCTTTACTTAGAATTTATAAACTTACTATAAGTAAAGTAAACTTTAATTAGAAGGTGAGTAAGATTGAGTTTAGATGATAAGCCTGAGCGTATTATGATTTCTGTATATCCTGAATATGCTGACAAACTTATAAAGGGTACTAAAATATACGAGTTTAGAAAAACTGCACCTAAAAGAATTGTTCATAAGATTGTTCTTTATGAAACAAAACCTATAGGACTTGTAACTGCGGAAGCAGAAGTAACTGGACTTTGTGTAGGAACACCTGAAATGATTTGGGAACATTGTAAAAACGGTGCAGGAATGACTAAAGATGAATTTTTTGAATACTATGGAGATGCTAAAGAAGCCGTAGCTTATAGAATTGGTAGATTAGAACTATTCAATGAACCCTTAACTTTACAAGATTATAATTTAAAATGTCCACCACAAAATTTTGTTTATTTGGACTGATGACTATGAAAGTGTATAAAATTTCAAATAGAATAAGTTACAATAAAACTAATTATAACAAAAACAGAAATAAAAAAGAAAATAGTTTTGATAACGATTTTGAAATTATGTTAGACCAAGAGTATGAAAAATTAGGTGAAAATGATGACAGTATTAGACGAAGCAATAGACCGACTTACAAATGTACTACAAAACAAACATCTAAGTGAAAAAACAAGACAGGATATTGTTGAAACTATAAAATGGCTTATAGAATTTAAAGAAAAATGTGAAAGGAAGTAGTGTTTATGTATTTTAAATGTTCAAAAACTTTTATTATCCCTATGATTGATAATAATGGTAATAGGTATGGTAAGGATATTAAAGTTAAAAGAGGTAGTATATTTAAAAGTGAAACTCCTATAAGTGAAATTAGAGATACCGATAAATCTGTTAGACTTAGAGGTGTGAATAGTTTACTTACATTTGATATTGTTAAGAAAGATTTTGTAAGTGTATTTAAGCCTTATTGTCCATCTGAAATTGCCGATAAAATTGTAGAGATACTTAATACACAGGAAGGATTTATTAATCTCACTCGTAAAGAAGAAAATGGTGAGGTAGTTTATTATAGAGATAATGGCAGAAAATTTAATCTTTGTAATATTCCCGAAAAATATAAGAAGTTAGTTGAAAAATATGATTTCAATAATTATGAATATCCAGATGTAGCTGATTATCTTATTTAAAAGAAGGAATATAAATGATACGAAGAAAGACCTCAGAGAAACCTTTAAAAGAAGAAAGAGAATTGCACATTAACATTTATATGGACGATAATGATGTTTGGATAGCCGAACTCTATACTAACATTCACAAATATCATACTCGTTGTATAAAACAAGGTTGGGAACAGATTAGTGAAACAACTCATGTAGACGGTAGTTGGGTAGACGGTACTTATCGTGCGCCTGCAAAAGCTATTAGTATAGGCAAAGCAGTTAAGCCTAAGAGAATTATGAGTGAAGAACAAAAGAAAGCTGCTGCTGAACGTATGCAAAAGTGGCGTGAAGCTAAGAGTAAGGAGATTAATAATGAGTAGGTTATTTAATGAAGATGAACACATTTCTGATGTAGTTGAAGAAGATAATATTCTTAATCCTATTGTTTATGATTTATTTAAACTTATACTAAAAGAAAAGTGTAATCATATTAATTTTAGTCAAAGTTCTATTGATGAAATTATTAGGGATGCTATTCATTGTGAAGAACTTTTAGCGAAATACAATATTGTGAAAGGAAATAATGAAAATGATAGCTGATACTATTTTGGGTAGAATAACTGTAATTATGAATGTAGAAGATTTTTCTGATTCTGACAAAATTGCTCGTATAAAAGAAGAACTGAATTATTTAAAAGAAGTTATGGACGAAAACTATGAAAAGGATTGGTCTAAGTTTACTAAAGAAGATGTTGATGATTTAGGTTTTATGCTTTGGACAGACGACCAGTCTATTACAGAAGAAATTGAAAGAATTAATAATGATAAAGATTATAGTGCAGAAGAAAAAGAAGAATTAATAGCGAAAACAAATAACACTAAAGGTCTTTATCTTATTCCACAGTATCTTATTAACTGTATTCCAACTGGTACTAAATTATACACTATTTTCGGTAATGAAGTCATTTATGACGGCAATAATATTGATGATGATGCTCGATTTGGAGCATTAGCTTATGGCATACATATAAAGGAGGATAATTAATTATGAAAGTATTTATTTCACAGCCTATGAAGGACAAGACAGATGAACAGATTAAAGCAGAGAGAACAAGAGCTATTGAAAAGATTAAAGAATTTCTTAAAGATGAGGAAGATAAGAATATAGAAATTCTTGATAGCTTTTTTGAAGGTGCTCCACACGATGCCAAGCCTTTGTGGTTTTTAGGTAAGTCTTTTGAAATTCTTTCACAGGCCGATGTAGCCTATTTTGTTTCAGGTTGGGATAATTACAGAGGTTGTAAACTTGAATATGAAGCAGCTTCTGAATACGGTATTACTACTATCATAGAAACTTATTCCAATAACGATATTATTTATACTAAGGAAAGAACCATTACTGATTACAATGATTTAACTAAAGGATAAGTTAAAATGAAAGAAGTAGTTGATTTTAAAGGAATTAAGTACAATAGTATAAATCAAATGTGTAAGGCATATAATATTGACCCTTGTACTTTTAATGAAAGACTTAGAAGAGGTTATAATTTAGAAAAAGCTTTAACTTTTCCTATCACATCACCTTCAAAATCTATTGTAGACTTTGAAGGTAATAGGTTTGATAGCATTACTAATATGTGTAAGTATTACAATATAAGTGTAGTTACTTATAGAGCGAGATTACGCAGTGGTTGGGATTTAAAGAAAATTTTAACCACTCCTATTGGATATAATTATATTACTGCTACAGATTTTAATGGTAATAAGTATAGGAGCGTTGCTTATATGTGTAGTCATTTTGGTATTCCAAGAAAGAGTTATATTTATAGAATTAATAATGGTTGGTCACAAAAAGAAGCTTTAACTATTCCAGTTGGATGTAAGCCACCTATAAATGAAAGACTAAGTAATGTAGTCAAGCAAACATATAATGTTAATTCTGAAGAATTTCAAGAACGTAAGTATTTATCAGTTGTTATATTAAATCCACAAACACAGGAAAAGATACAGGTTATTACCGACTATAAAGGGAATGTATTTTCTTCTAAATCTAAATTACTTAAACATTATGATGTTTATGATAAATGGTTTGATAATAAATTAGTCAAGGAAGGTCTTAAAGCTGCCTTAACAAGAAAACAAATTAAAGACCATTTAGGTAATGTTTATAGTTCTAAGACAGCTATGTATAAAGCATATGGACTTAAAAAGCAAACTGCTGAATTTCGTTTAGAAAGAGGTTGGACTTTAGAACAAACTCTAACAACACCAGTAAATCAAAAACCTAAAAGAGTACCTAATTATGTGACAATAGTTAAGTAAGAAAAAAGGAGATTAGTTTTATTTTAACTAATCTCCTCTATTATTTATACTAAGTTTACATTTTTGTAAAATGTATTTTACATTTATATGTTATACTATATTTAGTGTAAAAAGTTATTTGGAGGTTGAATAATGTGGGTAGAACATTTTTACTTAGATTATTGTCAAGTGGTAAAGTAGACGGTTATATTTCTACTGAATTTGATGTAGAGAAAACTATTTTTAGTTGTAAAGAGAATGGCATTATAAACGAAGAAAAACTTGAAAAATATATAAAGGATAATGCAACACTCACTTCCGATAATATAAAAAAGTTAATGCTTATTATAGATGCTACATATGATAGTTTTAAAGTGTACTTATATAACTATGATAAGAAACAATGGTACACAAGAACGAATATTAAGGATGAATGGAAAATATATAAAGGTGGAATATAAAATATGAGACACATTGAAGGAATTAAATATGAGTATTTTATTGTTTGTAGAATAAATTGTAAATATAAGTTTTTGTCCATAGCAAATAAAGACAATACAACATATACTCCAGGTCAATATTTCTTTGGAAATAATTATAATGAAGTTTTGGTTTTTAATACATCTGAAGAAGCAAATAATTTTAAAATAACAAATGATGGAGTTTTACAGTACACTCGAATTATTCTTGAAAAAGAAGGTTTTGGTGTAGGTGCATTTGAAATTGTTTCAGTTCCTCGTAAGGAATTGTTTGAATTGGAAAACTATATGTCAACTACTCACGAGGCTAAAGCCTTGTAGCTTGTAATAGGCTCAAATTGACTACCTTTAGTTCTATTTAGAACTACATTACTTTCGTTATTACACCTACAAATGATTCCCAAGTTTGTAGCAACTGTGAAGGCTCTGTAAACAGTTCTGTGGAGTAGGAACAGTCAACCTTATGTGTTCGATTACGACAAGCGATTGTAATATTAGGGAAGGGAAACAAACTTTCATTTAGAAAGGGGTGCTACTTGCGAGTTGGCACTAAAAGGTATTACTTATGAACAAAGGAAATAGAGTTTTTGTACTCAATATGAGAGGTAAATCTCTTATGCCTTGCACTCAAAGAAAAGCCAGAATACTTCTAAAAAAAGGAAAGGCAATTATCAAAAAGTATAATCCATTTACAATTCAGTTGACTTATGTAACTGGTGAAGCAAAACAAGATTGTAATATTGGCGTAGATACTGGTGCAAAGCATATAGGTATTGCTATTACTTCTGGAGATAAAGTGCTTTATAAAGCAGAAATAGAATTAAGACAAGATATTAAGTCAAATCTTGACACAAAACGAATTTACCGTAGAAGTAGAAGAAATCGTAAAACAAGATACCGTAAACCACGTTTTCTTAATCGTAAAAGAACAGATAAATGGTTGCCTCCAAGTCTACAAACAAGAATTAACCATACATTCCGTTGGATAGATATATTTAATACTCTCTTACCTAATGCTATTTTACATATAGAAGTGGGTAAATTTGACACAGCAAAGATGATAAATCCTGAGATAAATGGTGTAGACTATCAACAGGGGCAAACATATGGTTTCTTTGATGAAAGATATTATGTATTTGCAAGAGATAATTATACTTGTCAAGTATGCAAGTGTAAAAATAAAATACTACGAACACATCATATAATTTATCGTAGTAATGGTGGTACTAATAGAGTAAATAATTTAATTACAGTTTGTACAGATTGTCATACATCGGAGAATCATAAAAAAGGTGGTATTTTATATAAATGGCAAAAAGAACATAAAAAAGTAAAACAATACAAAGAACCACCATTTATGAATATACTTCGTAAAAGAATATTTACTCAATATCCGTCAGCAGTTATAACTTATGGTTCAGAAACAACGCCAAAACGAAAGCAAATGCAATTAGATAAGACACATTATAATGACGCTATTGTTATAAGTGGGATAAACACTATAAAAGAATGTCCTAATGAGTGGTTACTTATAAAGCAATTTCGTAAAAAGAAGCGTTCATTACACGAAGCAACTGCTCGTAAAGGTAGAAAAGAACCAAATAGAACACAGAAACGAAATAGTAAAAATACACCTTATTATAAAGGCTTCTATTTGAATGATAGAGTGTTTACATTAGGAAAAGTAGGATATATAACAGGATTTACAAGTGGTGGTGTATATATAAAAAATCAAAAAGACGAATACATAACATTACCTAACAAAACATATAAACAAGTAGGAATTGCTAATATAAGATTGATAAATCATAACAATAATTGGCAATATTTTAGTCAAGTTGGGTAAAATCATTGGCAATTCATCCCACGAACCTAAAGGTTTGGAGATTTCTTGCCAGAACATTTTAAAGGAGATTGGGAAAAATGATTGAAAACAAGGTAGAATTTGTAAAGAAGTTTGAGGCACTTTTAAAGGAAACAACATCTTTTGAAGATTTACACAGGCTCGATTATATAAAGGAAGATATAGAAATTCTTGTTATTACTTATAAGGATGGTAGTCAGAAGAAACTTAATATTAACAATGATACTTGTTTTGGTATTATTGCAGACTTTTCTAATAAGGTTGATAGATGTAAATATATAGCTCTTGAAGATAGAATTACTGAATTTTTACCGAAAAGAAATACTCCAACATTTGACAAATTAATTACAAATGGTTTAGGTGCAGTCGCTTCTACAATAGCTAACTATAATATATAAAGGAAGAATTAGCTATGATATTATACATTAGAGAATTTGCAGAAAGTAAGAAGGAAATAGAAAGAGAATTAAGTGCTGTTACAACTCCTATTATTAGACATTTATTTAAACTTTATTGTTTACCTAATCATAGAAGTAGAAATCATTGGATAGCAGAAATTGCTAATTTTCTAAGTTCTGTTAAAAGACTTTCAGGTAAGAATAAATTTCCTAATAGGAATCAAATTATGGATTGGACTTACTATAAATGGGAAGACCTCTTAACCGATACTGAATTTATGAAGAGAGAAATAGATACAATAGAGTTTAAGTATGGTGTAATTATAGATAAGTCTATTGATGATGTTTGTGAAACATTTAATGCTTTATGTTATGATTATTTTCTTTGGGTAGCCAATGAATTAAGTCAATACGGAAATATTGGTCACGGTTCCATATACAATAAATTAAATGAATTATTTTAAATATAAAGGAGTTGTATTTGTATGAGACAAGTAAGGCAAGGTTGTTTTGAAACTAACAGTTCTTCCGCACATTGTTTAATTATTAAAAAAGATAATGATTATGAAACTGTAGAAGAACTTGAAGAAGATATGTTTATACATAGAATAGGTAGAGATGAGTGGACTACAGAAAAAAATGCAAATAGAATAAATTTATGTATTTGGGATAAGGACGAAGATTTACGTTTTGAGAGATTTCCATTTCAAGTATTGACTTCTTCTCGTGATAAATTAAGATATTACATAGCGTCTGAATGTAAAACGGAAGAAGATATTAGAAAGGTAGAAGATACTCTTAGAAATATGTTTGATGATATTCAAGAAATTAAGTTTTGTGATGATGAGAACTGGGGTGATGGAGATTATGACCAGTACGGTTATGCTCAAAATTATGGTAGTTTTAAAACAGCTTTAAAACAATACAATATTGATTTAAAAGAATTTCTTACTAATAGAAAGTATGTTGTTATTGTTGATGGTGATGAGTATAACGAGTTTTATAAAATGCAGAAAAGTGGACTTATAAATTCCGATAACATAGAGGAGATATTTAACTTGTATTAAGATTGGAGATATTTTAAAGGAGTGACTTGTTATGAAACAAATAAGAAAAGGTGTTTTTGAAACGAATAGCAGTTCTGTACACGCCATTTGTATAAATAATCACTATGACATACATAATGTTGACGGTATTTGTTTTGGATTTGGTGAATTTGGTTGGCAATGTGATACATTAGATTATTTAGATGGTAAGGCTGATTATCTTTGGACCGCCATTAATGAATTTTATGAAGATGAACCTGATAAAATTGAGGAAATTTGCAATAAAATAAAAGAATGGTTTAGAGATGATTGTATTATTGCTTTATTTAAGGAGAAAAATGAAGATGATATTTGGAAGAATGGCTATGTTGACCATTGTAGTGAACTTATAGATTTCTTAGAATGGGTGTTAGAATGTAAGGATAATTTATATTCTTATTTGTTCGGAGACAGTCTTGTTGAACTTGGCAATGATAATGATGAAGACGCTATACCTTCCATTGGTAACTACAATGAAAAGTACGATAGAGTATTTGTGAAAGGGAATTAAGATGAACAATGTATTAGGTAGATATGTAAATGGTAATTATACAGTTACTATATATAATGACGGTACAAAGATTAGAGAAAACGATTTAGATAATTTAACACCTACCTTTGCTGAAAACTGTGATGTTAAAATTACAGATAAGTGTGACGGCGGTTGTGATTTTTGTTATGAAAATTGTACGCCATACGGAGAACACGCTAATTTATCTAAATATAATTTCTTATATAATCTTCATCCATTTACTGAATTAGCTCTTAATGGTAATGATTTAAGTCATCCACAACTTTTATATTTCTTAAAAATGCTAAAAGAACAAGATGTTATAGCTAATATGACAGTTAATCAGAAACATTTTATGTACTATTATAATTATATTAAATCTCTAATCGACAATAATCTTATAAAAGGTCTTGGTATATCATTAAGAAATATAAAAGAAGAAAACTTTATCGAAAGAGTTAAAACAATACCTAATGCTGTTATACATACTATTGCAGGTATTACTACCTTAGAAGAATATGATTTCCTCGCTCAAAACAAGTGTAAAATACTTATTCTTGGATATAAAACAAGAGGCCGAGGTATAGAGTTTAAACAGAAATATGATAAAGAAATAATTGAAAATATATATGGTTTGCATAAGCATTTACCAGCTTTACTTGGTTTAGCTAATCTTGTAAGTTTTGATAATCTTGCTATAGAACAGTTAAATATAAAGTCTATGCTTACAGAAGAACAATGGCAAAATTTTTATATGGGTGATGACGGACAATATACATTCTATATTGATTTAGTTAAAGGTACTTTTAGTCGTAATTCTGTAAGTGATATAAGACATGAAATAGGGAGTAAAACTATTGATGAAATGTTTAAGATTATTCAGACAGAAGCGAAGGGTGAATAACAATAGAGCTATTATACACCCAGATGTGTAAACATTAATAAATAAATATTAAAAATTTTGTTAAAAATTACTATTTACAAATTAAAATTTTTGTGTTATACTTATGTTAATATAATAATTATTAAAAATTTAGTTATTATAAGTATAATTTTATAAAAGGATTGATTTGTATGAAAACTAAAGATGTATTAAGAGTTTTAGGTATTACCCGTCCTACATTAACTAAATATGTTAAAAATGGAACTATAGGTATTACTGAATTAGCTAATGGTAGATATGATTATAACGAAGATGATGTTTATAAATTTTTAAATAAAGATTGTAAACGTAAAACAGTTATATATGCCAGAGTTTCTACTAAAAAACAAAAGAAAGACCTTGAAAATCAAATAGAAATGTTAAAGCAATTTTGTTTTATGAATGGATATACATTAAGCGGTATCTATTCTGATATTGCAAGTGGTATTTCTTTTGAAAATAGAAAAGAATTTTTTACTTTACTTGATGAAGTTATTGCAGGTAAAGTCGATAAAGTTATCATTACTTACAAAGATAGACTTTCTCGTGTTGGATTTGAATTATTTAAACATTTATTTTTAAGATTTAATACTCAAATTATTGTACTTTCTGAAATCGGCAATACTAAATTAGATTCAGAAGAAATATTTGAAGAGATTATAAGTCTTTTACATTGTTATTCAATGAAGTTATATTCAAAGCGAAATAGAGCTAAGATACAAGAGATTATAACTAATTCAGAAGAAAGTGATACAAATGAGTAATACTGAAAATAATTATATTGTGGAATTACCTTTATTTGTAGAATCCTGGCAAGCAGATATAATTGATACACGATTAGAGATTGGCAGAAAAATTTATAATGCTTTATTAAACATAGTAGTAAAGCGTTACAATGAACTTACTAAAACTAAGTTATATAGAAATCTTAAAGAACAGTTAGTTTCAGCTCTTAAAATAAAGAATAAAGAAGTTAGTAAAGATATAGGCAAACAATTAAGTGATTTAGAAAAACAATATAAACTCACTAAATTTGATATAATAAATGATGTTAAAGAAATGCAACATCATTTTAAATGTCATATACATTCAAGAGTAGCACAAGAAATAGCTAAAAATGTTTATACTGCTTTGTATTCTGTACTTTATAAAAATGGTAAAGAATTTCATTTTAAGAAGTTTGGAACATTTAATAGTTTGCAAAGTAATGAAATTAATCAGGCTATTATTTTTAATACAGATTATGTTAGTTGGACAGGATTACAATTAGCTGTAAAATATCCTAATAACATTAAATTTCAACAATATCTTCAATATAATTTATTTGATAATATAGATAAATTACGTTATTGTGCTATTATACGGAAATATATAAGAGGTAAACGAAGATACTATGTACAACTTACATTTAGAGGTAATATAAAGCATACAAAACGTAAATTAGGTTTTGGTAGAGTAGGTTTGGATATAGGTACATCTACATTAGCAATTTCGTCTAATAATGCTGTTGATTTAATTGAATTAGCAGACAAAGTTCAGAATGTTGAAAAAGATATTAAAAGACTTCAACGTAAGATGGATAGAAGTAGAAGAGCTAATAATCCTAATAAATACAATGCTGATGGAACATATAAAAAGAATAATAAAGATAAGTGGAAAAATTCAAACCGTTATATTAAATATAGAAATGAACTTAGAGAATTATTCAGAAAACAGTCTGTTATCCGTAAATTACAACATAATCAATTAAGTAATTATATTATATCATTAGGAAATGAATTTTTTGTAGAGACTATGAATTTCAAAGGATTACAAAAAAGAAGTAAGAAAACTGAAAAGAAAGCTAATGGTAGATATAAATGTAAAAAACGTTATGGTAAATCTTTAGGTAATCGTGCTCCGTCTATGTTGCTTACATTACTTAGTAATAAATTAAAACATCTAAATAAAGAACTTGTAAAAATTAATACTCAACAATGTAAAGCAAGTCAATTTAATCATATTACAGGTGAATATAAAAAGAAATCTTTAGGTCAACGCTGGAATATGATTAATGATAGATTAGTTCAGAGAGACTTGTATTCAGCATTTCTAATATCTAATGTAAATAATACTTTAGATTCATTTAATATTTCATTATGTAATGAAAAATTTGATAATTTCTTATTATTACACGATAATAAAATAAATGAATTAAAAGTACAAAAGAATTTAACCAATAAATCATTTCTATCTTGTATGGGAATATAATTAATTTTAATCTGTTTTGTACGAACAGTAAACACTTAATAATTTATGAGATTATTAACATTTTGTAAATAAAGTGTAGAAGATTTACAGAATTTAACTCAGCCTTTAAATCTTTCGAGGTTTATTGAAAAGTTATTAGTATGTAAATATGATTTTTGTTAAAGATTTTAATACTTATTTTAAATTTTTAATAGAAATTAGTACAATGATATGGTTTGAATGAGGTGTTTTATTTGGAAGACTATACTAATATGATGTCCAAAATTACTTCTGAAATCTCACTCGAAGTAACAGAAGAAATAGATAAATTTATTTTTAAAACAATACAAGATTGGATATATAGAGAACAAACAATACTCATACCTAAACAACTTATAATCACAGCCTTGCAAACATTTAAAGCTGAACATCCAGAGCAATATAAGTTATTATTAAATTTAAAGGAGAATTAATTATGTTTGGTAAAAAGAAAAATAAAATGGAATATGAGATAGAGTTATCTCCTGAAATTTATGATGATAATGCTATTTTACACACAGAGACAGGCCATACATTAATGGATAAATTAAATGAATGTGAAACTATACTTGATGTGTTAGAACTGCTTGGATTGATTTATATGGGTCCTAATTGTAATACAGTTGGTGAACTCATGGAGCGTGATAAGGATAATGTTTTATATGAAGCATTTATAGAAACATTTATAAATATAGGTGCTAATAAACATTTAAAGAAATCCCCTCTAATGTCTATAAAAGATAGAATATTTAAGAAAAGTGTAGATTATATAAGGGAAAAGAAAGATTATGTAGCAGGTTATGTTCTTATTGATAAAAATGACTTTTCAGCAGGTTACAATGAAAATCGTTTAAATGTAATTACATATAGATTTATGATAAATGATAGTATAAAAAATCTTAGGCTCGATATGTTTATAGAATATCTTATAAGTATTGGAGAAAATTTTGCTGAAAAATTTGTAAGATATTTTGTAGATAGTATTGAAGATTATTCTAAGTTTAGATGTGTCGGTAAGACAGTTAAAGAATGTATTAATGCAGTTATAAACTATAATATAAATACCATTATATTATCTAAGTCTATGTTTAATGAATTAATAACTGATACAACTATAAGCTATAATACTAAGAAAAACCGTGTTATACTGCCAAACGGAGTTAACATATATTCGTCTAATAAGAAAGAAAGTGTAAAGGCTTATGCTTTTAATTCTAATAATGTTTCTATTATGACAGGTGATTATATAGTCATACAGCCGACTAAGAATAAATATGAAAAGTTAAAGGAGTATGAAATTATAGGATATATTTCAAAACCATTTATAGACGGAGATGTATGTATTGTAATGTAAAGAAACTGTTTTTTAAATATTAGAGTGATAAAGGAGAATTATTATGCTTGTTCCAGCAATTGCTAAAAAAGAAGAATTGGAAAAACTATTTGCCCTACATATTTATGATGACGATATGTTTCTGTATAATGGCTATCCTTATTGTAATAAGATACCTGATTTAACTCCACAAGAGGAAATATATAAATGGGCTATTGTAAACATTGAAGATGAAGTAGTCGGTTATTTTACATATCATATTGATATTCAGTCTGATAATGTCAATTGGTTTGGACTTTATTCATTTAAAAATGATATTACAATCGGCATTGATGTGTATAGAAAAATGAAGGAACTTATTAAACATCATAGAAGGATTGAATGGAGAATGATTGGTAATAATCCCGTACAGAAACATTATGATAAGTTCATTGAACATTTTAATGGACGTAAAGTTGTTTTAAAGAAAGCTGTCAAAGACCAAAATGGTGTTTATCAAGATGATTGCATATATGAAATATTAAATAGTAAATGAGTAGGGTGTGTAAAGATGACAGTTAGAGATTTATATGAGGTTTTAACATTAAGTCCAAAATCAATAGAAGTTCAAATTTATGATGAAGATTGTAATGAATATGATTCTTTATATGGTATAGAAGAATATGAAGTTTTGTACATTAAAGATTGGCAAGTAGGAACCCATGAACCAAATGCTTTAGAACAATATAATCCTTTTAATAGCTATTTACGTTTATCTGTTGTAATAGCATCACCAAAATCTATGATTACGAACACCATTAAAGAAATCTACAATTTAATAAAAGATGAATAAAAAGGAGTTGTTATAAATGAAAGTGAAGATTCATAGGGTTAAACCCGTCAATACAAATGAAACTATAATTGAGAATAAGGTTAAAAATCTAAGTGAAGTGGCTTCTTGTGATAGATTTATTTGTAGCAATTGTAAAATAGAGCTTAAAGATTGGGCTAAAGTAGAATATTATACTTATGAAGATGGGTATAAAGAAGAGTGTTATGTTCAATATGCTTTTAGATATTGTCCTAACTGTGGTAAAGAGGTAGAGGAGGATTAAAAAAAATGAATGATACTTTAGAAAACTGTCCATTCTGTGGTCATAGAGTTTTACTTGAAATGGACGAATTTGAAGTAAGACGTGAGATTGGAGTTGTATATATTCATTGGCTTATTGAATGTTGTAAATGTCACTGTAGCAAAAGTCGGGGTGGTGAATATATCATAAGAAACGATTTAACCATTGAAACTTTAGAAAATACTGACCCAAGACAGAAACTTATTCAAGAATGGAATACAAGAGGAGGTAAAATGAAAAATGGCTAAATCAATTAAACTAAATTTAGATAATGACTTCTTACAAACAATATTTGTATGTGCGATAAGATATTCATTGGGTAGAGAAACATATATGTCGACACTTGTAACAGACTATATAACTCCGTATATTCCTGCACTAACTGATAAAACTCTTGGCGTTATTGAAAGTGATATAAGTAAAGCAGATTATTATGGACACCCAGACATAGATAAACCTGTATGGATGAAATTTTTAGCAAATATAAGAAAGGAACAGGAGAATAGAAGATGCGGAAACGCAAAACAATAATTCTAATTACATTTAATATGTACTAATGACGGGAAAAGTAAGGTGTTTGATTGATGAATGATAGAGAGTTACTAAAAGATAATATAGATGAAATCTTTGAATATTATAAGAACTTAGAAAAAACTATACATAGATTCAATAATTATTTATCGAAGGTAAACATTAATGAAGTAATTGTTGACAAACATAGTTTTAAAGATTTTGACAAAAGTATCAATATCAACACATCTAAAATTAATGATAAATTAATTTATATTAACTATAATACTGAACATATTCGCCAAACATTAGAAATACTTGATAGAGAAAGTGAAGATAATTTATGATTTTTCATATAATGGAATATAAAATTATTAACCAAGATATAAAAGAAAAAGAAGTAATTGACTGGAAATGTAAAGGTAATCTTATAAAATTATACTTAGGCAAAAACGGCGAACAACGTGGAGATGGTTGGTACATAAATAATTATGTGTTAAATGCTGATAAAGTATATAAAGAATTTATAAGTGCAGAAGCAGTTATTTATATCCCGTGGGATTGTACTATTTTAGAGCCAAACCGAATGTTAGTATCTAAAAATGATATAAGAGATAGAGTGCTTCCTTGTTTAACTATAGTACAATCAAATGATGATACAGCGGAAATCTACTTTGGAGATAAGATTTTTTAGCTTAAAATCATTTTGTTATGTGTAATTATAAGCTATTAATCTATATTTATTTGTAAATCTTTTGTTAATACTAAGTAAAGGAAGTATAAAATGAGCAATTTTAACGGCATTTCCAAGAGTGAAATAATATGGGTAAAATACTTAATAGATGATGAATTTAAGTATATAATAACCAGTGATAAAAGTAGAAATATATACTATTTATATAAATATAATACTAAAGAAAATAAATATGAAAAAACATCTCACCAGTCCAATGACCCTACAAAATTAGAAGCTAAGTATATTAAGTTTAATTCAAATAATACAATAAAAACTATTACTCCCAACACTGATACAGCCTCAAAAAAGCGAGGCCGACCCAAGAAAGATAATACAACAATAATAAACCAAACATTAGAAACTCCAAAACTTTCAACTACTACAAAAACCCTTGTAAATAAAGGGAATAAGAAAGGAAAGTTATTCTAAAATGAAACTTGACTATATAAGTAAATTAATAAGTACAAAATATAAAGTTCCGACATACAAACATAAAGAAATGAAAGAACAAACAATAGAAGAATTATATAATATATACGCTAACTCAGTAAAAATACCTGATAAGTATATAGAAAAACAATTAAAAATAAAACATCATAATCATAATAATATGTGTAATAGAAATCCTATGTCTAAAGTAGTAACAAAGAATAAGAATAAGAAGATAACCTAATAATATAAAGTAAGAATTTTTATCCCCCCCGAAGGCTCGGCGTAAAATGTAGATACAAAATACAAAATATAGATATTTAAAATAAAAATAACTATAATATAATAATAAATAAATAATATAATAAAACAAACTAATAATAATTATAATGTAATAATTAACAATACAATTACAAACAACACGATTATTGATTATTATGTACATATTATCTGCATATTGTATACTGTATAGAGTATAGAGTGTATATTGAATTTATTGAATCCTCATTTCTTATTGATTATTGATTATTGATTATTGATTATTCATTTATTATGCCACTTGAATAATGAATATACTACTTATTTATTTATATACAGTATACAATATGTGGATAATGTGTATATAGTACATAGTATGTTAGATGTTTACATATTGTTGTAAATATGTAGTTTGTAACTAAATTATTAATACGATTTGTTTATAACAATACATTTTGTTTTACAAATATTTACATTAGTTTTGTATAATATATACAAGTAACCCCCATAAGGAAAACACAATGTTGTTTGTGTATATTATACAAAAACTGATATAATTCTACTAAATTTTAACAGTTGAACATTGATTTAATTGTTAACAACATTAATTAAATATGATTTACACTTGATTTCAGTCTTAAATGTCTGAAATTAGCTCTATTTTTGTATAATATATACAAACGACCTACATAGTAAAAATACAAGACCATTTGTATATATTGTACAAAATACAAAGTACAAAATACAAAAACAATATGTTTTGATATTGGAGATGAATTTTTATGTTGACTATTAATGAGTACGATTATGGTGGTGCTTATAATATTGACGCTGAGGACTTTTTTAGTAAAGAAGATTTAATAGAATATGGTAATGATATTGCAGAAAGAATGGGAGATAGATATGATTTCACATTCGAGCTTGCCGAAACTTATATAGAAGACGGAGAATTATATATTAAGTTAAATATAGTAGATGAAGATTATTTTGTGAGAGCTACTTGTTATCTTGATATGCGTAGAATTAATTTGCCGAAAGACTTATATAAATATGCAGATAATATTATTGAGCAGTTATGTGACGAAACTGACGAATTTATAGAATTATATAAAGAAGACTATGATGATAGTCTTAATGAAACATATGCTAACGGTAGTTATCACCCTTGTATAGAAGGTTCGTATTATGATGATGAATTAGATAACTTTACTACAAAATTAAATAGATTATATACTAAAGTAAATGATAATAATGATTATACTATATTATATAATTATAATGAAGCTGATAATGTAATAGAGTTTATAGCCTTTACTGATATTTACAGTGGCGTTGAAAGAGAAAGAGCTATTATAGATATAGATAAATTTGAAGCTGGCATTACTCCTGATGAAGTGATAAAGTTATTTAAGATTGTTAAAGAAAGTGATAATCTCACTATTAGAGAAAGTGATGATGAGGATAGTGAGGATAGTGAAGATGAAGATAAATTATTAGATGAAGCTCTTAAACTCGGCGACCCTTGGCCTCATTGGACAGACGCTTACAAAGTATTTGGTCTTATACAAAATATGTATAAAGGTAAATTAGATGTTATTAATCAGAAAGTAAAAGAATTTTATGATATGTTTAAAGGCATTAAGAGTGTAGATATAGCATATCAAAGATGGCAAAATCAAGAATAATA
>Ga0326512_10000047_pt1 | contig 103705 bp, 100 predicted proteins | sample 1_2617_0518_D_FD_203652 | JGI IMG/M metagenome (GOLD analysis project Ga0326512, IMG submission 203652) | Bovine rumen microbial communities from UC Davis, California, United States - 1_2617_0518 | ecosystem: Host-associated > Mammals > Digestive system > Stomach > Rumen | place: USA...
AAAGAAGATAATGGGGAAAGAGATTTGTTTTCCCTTAACTCTGATTAGAGGTAATTGGGTGGTTGAAATAGTTGATTCTGAAGGGAATCACATTGAGATGACAGCGCCAGCTATGTAAAGATAATAAACAGTTTATAAGTCAAAACAACAGTGAAGGAAACTGACGGAGCTTATGGATAAGCTATATATTACGCACTACTTTTACCCTGGGACAGATCCGTGGAAAAACATAATGCTTCTTCCGGAGGAGGAAGCATTTCGCAAGGCTGAAGAACTTGCCAACGCTCATCCTGATACAACCAGTTTCGGTCGTTTTGCTGATTTCGTGAACTATTATCCGGCGCGAAAGAGAGCGGATGCATTTGTGCGTGAGAAGTTCATTCAATTAGGCGGAAAACCGAAGCTTCGGAATCCCTATTCGTTTACTCTTTTAGAGTGTGAATATCTCAGAGAATGGTTTAACAGCAGTGATAAGATCATTATTGATCTGGATGACGTTCCCGATGATCAGGTCAGTTTCACGCTAGGAGACAGCTGTGCTCTGATGATCCATGGAAATGAGCCGGTTGTTCTGACTAAAAAACTTCTGTTTGAGCGAATTGAAGCTTGTAATGGGTCAGTTGATATTTTTCTAAAGGAATCTCTTGGTAAGTATCCTTATGTGGAAGTGCAGCTGTGGGATAGAATTCAATAATACACGTCAACCTTTTTTTACCTCGATTACCCTAATTTAATATACTTCCCAGTTCTTTCTTGCTACAAAACCGACCAATAGTCGAAAACTCTTGACGAGGATAATTCTGTCCTTTATACTAAAACCGACTGGTAGTCGAAAATGTTTTCAAAAACGTTGGCAAATTTTGATTTTGGAAAGGGAAAGATATGCGTAAGGGAGAGAAAAGAAAACTGGAACTGTTGGAAATAGCCTACAGGATGTTCATATCCAGAGGGTATGAGAACACGAGTGTAGACGATATCATCGCTGAGGCAGGTATTGCAAAGGGCACATATTATTACTATTTCGAGAGTAAGGAACAGACTCTGGAAGAAGTAATCGGGATGATGATCGATAAGGAGATTGAAGCTGCGGGCGCTATTCTTGATTCTGATATGCCGGTACCGCAGAAGATCATTGGTATCATTGCTTCGATCAATCCTTCACAGGAAGAAAAGACGATCGAAGGAGCACTGATGCAGCCTGAGAACATCGTCATGCATCAGAAGATAAAGAGAAGACTTGTTGAAAAGGTTGTGCCTCTTCTTGCAAGAGCGGTCGAAGAAGGCGTTGAGCAGGGGATATTCTCGTGTGACAACATTCCCGAGCGTGTAAAGATGATGCTGGTTCTGAGTAATGAGTTATTCGATGAAACGGAGTACACGGATAAGGATGTTGATGTTTTTATCGATATTACGGAGAAACTGCTGGGTGCAGAGAAAGGTTCATTGATCTTTATCAAACAGCTGATCGATCATTCTCTGCCGTCTGATCCTGAACAGAGGTGATGATATGACTAAGAACAGGAATTTCATGAAGTTTCTGCTCCTCTGGTCCGGTGAATTGATATCTTCGATCGGAGGCGGACTAACGAGCTTCGGCCTTGGCGTTTATATCTTTAATCAGACGGGGAGTGCAGCGAGCATGGCGCTCGTAACACTTATCGGATTCCTTCCGGTGCTTCTCCTGAGTCCTGTTGCTGGTGTTCTTGCGGACAGATATGACAGATGCCTTATGATGATGATCGGTGACGGCATGTCAGGCCTGGGACTCGTATATATACTTGTATGCATGTTTATGGGTAAGGCCGGGTTGCTCCAGATATGTATCGGCGTGTTTATAAGTGCTGTTTTCTCGTCACTGTTAGAGCCATCCTACAGAGCAACCGTAACTGATCTTCTGACTAAGGATGAATATTCAAAAGCGAGCGGAATGATGGGTATCGCGGGAAGCGCCAGATATCTTATCTCACCCATGATCGCGGGCTTCCTGATGACTGTGAGCGACGTGAAACTGCTGATCATTATCGATATCTGTACTTTTATCCTTACAGTGATCTGCACGGCGGTAGTAAGGAGCAGTCATATCGTAAAGCATGTGAAGACTTCTGAATCTTTTATGCAGAGTTTTAAGCTCGGATGGAGAGCGATAACCGAGAAAAAGGGAATCATCGTTGTAATTGTTGTCTCGTCCGTGATAACCGCTTTTATGGGATCCATGCAGATACTTGTAGAACCCATGATACTTGATTTCCAGACCAGCAAAGTTCTGGGTATTGCCGAGACGGTCTGTGCGAGCGGCATGCTCGTATCCAGCATAATCATAGGAATCTTCGGATTGAAGAAGAATTTTGCCAGGATACTCAGCATATCTCTGACACTGTGCGGACTTGCCATGGTCGGATTCGGCATAAAGGAAAACATATATGTCATCTGCTGTTTTGGCTTCATGTTCTTCTTTATGCTGCCGTTCGCAAACAACTGCCTGGATTATCTCGCCAGAACTAATATCGATGCTGATAAGCAGGGCAGAGCTTGGGGACTTATCAGTTTCCTGTCTCAATTAGGTTATGTGTTCGCATATGGATTGGCAGGCATTTCGGCAGATAAGATCGCAGAAACAATGCATATAGGCGTTGGCCGTGGTGCGGCTGTTGTGATCATGGCATCAGGTGTTATGTTGGCAGTAATGGCCATTCTGCTATTAGGATTCAAATCTGTAAGAGCGTTGGAAAACAGTTCGAAAACTGAGATTGGTTCCGGAAATGAATAGGAAAATAGTAATTAACGATTTTAAAGGAAATAAGCTGATAACGGTATCAACATGTATATTCATGGCGGTAACTGCAATGCTGCTCGGACTCTCCATATTTCTGTTTTCGAGCCTTGCCGTATCGATCGACACTCTTATGAACATTGCAGAGACACCTCATTTTCTGCAGATGCATACCGGTGAACTGGATGAGGAAGAACTCGAAAACTTTATCGCATCAAGAAACGATGTGGAAAAGAGCCAGATAAGCAGATTCCTTAATCTGCAGAACAGCTGCCTCTCGATTGGAGATAAGTCGTTCGAAGCTAATATGCAGGATAACGGACTTTGCTGTCAAGGTGAATGTTTTGATTATCTTGTTGATGGAAATAACAACGTGATCCATGCCGAAACCGGAGAGGTATATGTTCCTGTCGCATATAAGAACGAATATGAGATAGAGCAGGGAGATACGATGAGGATCGGGACAGAGGAACTGACTGTGGCAGGTTTTCTTCGTGACTCACAGATGAATTCCATGATGGCATCCTCAAAAAGATTCCTTGTAAGCGATGAGGATTATGAGAGACTGAAATATCTCGGCAGCGAAGAATATCTGATCGAGTTCAGACTTAAAGAAGGCAGCGATGTAAATGCGTTTGCAACTGATTATAAAGATGCAGGCCTGCCGGAGAACGGTCCGACTATAACGTATCCTCTCATAAGGATAATGAATGCTCTGTCAGACGGAGTGATGATACTGATCATACTCTTGGTAAGCATAGTTGTTTTGTTCATATCAGTTCTGTGTATCAGATACATCATTCTTACCCAGCTGGAAAAAGACAGGCGTGAGATCGGAATGCTGAAGGCAGTTGGTATCTCAAGAAAAGATATCCAATCTCTTTACATCTCCAAATACCTGATATTGTCCATGATAGGATGCCTGGTTGGAATAGGGTTGGCATTGGTATTGGCCGGACAGCTTGGGTTAGGAATTAAGGAGATGTACGGAGAAGCAGAGAATAAAGTCCTTATCTATATCTTTATGGTTCTCGGAGCACTTCTGGCAGAGGCGATAATCCTGCTCTTCATACGCAGAATACTTCGATCAACAGAAAAAGAATCAGCAGTTTCAGCTCTGACAGGAAAAGGCGGGTCACATAAAAAGAGCAATCTCTGGCGGCCTGCACTTATCATCTCAGCTGCTGCAGTATTTATGATCCTCGTACCTATGGGAATGAAGAATACTATGTCTGCTCCTGAATTTGTCACCTATATGGGTATCGGCAACAGCCATGTGCGCATAGATGTCAGACAGAATGATGATATCGGTAATACAACGCTGAACTTGACCAATAGGATAAAAGACGATGACCGAGTTGAGTCGTTTTCCGTAATGAGGACAAGAAGTTATAAGGTGTATCTTCAGGATGGCAAAACCTATAACCTGATGCTCGAGAACGGTGATCATGGTGTGTTCCCGGTGAATTATCAGGAAGGAAAATATCCTGAGCGTGAAGACGAGATAGCGCTTTCCGGTCTTAACGCGGAAGAGATGAATGTCCGCGTAGGCGATAAGGTAACTGTATTAAAAGAAGTCGATGGCGGGAAAACAGAAACGTATTCATGTACCGTTTGCGGGATTTATTCTGATATTACAAACGGCGGAAAAACAGCCAAGGGATGTCTTGATGACAGCGATGATAAGACTCCGCCGATGTGGAGCATCATTTATGTATCACTCAAGGATGAGGCAATTTCCGGCAAATGGGTTGAGGAATATCAGAACGATTTCACATCAGGCAGTGATGGCGTAAAGGTGATAGAGATATCTGATTATCTTCACGGAATATACGGACAGACGATCAGGAATATTCAGGATGCTTCCGTACTTACGATGGCCTTATCCGGAATCATCATAATGGTCGTAATTGTGTTGTTGATGCGTCTGATCATCTGGAAAGAGCGAAAGGACAGTTCGCTGAAAAAAGCACTCGGACTATCGTCTTCGGAGATAAGAACAGATTATCTGAAAAAACTTGTTCTGTATGTTTTCTCAGGTGTTGTTATCGGAGAGTTGTTGGGTGAACTACTGGGGCAGAGGATAGCCGGCGGACTGCTCAGCTTAATGGGAGCAAGCGGGTTCAAATTCGTTATAGATCCGTTGGAATCATTTGGCTTAGTTCCGTTATTGATAATGATCACGGCAGTTATGGCTGCTGTCTTGAGCCTTACTGAGATAAAACGGATTCGCGCATCAGAGTGCCTGAATTCAGGGTTGGAATAATTGGATTATACAGATGAATAAGGGAGTTGTTTATGAGTTCATTACTAAGAGTAAAAAGCATTAAGAAAGATAATATCCTGAATGATGTCAGCTTTGAGGTCATGTCAGGTGAGATGATAGCGGTTATGGGCCCGTCGGGTTCAGGTAAATCAACTCTGCTGTATAACGTCTCGGGAATGGATCAGGCAGATGGAGGAGAAGTCTGGCTGGGTGATACTGAAATAGTGCAGTTAAGTGAAGACGGCAAAGCAAAGCTGAGATTAAACCGTATGGGATTTGTTTTCCAGCAGATGAACATGATCTCAAACCTGAATATCCTTGATAATATCGTTTTCCCGGCAGTCCGCGCAGATAAGCGTCATCGTGCCGAGTACTATGAACGTGCAAGGAAGCTCCTGGATGATTTCCATATTGCTGATATTGCGGAAAGAAGGATAAAGGAAGTGTCCGGCGGACAGCTCCAGAGAGCATGCATATGCAGAAGCATGATAATGAATCCAGAGATCATCTTCGCCGACGAACCGACGGGTGCACTTAACCGCACATCAGCCGCTGAGGTCATGGATGCGTTCCGTAAGATCAACAGCGAAGGTGCAACGATAATGATGGTCACACACGACAGCTGGATCGCGAGCAAGTGTGAGAGGATCATCTATCTGTTAGACGGTCAGATCAGGGGAGAACTGAGATTAGGTAAATCCACGCCTGAGATTGACAAAGCACGGGAGCAGAAATTAGTGCACTGGCTGGAAGGCTTTGGCTGGTAATCAGGATAGACATGTTTCGGAAAGTGGATTAATAGTATGAGTGATAATTGGGCATTGAACGGCCGTCAGGATTATGAGAAAAAAGCAAACAGTATTCTTGCGATGGGAATCATTGCATTGATATGCGGTACTGTCATTTTTACAGGAATAGCTGGTATGGTACTCGGCATAATAAATATAGTCAGAATTAAAAGTTTTATCAGACAGGCAGGGAATATCTCCCGCAAAGTAGTGATCGCTAAAAAACTGTCAGTTGCAGCTATAGTATTCGGCAGCGTAATAACTGCTTATTGGCTGTTTATTGCCGTTTTGTTTATCTACCAATTTGTTACAGCGGTTTTTGTGACTTAATGTGTGATACGGCTCATCATATACATGGCTGTGACACAGCGTATTCTTATGGCGGGATTCGCGATATCGACTCTCTTTATGTTAGGGATCGAGATCTGGAATTTTGCATCACGCCGCCAGATTAATTAAGACTGCATTGTACATAACATATTCTCTGTAAGGCAGAAAGACCGGGTGCTGAGCATTATGCCCGGTCTTTTTGTGTATATTCAGGATTCAAGATATTTGACTTAGTATTAAATCTGAAGTGTATGATGTTAAGATAATTACGAATATTCCAAACAAAGAACATATTGACAAATAGAAATTGTTCTATTAATCTTACAGATAGAAACTCTTCTATCTGAGGTGGCACATGAAAGATAGGTATACAAACACTGCCAAAATGCTTAAAGCGTTATCGGATCCCAAGCGTCTTAAGATTGTAGATATGCTTTCTAGAGGCGAATTGTGTGCATGCGTAATACTTGAAGAGTTTCATATAACCCAACCAACATTGTCACATGATATGAAGGTTCTCGTCGAATCCGGATTGGTTAACGATAGGCGCGAAGGCAAGAATATATATTATTCGATTGATAAGGATGCGTATATTGAACTATCCGAATCTTTGAAATCAGTGTTTGAGTAAGGTAAGAAGGAGTTATTTGATCTTAACTACAGCCGTCGTAAGGCGGCTAAATAAAAGGGAAACATATAGAAATATAGTTATATTTCGATTCTAGGTGATTAAATATGTGGGAGTTTATCCAAGACCAACTGTTTGGAATGAAGTGGCTAAATGATATTATTGGGTTTCTGCTGTCGTCGTTCGGGGTAAATACTGAATCAGCAGTTGTTTCCGCTATTCGGTTCTTTCTTTACGATGTAATAAAGATAGTTCTTCTTCTGTGCATTCTGGTATTTGTTATATCGTTTATTCAGAGTTACTTCCCCCCGGAGCGAAGTAAGAAGATAATGGGAAGATTTCATGGAATCGGAGCTAATATTGTCGGAGCTTTATTGGGGACTGTAACCCCCTTCTGTTCATGTTCTTCAATTCCCATCTTCATGGGATTTACAAGTGCAGGACTTCCTCTTGGTGTAACGTTTTCTTTTTTGATTTCCTCCCCTATGGTTGATCTTGGAAGCCTTATACTTTTGATGAGTATTTTCGGAATAAAGACAGCAATCGTATATGTGATTATGGGCCTGATCATCGCAGTTGCGGGCGGAACAATAATCGAAAGGCTCAAGATGGATGATCAGGTTGCGGATTTCATCAGAGCAAGCAAGATCAAGGTTAATGTGAATTCTCCCAAGCTTAGGATTAAGGACAGATTAATCTATTCAAAAGATCAAGTTATATCAACACTTAAAAAGGTATTTCCATACATTCTGATTGGTGTTGCGATCGGTGCAGTAATACATAATTGGATACCGCAGGAATGGGTACAAACCGTTCTAGGAAGCACGAATCCGTTTGGCGTGGTGTTGGCAACAGTGCTTGGGACTCCGATGTATGCAGACATGTTCGGAGTAATTCCCGTAGCAGAAGCTTTATTGGGTAAAGGTGCATTACTGGGTACTGTATTAAGCTTTATGATGGCAGTTACGACTTTAAGCTTACCGTCACTTGTGATGCTAAAGAAAGCTATAAAACCGAAACTACTGGCAGTTTTTATAGGAATATGCGTAATCGGGATAATACTGGTGGGATACATTTTTAACATAGCACAACAATTATTAATATAAAACAGGAGGTATCAAGATGAACATTAAAGTATTAGGCGGAGGATGCAAAAGGTGTGAAGCCTTACTGAGTGCAGCTAAAGCGGCCGTGAGGAATAAGGGCATTACGGCCGAAATAGAATACATAACAGACATGACCAAGATCATGGAGACAGGCGTGATGAGCATGCCGGCTCTTATGATCGACGATACAGTTGTCAGCAGCGGCAAGGTGTTAAAAGCAAAAGAAATAGAAAAACTATTATAAGAAAGATGGGACTATAAAGATGAAGGAATTAGATTTTACGAGCAAAGTATTTGTTGTTACAGGAGCGGCATCCGGTATCGGAAGAAGTTGTGCCGAACAGCTTCTGCGATCAGGTGCGATGGTAATCGGCATTGATCTTGAAAAAGGTGACCTTGCTTATGATACTTACAATCATTACATGGCAAGTATTACTGACGAAGAAGCTATCAGAAAGATCACTGATGATGTCATATATAATTACGGAAAGATAGACGGACTAGTCAATGCTGCCGGAATCTGGGGGAACAGTAAGCCGTTCTTTGATACGGAGACTTCTGAATGGGAACGGATCATATCTGTTAACCTCACTGGAACCTATATTGTCTCAAAGTTCGTGGCCAATGCCATGATACCTAATAAGAGCGGAAAGATCGTTAATATAAGTTGCCTTAGAAGTATAATATTCAGAAATAATATGACTGATTATGCAGCATCAAAAGGCGCTGTTGTTGCATTGACATCAGCAATGGCTTTAGATCTTGCACCATATAATATCAGAGTAAATGCTGTTGCCCCCGGATTCATATATACTGGCATGACGAAAGGATCTTTTGATAACGAGGAGATAAGGAAGCAGTCAGAAACCCTTATACCTGAAGGACGGCTCGGGCAACCTGAAGATATATCCAAAGTTGTCTTGTTTCTTCTTTCGGATCTTTCAGATTATATAAACGGAACCAATGTATTTGCAGACGGCGGGTACCATATACAAAAGTAACTTATAATTCACATAAGCAGTAAAGAGGAATATGTTTTTATGGTGTTTAGAGTTGAAGAGCATTCTGATACAGAAATAATTAAGGGTTTATTTGTTGAGTATTCTCATATCAAAGGGGCAGAAAGCTGCTTTGTCTCATTTGATAAAGAATTGAATGATCTGGAAGGATATTATTCCGGCGGAGCAATATTGATCGGATATGAAGAAGACAAACCTGTGGCATGTGTAGCTGTCAAAAAGATCAATGACGAAACATGTGAAGGAAAACGCTTATTTATCAAACCTGAATATAGAGGAAAAGGGTATGCCCGGATAATGATCAAAGCAATGACGGACAAGGCCTCTGAACTTGGATTCAAAGAAGTTGTTTTCACGACCAAACCGGAAGTCATGAGCGTTGGATACGGTCTGTATAAACGAATGGGGTTTGAAGAATTATCCGAAGAGAATGGAATTGTATCTATGAGGATAGATCTTTGCAAGATGAATTGAGTTCCTTTTGAATGTTAGTCAGACAAATCAGGAATAAAGTTGACTAAGCCCAAGAGCAATCTTGGGCTTATATATGCCTTAATATCCGGATTGTCTTTTCTTCCACTGAATGTATATAACTCGTAGGTGTTCCAGATCACTATCGATAGATGAATTGAAGTAAATGTGGGCTTGGATGATATAATTACTAATAGGTGTAGTATAGAAAGGAAGTGTTATCATGAATATTGCAGTTACATATGAGAATGGAAATGTTTTCCAGCATTTCGGTCACACAGAACAATTTAAGATCTACTCCGTTGATGATGGCAAAGTAGTTGGCAGCCAGGTTGTAGATACAAATGGCAGCGGACACGGCGCTCTTGCAGGTTTCCTTCAGGAACATTCCGTTGATACGCTTATCTGCGGTGGTATCGGCATGGGTGCTCAGATGGCACTGGCTGAGGCAGGCATCAAGCTTTATGGTGGTGTTCAAGGAAATGCTGATGAAGCAGTTAATGCTCTCTTAGCAGGTAATCTGGCATACGACCCCGATGCTAAATGTGATCACCACGGTCACGAAGAAGGACATGATTGTGGGCATGGCGATCACGAGTGTGGGCACGGAAATTGCCACGAGTGATTGTCGGGAAAACTAATAAGTTTTATTGGAAAGCAGGTAGTGATCATGGTATTTGACATACTGTACCGTCATTGGGTAACAATATTCACCATCCTGGTCTTTGCCATCAAGCTGTGGCCGGGAAAGAGATTCAGGAATACGGAGACCAAGTATTTCTGGTTAACTGTGCTCAGCACGCTGATCCTTGTTATCGAAGATATAATCGAGGTGCTTTGTGCATCAGACCCATCACTCCGGTTTGTAAGGATCTTTGTTTCAGTTATCGGCTATACGATGCGCTCTGTGGCGTGTCTCAGTTTGCTTCTGGTAGTCCTTCCCTATAAAAAGCGGAGATTTATCTATTGGATCCCTTCTCTTATAACGCTTGCGACAAGCAGCACGGCTTTCTTTTCGGACATAGCATTCGGATATGACGAGAACTATGATTTCTACAGAGGTCCTCTGGGTTATGTAGCGTTTGCAGTCCCCATCTTTTATGCGATCATGGTTTTGGTGATCGTCTTTAAGAATTTCTATGAAAAAAGCAGCATCGAGAGATTCATCGTGCCGGTATGTACGATATTCTGTCTGTCCACCTCCGTCCTTGATGCCATGTACGGCGGTGTCAGGCTTAATGAAGCGATCATAATCAGCGGAGTATTCTTCTATCTGATCCTGTATTCCAATGACATAAGAAGAGATTCTCTGACAAACCTTCTCAACAGACAGGCATTCTACGATGACTGCAGCATCTATAACAGGAGCATTGAAGCGGCTGCTTCGATAGATATGAACGGGCTTAAGGATCTGAACGATTCTCTCGGTCATGAGGCCGGAGACAAAGCGCTCAAAAAGATCGGCGAATGCATGATCAAAGCATCCGATGAGAAAACTCTTGTTTACAGAGTCGGCGGAGATGAGTTCGTCATACTCTTCCTTCATTCGGACGAAAAGATCATTTCGGATGTCGTAAAGAAGATTGCTGAAGATGTAACTAAGGCAGGTTACAGCATCTCAACAGGATATTCCATTCGCAGTCATAAAGACAGCATTGATGACGTTGTCAGAGAATCAGATAAACTAATGTATCAGGATAAAGCAGGCTACTACCACTCAAAAGGCATGGAGCATAGAGTAGATCACTATCAGCCTCAAGGAATAACCGAATCCGAAAATGAGTAAAAATGGAGAAAGATCAAGTTTGCTCTCACCCATTTATCTTCATATCATAATATGGCAATTCGTACCAACGGTTTGTTCCTGATAATCTGGTTCGCCGGTTATCATAGTGATGTTGTCGTATTGTTTTTCGGTGAGTCTGAGCATTCTGACAACACCTGTTTTCGGAGCATATCCTTTTATCCGGCGGTAATGCTTCTCGGCCGCTTTCCGGTTTTGAACTATACGCATAAACACTTCGGGAGCAATCCTCAAATACCCGTCTTTGATAAGAAACTTACGAAGATAGGATGCTTAAAAGAGTGAGATAATATGCTTTGTTACTAGACGTGTAAATCAGGAATATATCGAACTACCAATAATAAGAAATATTAGATTTGATGAAATAGGAATAAGTGGCTGAAGAGTGGCTTAAAAAAAGGAGCGTGAAGCCCGGAAATGCCGTCCTTTCAATGTTTTTAGCTGTTCTTGAAACGCTTCTGAGAAGCAATCAAACTTAGGAATTTAATAACTATTAACTTCGGAATCCGATAGCAGTAAACTTCAGAATAAGATACCTACGAAGCTTTTCTATTTCTTCTCGTGAAAATGAGCGTTCTTCGTTAGTCTTAGTCGTAAGGTCACAGTATTTGAAATAGTCTTCTGCGAGAAGATCTAAAGCCGGGTTTGCAAAGCATATCTGTTTTCTCATGCCGAAATCAAATACGGCCTTCCTGATAATGGACGTCATGAGGCAAATGCTTGTTTTGATGCGATATTAGGTTATTTCCTGATAGTCGTAAACGAGCAGCGCTACAGTCTTGAAACTCCTAAAGATGAATTTGATTTCGCTTATATGAAGGTTTTGGAAAAGCAGAGGAGCGAAGCTCACGATGCTGGAATAAATGCCTGCAACAGATTAAACGAACTCTGCCGCGAAGTGAATGTCGATAAGATCTGTGATTTCGATATAAATGACAGAAGGCGAGTGGCCGAATTCTGCGGTTTTGTTGTAAGTGAGTTTTTCTATTCGAATATCAATTGCAAGGAGCCTATGGCCAGCTGGCTTTCGTTTGCGGATGCAACCGGGTCCGCTGAAGACTGACGAAATGAAAACTGTCCCCAAAACCGAACTGTTGTCCCCATAACAGAACTTGACCATTCATATAATGAACCCATAGACTGTGCCTGAGAGGAGAAAGACGGATGGAAAACATGGATAATCTAATAGAAGAACACAATAACGATGTCGAAGTTGAGATGGCATTGCTCTCTTTGTGCATGAGAAAGAACAACGCTATCCTGGAAGCGTCCTGGAACAGGATCACCGATGACGATTTCACGGATAACCGGAACAAGGTTATATTTACGGTCATAATGGATATGTTTTTCTCGAACGCCCAGATAGATAGGTTCACCGTCATGAGCGAGCTCGAAAGGAGGAACCTCGCAGATAAAGCAGGCGGCCAGCGCTATATCTACCGTATCGGTGATATGACCGCCGTACAATCCGCTCTCGACGGTTATATCGAAGCCATAAAAGAGAGGAGCGCTATCCACAAGATCTTGAGCGCCGCTGACGAGATAAAGAGGATTGCCCTTAAAGGAGACAGAAGGTCTGATGCAGTAGTGGATCTTGCGATCTCCGAGCTTACGAAGATAAGGCCTGAAGGCAATGCGCAGGGCCTTGAGAAGCTCTCAAGCTCCCTTAAGACCACCATGAACCGCGTGATGGTGGAATTAAAGGACGAGAATGCCGGAAGAAAGATTAGGCTCGGGTTTCCCAGACTGGACTCCATGTTAGGCGGATTAAAGCCCGGGTCACTCAATATCCTTGCCGCACGTCCTGCCATGGGCAAGTCCGCTCTTGCCGTCAATATGGCCGTAAATGTCGCCGCCAACAATAAGACAGTCGCTATCTTTTCCGTGGAGATGAGCAAGGATGAGATCAATACACGTCTCCTGTCCTCATGCATGAATAAGCCCCTAAGCGAAGTCTTAAGCTCCAAAAAGCTCTCCGAAGCCGACATGAAGCAGATAGATAATGCCCTTAAAAAGCTTTCCGATTACCCGATATATCTGGACGACAGCTCCAATACGACACCGGATTCCATAAAGACATCTATCCAGCAGCTGATTTCTTCGGGAAATCCGCCGAGGCTGATAATAGTGGACTATCTGCAGCTCATCCATCTGAAGGAAATGTCCGGCAGATCCAGATATGAGGAAGTCACAGCCATCTCAAACCAGCTTAAGCGCCTTGCCAAGGAATTAAAGGTCCCGATAATAGCACTGGCCCAGGTCTCAAGAGATACCGCCAAGAGAAACGACCATACGCCGCAGCTTGCAGACCTCAAGGATTCAGGCGCCATAGAACAGGATGCGGATACAGTCATGTTCGTAGACAGGCCCGATTACTACGGCGATAAGGATAACGGGAATACTCCTTCAGGCCCTGATACCAATATCGATAACACAGATGCAAAGCCTGCTTATGTATATCTTTCAAAGAACCGTCACGGTGAAACCGGAAGAGATTCGGTATGGTGGATCCCGTCAAAGACACTGTTCTTTGAACCCAACGAAAAAGACCCGAAAGATCCGGAGATCTATATCGGAAAAGAGGAACCGGAAGATACGGCAGAACCTGAAGCTCCAAAGACCGAGGAAGAGGAGATGGAAGAAGCCTTCATGGCAGATGAGCATGACGATTTTCCCGAAGGCTTCATGGAAAGGGAGGACAATTAAGTGTTTTATCTGGAATTAAAAACCGGTTTAACCTATATCTGATCAACATATGAGAGGATACTATCAAACACGTTAACAACCAATGTTTATTAATGAAATTGTTGTATGAAATGAGACTTCTGCTTCCATGATATAATTACGCTGTCAGGAGATTTAAGACCGATGCTTACGATGCGTTCTCGAAAAAGTGGGCATAATGCAATGAGGTGAGTATGAAAATAAGGATATCTTCGATAATTGCTTTTACAATTCTTATATCCTTAGTTTCTTCCGGTATGATTCTTTCGTATAAGGATCACTCTGTTGATGAGTATCCTGATGATACAACTCAGATCAGGCTTTATGGTGAGTATCATGGTATAGAATCCTATTATGATACCGAATACGATCTGTGGATGGGATATTATAGTGAAGGATACCGTAATTTGTTTATTGAACTGCCATATTACACTGCCGAGTTTTTAAATGATTGGATGCACGAAGATGATGACGCTATCATTGATGCGGTCTTTGAAGATCTTCAGGGAAGCGCGGCAGGTAATGAGTATTACTATCAGTTCTTTCAGGATATAAAGAGGAATTGTCCGGAGACGGTTTTTTACGGGACGGAAATCGGTTTCGAATGTGACACGACTGGATTGAGATATTTGTCTTATCTCGAAGAAAACGGTCAGAAAGACTCGCTGAAATATGATAAAGCCATTGAATGCATGAGACAGGGAGTGGAATACTTTTCTGATGAGACGGTATATGAAGGCTTATCACTGAAAAGGGAGAACTATCTTGTTAAAAACTTCATCGAGGCATATGATTCCGTAGGCGGTAAAGTGATGGGAATTTATGGCAGCGATCATACAAGGCCGGACCAGCCTCTTTACCTGTACTGCCAGCTTAAGGACCATTATGGCGATAACATCAGCACGGTCAGAGTAAGTTCAATTATTTTTGGGGAAAATAAGCCATACAGATTAGGAATATCTGCAACGGGTCTCATTTGTCTGGTATTGTTTATTATCCCGAAACTGATATGGGAGAAAAAGAATCCCGTCCGGGAATTACTAAAGGAAAATAGTAACAAAGTGCTGTCTTTGATGGCTCAGTACGGACAAATCGCAGTAATAATCGTGCTACTGATGTTTAAGTCATCTGATCCGTACATAAAAGTTCTTCCTGAGGGATTTTATTTTGACTGGACTATCGTTGTTTGGACCGTGTCTGTTATTCTGATGATTCTTTATGAAATTCGTGGAATCATATGTATCTGCAGCAAAAGGAAGAGGAGAGATCTGTATTCCTCATTTGCCGGTTTCCCTGTTGCAGGGGCAATGTTACCTGTTTTGGCTGCCTTTTTGTTAGGTCTGTATTCCATGAATTACATACTCATGGCAGTTTCCGTAATCTGGGGAACCGGATTTACAGGAACACGGATCGCGTTAGCCAATGCTAACAAATAATCTTCAAATCATTTGCAATATAATGTCAATCTGACTAAATGTTTTCAGTGAGGTTGACAGGATTATCGGCCGTATGATATTTTCATAACATGATTCCCATGGGGGAGTAGCAAGCGCTAACGCGTAGCAAGTCAACATCCTGACCTAACAGTCTGGCTTGTTTTAAATTGCGAGACTCATGTATAGCAGTAGAACTATACATGATGTTATTTAGAATTATTAATGACCCAGGTGTAGTTCGCTATGCTTGGGTCTTTTGTTTTGAAAGATCCGGGAGTTAATAAAAACTCGGAGGTTATGACACATGGAAGAAAAATTCTTGGTGATCTCGGACTTGAAAAAGAGTTTCGGATCAGGAGAAGCAAAGCAGGAAGTTCTCAGGGGTATGAACTTTACGGTGAAAAAGGGAGAGTTCTGCGTTTTGCTTGGACCCTCAGGATCCGGTAAATCGACACTTCTGAACATTATAGGCGGTATCGATACACCGGATTCGGGTTTTGTAAGTATCAATGGAGACAAGCTTGAAGACATGGACGAGAGGCAGCTTACGATCTATCGAAGGAAGCATCTCGGGTATGTCTTCCAGATGTACAACCTGATACCAAACCTGAATGTAAAAGAGAATATTGAAGTAGGTGCTTATCTTTCCGATAAGCCGCTCGATGTGGAGGAAGTAATCACAACACTTGGGCTTCAGGACCATAAGTATAAGTATCCTAATCAGTTGTCCGGAGGACAGCAGCAGAGAGTATCTATAGGAAGAGCTGTTGTTAAGAATCCGGACATTCTTATGTGTGATGAGCCGACAGGCGCTTTGGATTACAAGACTTCCAAAGAGATCCTGGCGCTTATTGAAGACTGCAATGTAAAATTCGGCAATACGATAATAATGGTCACACACAATGAAGCTATCAAATACATGGCAGATCACGTGATCAAATTAAGAGATGGTGTTGTCCGTCATAATGACATCAACGACAAGAAAATACCGGCTTCTGAGCTCGAATGGTAAGGAGGCTTATATATGAGAAATCCACTTGTTAAGCGAATTCCCAAAGAACTCGCTTCCGATTGGCATAAGTATCTCGTAATAATCATCTTCATGGTTGTAATGATAGGTGTTATTTCAGGTATGTATGTCGGTCATGACAGTATGCTCTATTCCATAGAAAAAGGAAGAGAAGAGCTCAAACTGGAAGACGGTTCTTTTGAACTAAAGGAGAAAGCTTCCCCCAAACTTATTGAAGCTATAAGCAAAGGTGAGATGGCTGATGTAAGAAAGTATTTCATCGATGAAGGCATTAAAGAAGCTGATGAAGAAGTTGCAGAAGCTGTTGAGAAAGAATTGAACGAGCAGGTAACGGCTGCTATTGAAGAAGGCGTCAGGGCGCAGTGTCAGGCTTATGGAATCACAGACGAGGATATGATCAAGTCTCAGATAGATACCGCGATGGAGGAAAACTTCGAAGATGCGCTTAATGAGGCGCGTGATTCAGAAGAATTCAAGGAAGCTGTTGATAAAGCTTATTCGGAAGCACATGATGCTGTTATAGAAGCTGTTGACGGGGAATGGGAAGACATCTCTGAACAGTATAATCTTAACGATGATGGTTTTAAGCCTGTTCCTGTAACTCTATATGAAGATTTCTACAGAGATGAATCTGAGGATAACGATAATGACGGTATTGAAGATGCGACAGTTAGAGTCTTCTCGAGCGATGCGGAGATAAACCTTGCATCGTTCAATGAAGGCCGTGCACCTTTGAATGATTCGGAGATTGCCATCGACAGAATGCATGCCGATAATACCGGTATTAAGGTGGGTGACACGATTACCGTCGGCGGTAAGGAATTCGAGATCGTAGGACTGTTATCCTATGTTGATTATCTGACACTCCATGAATCAAATACGGACCTTATGTTTGATGCGTTCGGCTTTGATGTTGCCATGGTGACACCTGAGGCGTTTGAGTCGCTGGATTCGAGAGTTCACTACAACTACTCGTTTGTATATGACGTCAAGCCTGCTGACAAGATCGAAAAGGCTGACTGGTCAGAGCGTTTCCTCAAATCGCTTATCACACAGACACTCGTTTACGATAATGAGATCGACAACTATCTTCCTGAATATCTGAGACAGGCAAGTAACTTTGCACCGGCTGATATCGAAGGAGACTCAACCGGCACCAGTATATTCTGCTACATACTGATTGTAGTAATAGCATTCATTTTCGCAATAACGATCAGCAATACCATCGATAAGGAAGCCTCAGTTATCGGTACACTCAGAGCATCGGGTTACAGCAAGGGAGAACTTATCGTTCATTATATGTCCATGCCTCTGATAGTTACTCTGATAGGTGCGGTAGCAGGCAATGTCCTCGGATATACGGTATTCCGTAATATGGCGGTATTCCTTTACTACAACAGTTACAGCCTGCCTGTATGCACACCCGTATGGAGTCAGACGGCGCTTATCAAGACGACTGTAATTCCGCTTCTTTTGATGTTCTTTATCAATCTTTTTGTCATCGTGAAAAAGCTTCAGTTAAGTCCTTTAAAGTTCTTAAGAAACGATCTGACAAAGTCAAGAAGAACGAAGGCGAGAAGACTTCCTTCGTGGTCATTCCTCGGAAGATTCAGATTAAGGATCCTGTTCCAGAATATGCCGAACTATGCGGTTCTTATATTCGGCGTAATATTCATTGAATTGATGCTCTGTTTTGCATTCGGTTTGCCGGATTCTCTCAATCACTACAGTGAAAGAGCATCTGAGATGGTTCTTTCTGATTATCAGTACATGCTGATGGGATACAAGGATTCTGACGGAAATGTAATTACCACTTCGGAGGAAAGCGCTGAGAAATTCAGTTCCAAAAAACTGTTATATCCTAAGAAAACGAGTTCATTCCGTGAGGGAATGGGAAGCGGCGGAGATGAGAGCGTAACAGTGTACGGTATCCTCAAAAACAGTAAGTATGTTGCACTCAGATCCGGAACCGAAGAGGGGCATATCTTTATCTCAACAGCATTTTCCGACAAGTTTGGCATTAAAGAAGGAGATATGGTTACTCTCAACGAGGAATATGAGAATAAGTCCTATGAGTTTACCGTGGACGGAATTATCGATTATGAGGGCGGTATTGCCGTATTTATGGATATTGAGACTTTCAGTTCTGTTTTCGGTATGAAGGAAGATGAGTTTACAGGCTTTTTCTCGAATAACGAGATAAAGGATATTGATGAACAGGATATCGCTATAGTTATCACAGCTGAAGATATGACCAAAGTAACGAACCAGCTGATGCACTCGGTCGGCAACTTTATAAATATCTTCAAGTATGCTCTTATAGTTCTTGCGGCTGCGCTTATCTATCTTCTTGCGAAGATAATCATTGAACGTAACGAACGCTCAATATCGATGGTAAAGATACTGGGATTTAAGAACAGCGAGATCGGATCTTTATATATCCTTCCGACAGCTTTTGTAGTATGCATATGCTCTCTTGTAGGTTTTGCAGCAGGATTATACCTGATGATATGGGTATTCAAAGCGTTTATGCTTCAGATGGACGGGTATTTCGCGTTCTTTATGAAGCCTTCATCAATGGTTTTGTCAGTTGTATATCTGCTTATCGGATATATGTTTGTCTCTGTTATAGATTACATAATGATCAGGAAGATACCGATGGATGAAGCGCTGAAAAACGTTGACTAAATCACAGATGAAAGAGGCAAGGGGTTTGGATGTCCAAACCCCTTGTTATGATTCTGTTTATTGATTATATGCTTCGCCGTTTACATACAGCTTATATCCATTAAGATCGATTGCGTTTTCGCCGCAGGTAAGTGATGTGACATATGAATCACCTGTCAGAACCCACTTTGAGCCGGATTCGATCTCAATATTGACTTTACCTTCGTTATCGGCATTTATTGTTCCTGAATATGTTGATCCGCTTTCAAGATACATGTTGACCTCTGAAATGCTGTCTGCGACTATATCACCTTCAAGAGATTGGTCTTTCAGATAAAGAGTGACTCTGCCTCCGTTTTTACCTTCAGATCCCCATCCTGCAGCAGCTGCGCGTAAAAATACACCGTCAGTATCCTGATTTGTGATCTCAACATTCTCTAGAGTGATAGTAGTCGATGTATTGTTTACAAAGAAAATATCACCATTAGTATTTGTAAGTGATCCGCCTGTCATAGTGAATGTTGCCATGCCTTCTGAAGCATCACCTGACATCGACTGATAGATCATGACTGCCTGATAGTAATCTGATTTATTGGAACGTTTGGTGATGTTTGATGCAACAAGCGCTACATTATTTAAAGTTACGGAGTTCTTGCCTTCAACAACTACACCTTGAGAAGAGGTGGATTCCATATATGCGTTGTTAACTGTGATATCGGCAGTTGAATAAATAACGGGAGAACCGCTTCCGTCTGTCTGATAATAACCACCGTCAACCGTGACTGTTCCGCCTCCTCTGTCCGATCTGATAGCCGCAGAAGAACCGCCGGTTGTATGTATTGTCAGGTTAGAGGCATTCATTGTGCCGTTTCCTGTTGTCATTAGCCCTCCGGAACAATCTCCGCTGGTTGTAATTACTGAATCGCTGATATTGACTGTTGTCCCGTCTCCGTATGAGAAAACAGCGTTAGCGTGTTTACCGTCAGTATCAACAATTATTTCTTTGAGAGTGAGTGTTGAACTGTTGGTTGCAAAGATAGCAGCATTATCTCCGTAAAAATCGGCTTTGTCTCCTTCATCTGAATCACCTGATTTTGTAATCATGATATTGGAGTATTCTGACATTTCACCATTCGATTCTATGGCGTGTTCACTGTCGTTGTCACTGGATATGGTGTCGTTAACGGTGATGTCTTCTGCAGTCAAAGGAACAGATGGTGTTGTTTCAGTAGAAGTTTCTGTCTGAATGACCGTTGCTTCAGTAGATGATGCAGAAGTTGATCCTTCTGTTGTGATCTCTGAGGATTCACGGACGATTCCGGTTTCAGTCATTTTGTTATTGCAGGCTGTTACTTGGATCAATAGTGCTGATGCCGATATAAGTGATAACAGCTTAATATATTTTTTGTTATCCATACTGCTTGTCTCCTTATGTTGATAATTGGATTTTAGAACGGATACTTTAAATATACCTAAAATTAATTAACAAATATTCAATACATCCTTTACGGCTGTTACTTTAATCCTATCTGTTCAATGGTATAATTATGCAGAGGAGAAATATATGAATCACCGGATTGCTGTATTTACCAACGGATTCAGTAATGATTTTATTGAGTGTGTAGTTACAGGACTGCAGGAAAAAGCAAGGGAGGACGGCACAGATATATTTGTGTTCGTTACATATTGCACTGCCAATTCGCATGAGCTTCAGAATAAGTGTCAGCTTAATATTTTCCATCTTCCGGATCCGAAAGACTTTGACGGCGCGATAATGCTGACAAACACATACAATTATCCCGATGAACAGGAACGTGTATGTGCATGTTTTCAGAGAGCCGGTGTGCCGATGCTTTCTCTCGAGGTCGAAGTGCCCGGAATGTCCTGCATTAAATCAGAGAATTATAATGGTGTAAGAGATCTCGCGATCCATCTTGTTGAGCAGCACAAAGCGAAAAGGATCATATATGTCAACGGTATAGAAGGTAATGTTGAGAATTCTACAAGGCGTCAGGCCCTGATAGATGTTCTTAAAGAACATGACATTGAGCTTTACGGTGAATTTCAATGTGATTTCGGATTCTATACGGCTTACCTTCAAATGAGTAATTACCTGAATGAAGGCAAAGAACTGCCGGATGCCATTGTTTGTGCAAACGACTATATGGCACTGGGCGTGTACTCCGCATTGAGCGAGAAAGGGTACGATGTCCCGAGGGATGTACTGCTGACCGGTTTTGATATGAATAAGATAGGGCAATATACATTCCCGATTCTTGCGACGGTTTCAAGAGGCTGGGAGAGATTTGGTCAATTAGCTTACGAAAAGCTCATGTATCAGATTCAGAATCCCGATGAGAGATTTACGGAGGTCTGTCAGTCATTTTTCGTTCCTTCTGAGAGCTGCGGCTGTCAGGCTTCCGAAGATGCGATCAGGAACCGCTATAATACAGTAAGAAATTCATATTACGAGACACTAAAGCCGGATATGATGGATATATTCTTTCAGGGAATGCAGATACCGTTATCCATGGCGACAAAAAAGGAAGATTTCTATGAGAAGGGAATAATGAGTACCAATGATCTTCCTGCGTTGGGTCCGGATTATTGTCTTTGCACTGAACCCGATTTCTTCGAACTGAATGATGACCAGTATCCTGAAAGAGTAAGAGGATACAGTTCTCACATGGATATCCTTTATGAGTTCCGGAACGGGAAAAGGATTCCGCCTAGAACATTCGATTCCAAAATGCTCTATCCGGATTATTCGCATGAAGACGGTGAATCCAACCTCTATGTATTTGCTCCGCTTAATTATCTGAACTACATCATCGGTTACGTAGCTATAAAGAATTCGCCGGAACTGCTTTTCAATATGTCTATGAGCAAGTTCATGATTAACATGAATGCCCAATTGTTCTGTATGAGACTCCATATCTTCTCCGAACGTACAAATAATGAACTGAAGCAGATATATATGACTGATGCGCTTACGGGAATGTATAACCGTATGGGCTGCGAAAAGGTGCTTTACGACTTCATCTGTACAAGGAAAGAGAATAAGCAGAAGAGCATTCTTGTTTTCGCCGATATCGACAGGATGAAGACCATAAATGATGTACACGGGCATCTGAATGGCGACTTTGCCATAAGAGCAACTGCAGAGGTGTTCAGGAACAATTCTCCGAAGGAATGGATCTTCGGAAGATATGGTGGAGATGAGTTTATTGCCGTCGGTCCTTACCCTGAATCGGATTCCATAGAGGAACTTATAAGGCAGATTTCTGAGTCTATGACTAATGAATTCAAGTCACTGAACCTTTCTTTTATGCTTCATGCAAGTATGGGATTTTCAGTGATCGAACCTGATGACGAGGACTCCATAGACGATTATATTGACCGTGCTGACAAATATATGTATGCCGAAAAGGAAAAATTCCATAAATATCTCGATTCGATCAATCAGTGATCCTGTGACGTAAGACCTATAGTGATCCCTGCCTGTCAAAGAATGTGACCGGCAGGGTTTTTATGTAAGTTGTCTTGAAGGCGGTGATTTGATAATATCTATTTTATGGTGAAGTGCCAGATTGGGTAATAATAAAGGGGTGACATGTTTTATACATTCGAAAAGGCTTTTAGAGATGGGAAGCGCGCCGGGTAAGAAAAAGGTAATCAGCGGCGAGCACATCGCGATAATAGCCATACTTGCGGTCATAATTGTTTTGTTTGCGTTCTTTCTTAAGGATGTAATGATTCCGCTGTTCAGGATGCAGATGAATAACGATATTGATGGCGCAAGTGCTCTATTGAAGAGCAAGGGCATTGTCGGAGGTATCAGCGTCATCCTTATAGAAGCTCTGCAGATGATCATCGTATTCGTATCTGCCGAGTTCATCCAGATCGCGAGTGGTATCAGCTATCCGCTTTATATCTCATTACCGCTTTGCGATATCGGTATCTGTCTTGGTGCCACGATCATCTTCCTGCTTGTCAGAGTGTTTAATTTCAACAGTTCCACATATGAGAAGAACCGCGGCATGATCGACAAGATCGCATCCAGTGCCAAAGACAGAAATATAGTGCTCCTGCTCTATCTTCTGTTCTTTATGCCGTTCATTCCTTTTGGCGCGATCTGCTATTACGGTGCCAGCACTAAGATCTCATACGGAAAGTACATGCTTACTGTATCTACGAGTGCCATTCCGTCTGTTGTCGTATCTGTACTTATCGGACAGGCCGGAAAACTGTTCTTCTCCAACAGTATTCCGCTCTGGCTTTTGCTGCTTATTGTAATAATCCTGTCAGTGCTTCTTTTCGCGCTGATATACTGGTTTATGCACCGTTTTGTACTGAAGGGAACTGACGGCACGCCGGATTCGCTTTTCTTTGATATATTCTTCATGGTCGTAAAGCTTTTGCGCTTTGGAAAGAAAAAGCCCGTTATTGAAGATGAGCACCTTATTGAAGCTGATCTTCCTTATATGGTCTTGTCGAACAGTGAGAGCTTTGTTGACTTTGCATATCTTTACTACCTGTCAAACCACAGAAGCCCTGCATTCGTGCATAACGGTTATTACTGTATAAGTTCTCTTTTCAGGCTGATACAGAAGCACTGCGGTTTTATCCCCAAAAAACTTTTGACAGATGATCCGGATGCTAAAGCGAAAATCGAAGAGACACTGAAAAAAGGTTTCCCGGTAGTAAGCTTCCCCGAAGAGCGTTTCTCACCTGACGGAAGAACGAATTCTGTTTATGAGAAGCGAGGTGCTTATTACAAGGAACTGGGCGTTGATCTGGTCCTGGTCAGGATCACTGGTGCTTATTATGCTCATCCGAAGTGGCGCAGAAGAGCATATTCGTCTGATGTTACAGTAAGAGTCGAGCGTGTTTTAAAGCGTGAGGAGATAGCATCAATGACAGCTGATGAGATCGACAATATCATCGGTGATACGCTTTACAATGACGCATCAGAAATTACGGATATCTCCTATAAGCAGAAGGATAAGGCAAAGGGGCTCGAAAGACTCCTTTACCGCTGTGCTGACTGCGGAGCACTCTATAAGATGACGAGCAAAGGGAATGACCTTATCTGCAGATCATGCGGCGCAGTTCATTCGTTAGACAATACATATCACTTTAAGGGCAAACTCAAGTCTATACCTGAGTATTACGATGCTGTCCGTGATGCCGAGTTGAAGGATCTGGATTCTCTTGATCTTTGCGCTTCCGTTAAGGTAAAGCAGTTAGGGAAGAACGGAAGAACTCTTAAGAGAGACAGCGGAGAGTGCACTCTTGATAAGAACGGATTTAAGTACAGATCTGCTACAGAAGAATTCTCCATTCCTGTCCAGGATCTTCCGCCGCTTGAATTCAAATGCGGAAAGAGATTTGAGCTTTATCACGACAACAGGCTCTATTTCTTTACTCCTTCGGAAAACCCTGTTCAGGTTGCACGCTGGGCACTTCTTGTTGATATCCTTAAAAGCCAGCAGGGCCTACAGCAGCCCTGATTTTCCACGAACATATTGCAAGTTATTAAGAGCGGATATTTATTATTCGCATTTTGCTTTATCATATAGAAAAAGGCGGTGGATGATATGGAAAACAACGAAGCGGTATATGAGTTTTATAATGGCGGAGCAGAGATAGGCCGTCTTGAACGGGGCCTTGGTGTTGTCGAGTTTTACAGGTCCAAAGAGATCATCTCGAGGTATCTGAAGGGTAAACTTAAGATCTTCGACATAGGCGGCGGAATCGGGAAGTATGCCGATTGGCTGGCAGGTCTTGGCCATGAGGTTTCTTTGATAGAACTTGCGCCTGTTGCAGTTGAATATGCCAAAGAACACATGACCATACCGTATGAGGCAATTACCGGTGATGCGCGTAAGATTGAAAAGCCTGATAACAGTGCTGATATGGTGCTCCTTATGGGCCCTTTGTATCACCTTCTCGAAAAGGATGAGAGGCTGAGAGTTCTTTCTGAAGCGAGCCGCGTTTTAAAACCCGGCGGCATCCTGGTTGCAGCGGGAATATCAAAATTCAGTTCTGCCACATGGGCATTATCGGTATATGGGAATAATGTTTTCCTTGATGATGATATCTACATGGATATGATCAGACGCGAGATGGATACAGGTGAACATATTAAGCCTTCTGAGTATCCATATATTATCTCGAATGCATATTTCCATACGATAGGCGGCCTTAGAGATGAGGTCACGGAGTCAGGGTTTAATGTTATTGAGAGCGCTGCTGTTGAGGGCTGTTCGTGGATAACGCCTGACCTCAATGAGAAGTGGAATGATGAATTCAGACGCGGACGGATTCTTGAGATCATCAGAGCAACAGAACACGAAGAGACGATGATGGGAATGAGTCCTCATTTCCTTGTTGTTGCGTCAAAGCCGGCTTAATAAAATACAGTATTTCTCTATCTTGTCTTTGATTTATCTTAATTAGGTGGTAAACTCTTTATTGCGTTTGCCTATTTATTAATTATTATTTTTACCCGTGAGGGTGGATTTTGATTGATTAATTCTTTGGAGGAAATATTGATAATGGATCAGAAATGGCAGGAAAGCGTTAACCAGCTTATGCAGCGCAGGGAGACTGTTGCTGCAGCAGGCGGTGAAGAACGCATTGCAAAACAACACGCATCCGGCAAACTGACAGCCAGAGAGCGTATGGAAGCTCTTTTCGATGACGGGACTTTTGTGGAGATCAATGACATGATCACTTCCCGTGCCACGGATTTTGGCATGGACAAGAAGAAAAAGCCCGGTGACGGTGTAATTACCGGTTACGGATATATTCACGGACGTCTGGCTTTTGCATCTTCACAGGATTTCACCGTAGGCGGAGGATCATTAGGTGAAGCTCACGCGCTCAAGATCTGCCATGCCATGGATAAGGCAATGGAGATGAAGGCTCCTTTTATTTCCATCAATGACAGTGGCGGAGCAAGGATCGAGGAAGGTATCGACAGCCTTTCTGGTTACGCTGATATCTTCTACCGTAATACGATCGCATCAGGTGTTATCCCTCAGATCTCAGTCATTATGGGACCCTGTGCAGGCGGTGCATGCTATTCTCCTGCAATCACGGACTTCATCTTCATGACTGACTACAGCCAGATGTACATCACTGGTCCTGCCGTTGTTAAGTCTGTAACAGGTGAGGTCATCTCTTCAAGTGATCTCGGCGGTGCTGCAGTTCACAGCTCAACATCAGGTGTTGCGCATTTCGTATATCCCGATGATCTTTCATGCCTTAACGGTGTCCGTCAGCTCCTGGGTTATTTGCCGCAGTGCAATCTTGATGACTCCATGAATGTTCCAGGTACAGCAGTAGATAACAGCGCTTCATTAAGTTCAATCGTTCCTGCTGATTCCAAGAAAGCATATGACGTAAGAAACGTTATCAATTCTCTTGTAGATGAGAACAGCTTCTTTGAGATCCAGGAATCATTTGCAAAGAACATCATCATCGGCTTCGGCCGTCTTGACGGTGAGACTATCGGTATCATCGCAAATCAGGCTTTGTACATGGCCGGTTCGTTGGAGATCAATGCATCAGATAAGGCGTCACGATTTATCCGTTTCTGTGACTGCTTCAACATACCGCTCCTTACACTTGTTGACGTTCCGGCATTCCTGCCCGGATCACAGCAGGAGCATGGCGGCATCATCCGTCACGGTGCAAAGCTTCTTTATGCTTATTCCGAAGCTACGGTTCCGAAGGTAAGTCTCATCATGAGAAAGGCTTACGGCGGAGCTTATATCGCTATGAACAGTAAGGGAACCGGTGCTGACGTGGTTTATGCATGGCCTATTGCCGAGATCGCAGTAATGGGTGCTTCAGGTGCCGTAAGCATCATCGGTAAGAAACAGATCGAGAATGCGGAAGATCCTGCTGCAAAGAAGGAAGAACTTCTGAATGAATATAACGACAAGTTCATGAATCCTTACATTGCGGCTGAGCACGGATATGTTGACGAAGTAATCCTTCCCGAAGAGACAAGATCCAAGATCTCTAAAGCATTCAATATGCTTAAGACAAAAGAACGTTCATTGCCCTATAAGAAGCATGGCAATATCCCGTTATAAGGAGGAATGAAGCCTGTGGAAGAATCATTGATCGTGGCAATGGCAGTTGCTGCAATTGCGGAAGAGAACGGCGTTGATACAAATCACGTTATCGTACGTTCCTTCAAGGAAGTTAAAAAGAGCAGTCTTGAGCAGTTTATTGAAGACAACAAGATTTCTTATCATAAATATAAATTAGGAGAATAACAAAATGAGTAAATATCGTATTACAGTTGAAGGCAAGACATATGAGATGGATGTTGAGCTTATCGGAAGCAATGGTGCTCCCGTACAGCCTGTAAAAGTACAGAGCGCACCTGTTGCATCTGCACCTGTTGCAGCAGCTCCCAAGGCAGCTTCAAAGCCCGCTGCAGTATCTTCAGGTTCTGTAGTAGCACCCATGCCGGGTACAGTTATCAAGATCCTCAAGAATGAGGGTGATGAAGTTAAGGCAGGCGATGTTGTTCTCATTCTCGAAGCTATGAAGATGGAAAATGAGATCACCGCACCCGTAGCAGGAACTCTTGCATCCGTTAACTGCACTGCAGGCGGTACTGTTGCCGGCGGTGACGTATTGTTCGAAGTTAAGTGAGGGTTCTTTGATGAGTGAACTTTTTGATATCAAAAAGCCTTTGATGATCACTGATACGATCTTAAGAGACGCACATCAGTCACAGGCGGCAACCAGAATGAAGCTGGAAGACATGCTTCCTGCATGTGAGGTCTTGGACAGCATCGGTTACTGGTCAATTGAATGCTGGGGCGGAGCTACATTTGATGCCTGCATGAGATTCCTCGGTGAAGATCCGTGGGAAAGACTCAGGACTCTCCGCAAAGCATTACCCAATACAAAACTTCAGATGCTCCTTCGCGGACAGAACCTTTTGGGTTACCGTCACTATGCAGACGACATGGTCGATGCGTTCTGCCGTAAATCCATTGAGAACGGTATTGATGTAGTCCGTATTTTCGACGCACTGAACGATGTCCGCAACATGGAGGCATCCATCAAGGCAGTTAAGAAGTATGGCGGTATGGTTGAAGCCGCAATGAGCTATACGGTAAGCCCTGTTCATAATGAGGAATACTTCGTTAAGAAGGCAATTGAACTCGAGCAGATGGGTGCTGATACTATCTGCATCAAGGATATGGCAAACCTTCTGCTTCCCAATGATGCATATAGCCTTGTTAAGAAACTTAAGGAGAAGGTATCGATCCCGATCCACCTTCATACGCACAACACGACAGGTACAGGTTCCATGGTATATCTCATGGCTGCAATGGCAGGCGTTGATATCGTTGACTGTGCATTGTCTCCTTTTGCAAACGGTACTTCACAGCCTGCAACAGAATCACTCGTTGCAACGCTTGCAGGTACAGACAGAGATACCGGTCTTGATCTTAATAAGCTTAACGATGCTGCAGTTCACTTCAGAGGTGTCGCTGCGAAGATGGAGAAGGAGGGACTTATCAGTTCCAAGGTTCTCCGCGTAGATCCCAATACGCTTATTTATCAGGTTCCGGGCGGAATGCTCTCAAATCTTATCTCACAGCTTAAGCAGGCCAATGCCGAGAACCGCCTTTATGAGGTTCTTGCTGAGGTCCCGAGAGTCAGAGAAGATTTCGGATATCCTCCGCTTGTTACACCTACAAGCCAGATCGTCGGAACACAGGCTGTTTTCAACACTCTTATGGGTCGTTATAAAACTTTCACCAAAGAGTCCAAAGGCCTTCTCCGCGGCGAATACGGCCAGTTGCCCGGTACTGTCAATGAAGAGGTTCGTAAGATGGCAATAGGCGATGATGAAGTCCTTTCCTGCCGTCCTGCAGATCAGCTGAAGCCTGAACTTGAATCAATAAGAGAACAGTACAGTGATATTGCTTCTTCTGAAGAGGATATACTCAGCTGCGCCATGTTCCCGCAGGTTGCTCCTGAATACATTAAGAAGAGAGATAATCTTGAGATACATGAGATTACTGTTGATTGGATAAAATGAGTCTATGAAAAAGCTGTTCGTATTTTTGCCCTGCTACAATGAAGAATTAAACATCGGTGCTCTGATAGACGAGTGGATGAATGAATCCGCGAAACTTGAAGAAGAAGGATATCATCTGATCATATGTCCTATCGATGATAAGAGTACTGATAATACTCAGGCAAAAATGCGCGAAAAGGCAGCCCAGTACGGCGAAGACAGGATAAATATAATTGCCCACGAGCAGAACAAGAACTTAAGAGGCGGACTTAACACCAGCATTGAGAATTTCCTTAAGTTTGGTGCTGAAGATGATCTTATGTGTTTGATGGATGGTGATGATACACACTCTCCGGTTTATATTCATCCAATGCTTGCTAAAATGAAGGCTTCTTCAGTTGATTGTGTAATAGCTTCCCGTTACCGTGAAGGTGCCGAGGTCATCGGCCTTAAGGGTTACCGCAAATTCCTGAGTGATATGGCCAAGCATTACTATTCGATCGTTTTAAGGGTTCCCGGAGTAAAAGACTATACTTGCGGATATAGGCTTTATGACAAAAAGATAATCCGTTCTCTTGTAGAACGTTTCGGAGAAGAGCCCATTCAGGAAAGAAGCTTTGCCTGTATGATGGAATTGCTTTACAAATTACATCTTTGCGGAGCGACTTTCGATGAAGTCGGATTTAAGTTAAGATATGATAAGAAGCAAGGCGACAGCAAAATGCGTGTGTCGTCTACAATGAAGAACAGTTTGGGCGCTGCTATAAGGCTGAGAAAACTTAAGAAAAAGTCATGACACGCAGGACTGACATCAGGAATGTTTTGGTTGTTTTCGGAACGAGACCGGAAGCAATCAAGATGTGTCCTCTTGTAAATGAACTTAAATCCAGAGATGGTATTAAGACCATAGTAGCTGTAACAGGTCAACACAGGGAAATGCTGGATCAGGTTTTAGATACCTTTGGCGTGATCCCTGATTATGACCTTGCGATAATGAAGAGCGGACAGACACTTTTCGATATTACTGCTAAAGTCCTTGAAGGAATGAAGAAGATCATTGAAGAGTGCAGCCCTGATATAGTCCTTGTTCACGGTGATACTTCCACATCATTTGCGACGGCTATGGCGGCATTCTATCTTGGTGTCAAGGTCGGACATGTTGAGGCGGGCCTGAGAACCTACAATATTCACAGTCCGTACCCGGAAGAGTTTAACAGGCAGGGAATCGGAATAATCAGCGAACTGAATTTTGCTCCGACCGTTACTGCAAAAGAAAACCTGATAAGAGAAGGTAAAGATCCTTCAACGATATTTGTTACAGGAAACACGGTCATTGATGCGCTTAAGACCACTCATCAGGATGATTATTCTCATCCCGTGATCGATTCTCTTAGTGGAAACCGCATGGTCCTTATAACAGCACACAGAAGAGAGAACCTCGATAAGTTAAGATCTATGTTTTCTGCCGTTAAGAGAGTCCTTGATGAGCATGACGACGTCCGAGCCGTTTATCCGATTCATCCGAATCCTATCGTAAGACAGGCTGCTTCAGATGTTTTTGCCGGTGATGAGAGACTTCAGCTTATTGAACCTTTGAATGTAATAGATTTCCATAACTTCATGAGCAGGAGCTATCTGATCCTGACTGATTCCGGTGGTGTTCAGGAAGAAGCACCGGGCTTTGGCGTCCCTGTCCTTGTTCTGCGCGACACTACAGAGCGTCCGGAAGGAGTTGCTGCCGGTACTTTAAAGCTTGTCGGTACGGAAGAAGAGGCTATTTACAGGGAGTTTTCCCGTTTGCTTGATAATAAGTCTGAATATGAGAAGATGAGTCATGCCATTAATCCTTATGGTGATGGTTTTGCATGTGACAGAATTGCCGACATAATCGAGTTCGGATCACCCAAAAAGGGCGAGTTCGGGTCATAATATCACTGTTTCTGTTTATATTATTTTTAATGGGCTGCCAATTAATATTTATGGTAAAGATTGGTTTGTTATGCTAATATTTTTTTGATTGTGAGGGGCATATTATGATCAATTTTAATGAGCCTACATTAATAGGAAAAGAGCTTGAATATATAAAAGATGCGGTAATCGTGCAGCACATGTTGTGCGGTGATGGTAAATATACCCGTAAATGCGATGAGTGGATTGAAGAGAATACCGGTGTTTCCAAGGCGATGCTTACTACTTCTTGCACTCATGCCCTTGAGATAGCAGCTTTGCTTTGCGATATAAAAGAGGGCGATGAAGTAATTATGCCTTCTTATACATTCTGTTCAACAGCGGATGCATTTGTATTACGGGGAGCAAAGATCGTATTTGTCGACATCAGACCTGATACGATGAATATCAATGAAGATCTGATAGAGGAAGCTATAACTGAAAAGACAAAAGCCATTATTCCTGTTCACTATGCCGGCGTCGGCTGTGAGATGGACAAGATATTGGCTATAGCGGAAAAGCATAATCTTAAAGTTGTAGAAGATGCTGCCCAGGGTGTGAAGGCTTCATATAAGGGCAAGGCACTCGGTTCCATTGGCGATTACGGATGCTTCAGTTTTCATGAGACAAAGAATTACTGTATGGGTGAGGGCGGAGCTATCCTTCTCCGTGATCCTGACATGATCGAACAGGCTGAAATTATCAGGGAAAAAGGTACTAACCGTTCAAAGTTCTTCCGCGGTCAGATTGATAAATATACATGGGTCGATCAGGGAAGTTCATACCTTCCGAGTGAACTTAATGCCGCATATTTATGGGCACAGCTGGAAGAGGCAGATTCTATTTTCGACGACAGAATGACAAAATGGAATCTCTATTGGGATCAGTTAAATGACGTTGACATTTTGAAAGACAGGATCGAATTGCCTTATATTCCTGACTATTGTACACACAATGCGCATATGTTTTACATCAAGGCTAAGAATCTGGATGAGAGAACGAGACTGATAGCTTATCTGCGTGAACATGGTGCCAATGCGGTGTTCCACTATGTTCCGCTTCATTCTGCTGATGCCGGACTCAAGTACGGCCGTTTCAGCGGTGAAGACGTCTATACGACAAAAGAGAGCGAGAGACTTTTGAGATTGCCTCTGCACTATAATTTGAAATCATATGAAATTGAGTATATCTGTGACTTGATCAAGTCATTTTATCAGGCCGGCTGAATTCATTTGAGGGATGTTTCCTGTGAAAGATAAGAAATTCAATGCCGGTGCTTTCATTCTGCTTCAGATAGCTCTGATTATTGTTTCGTTTGGGGCAGTCTGTTCAAAAATGGCAGGGAGACAGGAGTTCTTATCCATTCCGTTTTTTGCATTTTATGGAGCTTTGATCCTGATCTTATTTGTTTATGCGATTCTTTGGCAGCAGATTTTGAAGAGAATCTCGCTTGTTGTTGCTTATGCGTGCAGGGGTATCGGGATAATCTACGCTATCCTTTGGGGTGTTTTATTCTTTAAAGAAGAGATAACTTGGAAGATGATCGCAGGTGCTGTATTAGTCCTTATCGGCGTTTATATCTTTATTTTCGGAGAGATTAAGAACAGTAAGAAGGATGAGAATGAGGAGGGCAGTGAAAATGCTTAAATTCATTCTGGTATTTCTTGTCTCCGTCCTGATATCTTCGATCTCCCAGATCATACTCAAGAAAAGCGCTGCAAGAAAGTACGACAGTCTGATTAAGGAATATCTGAATGTCAGAGTTATCGGAGCTTATGCAATGTTCTTCCTGTCAACATTGCTTACTATGTATGCTTATACCGGTGTTCCGCTCACATTGGGAGCTCTTTTGGAGTCAGCAGGCTATATCTATATCCCATTGCTTAGTTTTATTTTCCTTAAAGAGAAGATCACACCGAGAATGGTCGTAGGTTCGATGTTTATCATATGTGGCATAATTGTGTATAATTTTTAAAATATATATTATAATAATTGAGAAGTGTTCATTATCCGAGATTTTTGGAGGCACCTTATTGATCGATTTTAAAGACAAAAGAATATTGGTTGTTGGGGCTTCTTCTGGTATTGGCGAGAAGGTGGCTGTTGTTTTGGCTGAACAGGGTGCTGATGTTATTTTGTTGGCTCGTAGAGAGTCTCGCTTAATCGAAGTTTGTAATAAAATAGGTGAGAATAAGGCTTCATATTATCTGTGTGATGTTTCCGAGATTGAATCCATTGAATCCGTCGTTAAGATAATCGTGTCGGAGCATGGCAAGCTGGATGGAATGGCGTATGTTGCCGGTATATCTGATGGTGATGTTCCTGTTAAGTATTTAACTTATGAACGTCAGTTGACTACTTTTAAGACGAATTATTTTGCTTTTGTAGAATTTGTTCGTCAGGTAACCAAGCGGGGTAATTATAATGACGGATTCCGTATTGCAGCAGTATCTTCAGTTGCTTCTTTAAGGGGTGAAAAAGCTCATGTGGCATATTCTGCTTCTAAATCCGCAATGGATTCTGCGATTAGATGTATTGCAAAAGAACTTGGTCCTAAAGGTATATGTATTAATTCTGTAGCGCCATCAATGGTGAATACCGAAATGTATCAACATTTTCTTGAGCATTATCTTGAGGTTCAGGGCGATGACAGTGAAGCTAACATAAAGGCTGTTGGAAGGCAGTATTTAGGGTTGGCTGAGACAATTGATGTTGCGAATGCGATAGCTTTTCTATTATCTTCTGATGCACGATTTATTACCGGAATAACTCTTCCGGTAGACGGAGGCTTTTCTACGACTTAATTTGAGGAGATTAAGATGTTATCAACTATAAGTGGTATTAGAATTGGTGCAGTTGCGGTTGGTGTCCCAACAAAATGGGTTTCTTTAGAAGAACAATTCGGCTTTGAAGGAAGCGGAATGGATGAGAGAACACTAAATAAGTTTATTAAAAATACCGGTGTTGAAGGTCGTTTTGTTTCCGTAACACAACAGACTAACTCAGATTTATGCTGCGCTGCTGCAGAGAAGTTGCTTACTGAAAAGCAAATCGATAGAAACAAAATCGGTTTTTTAATATACGTATCTCAAACTTTTGATTACAGACAACCAGCTACGTCTTTAGTTTTGCAGCATCGACTTAATATTGGAATTGATTGTATGGCTTTTGATATTGGTCTTGGCTGTTCCGGTTATGTGTATGGACTTAATGTTATAGGAAGTCTGATGATGCAAAGCAAAGCCGAATATGGATTGCTATTGTGCGGGGAAACTGGAACAAGAGATATTATATGCGGTAAGGATGTTTCAAATAACGAAGATATTCTATTTGGTGATGCAGGAAGCGCAACTTTATTGGTAAGAGATCCTGCTTGTCCTGATATGAATTTTATGTCAAAGTCTGACGGCAGTCGTTTTAGAGCTTTGATACATCCTTGGGGGTTCTATCGTAATCCTGTTAAAGTCAGGGATGTAGATTATATGGATGGCATTTCTGTATTTAATTTTTCGACAGAAGAAGCTCCGGCTTTGATCAATGATCTTATGAGTGAAATGAAGTCTTCTTCCGAAGATTATGATTACCTTGTTTTACATCAGGCAAATAAGCTCATAATGAAGCAGATTGCTAAAAAAACAGGTTTTCCTGAAGAAAAAAGTCTTAAATCTATTGATATTTTTGGTAATACGTCATCTGCTTCCATACCCACGGCATTGGTTAAAAATCTGGCTGATTCCGTTAAGGGAAGATCTAGATTCCTTTTAAGCGGATATGGAATAGGTTTATCATGGGGTGCGGTTGATTGTTATATTGATGAGAAAGATATATTGCCGCTTGTAAAGACAGATGAATACTTTGAAGATGGTTATCAATCAAATGATATATAAATGGAGGAAACTAATATGAGTGAGAAAGAAAAACTTGCATTGCTTGAAGAAACATTTGATGTTGACGAAGGCGCTTTAAATCCGGAGATGTTGCTTAATGACATTGATGAGTATGATTCGATGACTAAGCTTTCGTTGATCGTAATGGTTGAAGAAGAGTTTGGTAAGAAGTTAACCGGTGCTGAGATTAAGGGATTTAAGACGGTACAGGATATCTTGAATGTAATGGTCTGATTACTATAACGGAATAGTATAAAATGATTAATCCAATGTCTTTAGAGGGAAAGAGTATCATCATTACCGGAGCAGCATCCGGTATTGGCAGAGAATGCGCTGAGCTTTGTTATGCATTAGGTGCAAATCTTTTGCTTCTTGATCTAAATAAAGATGGACTGCTTACTCTGAAGGATTCATTGGATGGCAGTAACGGTTCGGTTATAATTCGTGAAGTTGATCTGGAGAACCTGGATAGCATAAAGGGTGTTATAGCTGATGCAAAGAATGAACTTGGCTGTTCATTTACCGGGTTGGTACACTGTGCAGGTATTCCTTCAGTATTACCGTTAAGAGCACTTTCAAACGAACAATTTGAAAGGGTGATGAGGATCAATACTGAGGCTGGACTGGTTCTTGCAAAATGTTTTTCCAGTAATTCAGGTCATGATACCAGTAAGCAGGGTTCGATTGTCTTTATTTCTTCTGTTTATGGTGTTGTCGGCTCTGCGGCAAATGTTGCATATGCGACAAGCAAAGCTGCAATTATAGGTATGACCAAATCATTAGCGATTGAGTTGGTAAAAAAGAATATACGTGTTAATTGTGTTGCCCCTGGATTCATTAAAACAAAAATGGCAAACGGTATAAGTTCACTGTTCGATAATGATTATTCAGACAAGATCGAAGAGATGCATCCTCTTGGATGGGGTGAAGCCATTGACATTGCAAATGTAATAGCATTTTTGTTGTCTGATGCTTCAAAGTGGACTACCGGAGCGGTTTTTAATGTTGATGGGGGCTTTACAGCTCAATAGAGTTAGTTTGAGGGATTGATATGGATTATTTGTTTCTGACAGGAGCGTCATCAGGTGTAGGCCGGGAATTGGCGGTTTATCTTTCCGGTTCTTATAATTTGATTATAAACGGCAGAAATGAAGAAAGACTTTCAGAAACTAAGGCGTTATGCAAAAACAATGTTTTGATATGGCCATATGATCTGACTAATACTACTAGACTTGAAGACGATCTTTCCCAATGGATTAAAGGTAATGATATAAGCATTGTTTCTTTTGTCCATTGTGCCGGTCTGATGAAGATGATGCCGCTTCGCAGTGTTGATTCTAAAATTTTATATGATACCTTCGCCACTAACGTGTTTGCTCCTGAACTTATTACCAAAGTTCTTACATCGAGAAAAATCAATGGCAAGAACTTAAAGTCAGTTGTATTTATTTCAAGTAATATAAGCAATCGCGGCGCTGCTGCTTTTAGTGTTTACGGTGCTTCCAAATCCGGATTGGATGGATTGATGCGCAATCTTGCTATTGAGCTTGCTCCTGGTGTCAGAGTTAATTCTGTATTGCCTGGCGGAATGATTACAGAAATGACAAAGGATTTATTTTCTGATGAGAATGTAAAGAAGCAGTTCGAAATGAATTATCCTCTTGGCATAGGCACACCTGCTGATATTGCTCCGGCAGTAGAATTTTTGTTGTCTGACAGTTCAAAATGGATTACAGGTCAGCAGTTTGTTGTAGATGGCGGAAGAACTATTGATATTACTGAAAGGAACAGATTGTAATAAGGGTGCGGTTGCGATGTTAAAAACTCATTTGCTTGATTATTTTGAATGTACGATCAATAGCAGGTCCGATTCTATCGCGGTAAGACATAATGATAATGAGATCAGTTTCAGTGAATTAAAGCAACAGTCTCAAAAAGTAGGTTCTCTACTGATGGAGATTACCGGTGCCGCCGTTAATACACCAATAGCTGTATTTTTGCCCAAAGAGATCAATGCTGTTATTGCTGATATTGGCATTATGTATTCATCTAATCCGTTCATGAATCTGGATGTTAAAACGCCTCATGAGCGCATTATGAATATTTTCGATCTTGTAAAGCCTGCGGCAGTAATTACGAGCAGGAAATTTTCAAAGATTTTGAGTGATGTAGATGTCCCTGTCATCATTATTGATGAGATTGATTGGAATAGTATTATCGTTGACGAATCAACACTGTTGTCCCGGAGAAGAATGTTGATTGATACAGATCCATTTTGTCTGATAAACACTTCCGGTTCCACAGGCACACCTAAAGGCGTTGTGTTGAATCACAGAAGTTTTTTTGATTTTATGTCTGTTTCAAATGACCGTTTTGATTTTGACGGGTCAGAAGTCTTAGGATCTCTTTCTCCGATTGTTTTCGATATTTTTGATTTTGAACTTTGCATGTTAATGTGTAACGGTTCTCAGATAGTATTGCTCGATGCTATGTTGGCGGCATTTCCGGCACGCTTATTGGAGAAGCTGGTTGATTACCGTGTTAATTTCATTTTCTGGGTGCCTTCCATAATGGTTAATATTGCAAACATGGGTCTGCTTGATAAGATCGCTTTGCCTGATCTGAGGCTTGTCTGGTTTGCAGGCGAGGTTTTTCCGACCAAACAATTCCTTGTCTGGTACGATAAACTTCCTGATACTGTGTTTGCAAATCTGTATGGTCCTATTGAAATTACATTGGATTGTACATATTACGTGGTTGAAGAACGTCCGAATGAATCAGAGCCTTTACCTATAGGCATTCCTTACCATAATACCGATGTATTGCTTCTTAATGATGAGAATGAAAAGTGCAAGATCGGAGAAGAAGGCGAGCTTTGCGTCAGGGGTACTTCTTTAGCTATGGGTTATTACAACAATCCTGAAAAGACGGCAGCTGCTTTTACTCAGAATCCACTTAACAACTCATATCCTGAGATGATATACCGTACAGGTGATATGGCGTATATGAGAGAAGACGGAAATATTATGTTTAAGGGACGTAAAGACAGTCTTATTAAACATATGGGATACCGTATAGAGCTGGGCGAGATAGAACATGTAATAGAAAATGAGCTTAAGCTTGTGGAATACTGCTGCGCCGTGTATCAGTATGAGAAAAAGGAAATCATTTTATATTATCAGAATAATTCAGAGTTAACGGAAAAGGATTTCAGAACCGCATTGAGCAAAGTTTTCCCGGCGTATATGATTCCGTCTGTCTATATTAAAATGGATGAACTGCCCAGAAATACAAATGGAAAGATCGACAGACTTACCCTTAAGAATAAAGCTAATAATCCGGAGGAATAAAAATGAACAGTGATATTTTGAGTATGCTTGAAGAGATCAAACCGGAGTTTGATTTTAATGACAGCGAAGACTTTGTTATGGACGGACTTTTGGATTCGTTCGATATCATTACACTCATCAGCATGCTTGAAGAGAAATACAGTATTACAATCGATGGCCTTGATATAGTTCCTGAGAATTTTTCTTCGCTAGATTCAATTGCCAATCTGGTTGTTAAATCCGGGGGGAAAGCTTAATGATAACCAAATTTCGCGGAAAGAAGATAACTTCAATGCTTGGAATACTTCCGGAGACGGTTGGCCTTTTTGACGATGAAGTTAACAACTATTCTTTTCCGCCCAAGCAGACCATGAGACTTAAAAAGATTATGGGTTACGATAGGCACAGACTGGCGAAAGATACTTCTACTGTTTCTGATTTTGCTGTTTATGGTCTCCGGTATATGCTTGAGAATAAATGGATTAAAAAGGAAGAGATCGGAGCCGTTATAACCGTAACTCTTTGTCCCGATCACTTTGTTCCCCATATAAGCAATATTGTTCAGGATAAATGTGGTTTGGATACTGACGTAATGTGTTTTGATATTGCTCAAGGTTGTTGTGGTTTCCTTGTCGGTTTAATGCAGGCTTTTATGGTGCTAGATCATACTGATAAGAAGGTCTTACTGATCAATGGTGATGTATTAAGTCATAAGGTTTCTAAGAAAGATCGAAATGATTATCCGTTGATAGGTGACGCCGCTACTATAACCGTTCTCGAAAACGGTGGTGATGATGAGATCTATTATGAAATGCATACTGATGGCAGCAGGGGAAAGGCATTGATCATTCCTGCCGGTGCTTTTAGGATGCCGAGCAATCCCGATACCGGTGTTATGGCTGATCTGGGTGACGGTAATTTCAGATCACTGGATAATATGACTATGGACGGAAGCGAAGTGTTTAATTTCGTACAAGTGGAAGTCCCTCCGATGTTAGAAAATGCATTTAAGAGAGAAAAACTGACTGTTGATGATTTTGATTGGTTTCTATTTCATCAGCCTAACCGTTTTATGCTTCAGAAGCTTGCCGAGAAAGCCGGGTTGCCTCAAGACAAACTTCCAATGAATCTTGTTGAAAATTTCGGCAATCCCAGTGGCGCATCGATTCCGATGACCGCAATTTTTAATTGCAGGGATAGCCTTATTAACAGTGAAAACGAGTGTTGTCTTTCTGCGTTCGGCTCAGGTCTTGCCTGGGGTGTAGTTTTTATGAATATCGGCAAATTGGATTATTGTGATCTGATAGAATCAGATCTTTGATAAGAAGATGATTGATAAGAGTGTTATCCTTGAGAAGGCATTATTTGCCAGATCGCATCGGTATATTACTAATTGTTATTCTTTTGATGTACTTAAGTCTGCATCCCGCATATTTGAATATGATGATTCATTTGCCGTTATTTCCGATGACCATGGAATTAACAGGCTCTACTTCTTTGTTAAGCAGATAGAGGATCTTGTAAGCTTATTTAATCGTTTAGATAAAGAAACGTATTATATCGAATATATGACTAAGCAGCCTGATGAATATGTTTTTGAAAGAGCCACGGTTATTGCAAGATTAAAGAGAATGGTCAATAAAGATTGCCGAAGCGTTTTAGAGGATCCGATTTTAGATGTTTATAGGAATGATTTAATTGGCGAGTATGCTGTTGTTGAAGATGCGCATGAAATCAACAAGCTGCTGTGGGATACATTCCATACTGAAATCAGTCATTTGCTTTTTGATGATGAGTTGGCTGAAATCATTAAAGAGAAAAAGGTGATTATTCATAAAGACAAGCAGATTGATGCTTTATTGCAAATTGATGTTTTGCCTAAGAAGTTTTACATTAATCAGGTTATTAACAAAGCAGATAAGTGTGTTATTCATGCAATGCTTTTGTCTGAACTGAGCAAATACATTCAAAATGGTGGTCAATACATATATTCTTGGGTTGAAGAAAATAATATTGCTTCAATAAAATTCCATCAGAAATACGGAATGAGCCATGATGGAATGTGGAATATCGTTTACCGATTGGAGATAAAATGAATCTGATTACTGCTCAGGATATCAAGATACAAAGGTTTACATGGGATATCGTTGATACAAATACATATCTGATACTGGAAGACAATAAGGCTCTGATCATTGATCCTGTTGATTCTTCAGAACTGTTTGAAGCAATAACGAATACTGATCATATCGATGTTATTCTTACCCATAGTCATTTCGATCATATAAGCGGACTTAATAAACTTAGAAGTCTTAAATCGGACGTTCGTGTTATAGCTACAACTGAATGTAGTGAAAACATTGGAAACATTTATCGCAATATGTCATCTGCAGCAGAGGCGTTTCTGACATTTTATTATCAGAACAAGGGCATAGAAGCTGATATCAGTTCTATGATCACGCGTATTGATTCATTTACCTGTGAACCTGCAGATGCAGTTTTCGATGATAAGCTGGAATTTGAATGGTGTAACCACAGCATTGAACTGATCCGCTGTTTCGGGCATTCCAATGACAGTCTGATAATATTGATTGATGGTAAGTATCTTTTCTCAGGTGATACTTTGATGAACATTCCGACAACTACACGCTTTATTGGCGGAAGCACTTCCAGGTTCTGGAAAGAGGATTATCCGATTCTTGAGAAATTATCTGCTAAGGTCGAGATCGTTTTTCCGGGTCATGGTGATCCGGGTAATATTAAAGAAATGTTAGCTGTAAACGATATGCCTGACAGATATAGAGTAAAAGAGGATTAGTTGTTTACTTATTCCGTGTCTTTTTCGGTTTCATTTTCCGGTTCGGTTTTTTGTCTTATAACATATTGTGGAGAGTGGTTCTCGCTCATATAAATCCTGCCGATATATTCTCCGACGACTCCCAAAAGCAAAAGAATCGTACCACACATAACAAGTGTGACGCACATCTGAGATGCCCAACCTGCCTGAATATCAGGATTTAAGAGTTTTCTGATAACTAAGACAATACTGAGAATGACACCTGCAAAAGCTGAGATGCATCCAAGCAAAGTTGCTAGCCTAAGAGGCTTGATAGAGAATGTGGTGGCGCCATTAACCCATAATGAAAAAAGGCGAATGAAAGAGTAATTGGATTTTCCAATTTCTCTTGCTCTGTGATTAACAAATACTGCATCGACATTTTTAGTGCTTCTGAAAACTAGACCAGGCAGGTAAACATAAGAATTGGTATATTTACACATTTCAACGATTATAAAACGCTTGGCTGCAAAGAAACTGCTTCCGCCCATATTCTTAGGAACACCGATAAGATGAACACCCATCCATCCGGCCATTTTGGAACCGATGTTTCTGAAAAAGCTGTGTTTTTTTACATGGTATTTTCCGTAAACTACGTCATAGCCTTTGCCTTCGTACATATGGTCAATGATCTTATATGTATCCTCAACTGCGATCTGACCGTCATCATCTAATGATACAACGATATCACCCTTGGAGATCTTGTAGCCGGCAATGAGAGCCGCGTGCTGACCGGAATTTTTGGCAAGTTCAAGTCCTTTGACGATAGGATAATCCTGACTCAACTTAACAATCTCATCCCATACATTATCCGGAGATGCGTCGCTTACCAGAATGATCTCGTAATCATCTTCTTCATGAAGCTTATGAAGATCCAAAATCTCCTCAACAACACCTCTGATGGTTAATTCAGATCGGTAGCAGGGAATAACAAAGCTGATAAGTCTCTTCTTCAAAGGAAATCATCTCCTACTTTTGCAAGTTTTCTCCTCGTCGGAGTGTCTTTGGATAATATGGTTTCAAAGTAATAACTTTCTACGCCGCTCCTGATTACTTTTTTTATCGGTTTTGCTCCACTGTGTTTTTGATTATTCAAATGCTTAATGTTATTTGCATATATAACAGCGCAAAGCTTCTTAAGGTTCAATACATCCATGGCAAAATCTTCAACCAGGATCTCGCTCTCTATGACTTCAACGCAATTTCCGTAACTGACTTCGCGTCCAATCTCAGCTGTGTCACCATGAATATCGTATATGCCGATAAGTCCTATTTTTTCGCCCTTACGGTTATATACTACAAAATAATAGTCATTGGGTTCTTTAATCTGCCATTCAATGAATTTGCGTTGATCTTCCAATGATTTGGCTACAACACCGACTGTCTCGCGGTTTTCCGGAGCAGAACGGATATCAAAAGAAAACTGAACATCATCTAACGTGATGCTCTTTAATTCAACGAATCTTCCCTTGATAACACCTTCATAAACCATAAAGTGATTATATCACAACTGTTTGACAGGATATTTAATCTTTTAAGTGGACAGAATACTGCATATAAGACATTTCACCATGGAGTTGTTGCTTATTCATCATTTGCAGGTTTTATTGATAATTGTTTGAGACTGATCAGAGTGTTTAAATCTATCTGTTGACCATATTAAAGATACAGTATGTACACGAATTGTTTGCTTATTGCAAATATAATTAAAATACTAAAACCATAGAATAGAAATATAAGATCTCTATCGGGAGGTAATCATGAATAACCAGGATAAGCAATTAAGAAACTGGAAAGCCGTTTCCGCAATATTATCAGTACTGGCTTTTGCACTGATCATCGTGCTGCTCGTCATCGGCGTAAAGGGCATTCGCGAATCTGCTTTCAAGCCGCTGCCGGACCCTCCGGCTTCATCATTTACAACCACGGAAAGTGAGAACGGGACTGAGATCACAGAGGTTTCAGCCGTTGTCACTGAAGAGACGGAGATAACGGCTGAAACTGAAGCTGCTGTTGTTGATCCTCTGTCATTATGGACGGAGAATGCACCTGCGAAAAAAGCTTTAGTTTCCTATATTGAAACTGTTACCGATGAGAATAGCGCGGATTACATTCCCATAGAGAACAGGATAGCTGTTTTTGATATGGACGGAACGATACTTTGCGAGACAGATCCTTACTATTTTGATCACTGTCTTTTAGTTTACCGTGTGCTTGAAGATCCTGATTACAAGGATAAAGCCTCAACTTTTGAGAAGGATGTTGCTAACAGACTTCAGGCCAAATTTGATGGTGACAAGAGTGTGGAAGTGTCGATGATCGAGCATGGACAGGCTGTAGCTATGGCTTTTGCCGGCATGACTATTGATGAGTTTGAAGCATATGTTGAAGATTTTAAGAATCAGCCTGCTCCCGGATATAACAATATGACCAGGGGAGAAGCTTTCTATAAGCCGATGATCCAGGTTATCGATTATCTTCAGGCAAATGATTTTACAGTTTATATAGTAAGCGGAACAGACAGACTAATCGTAAGAGGCCTTATGAATGGATCTGTTGATATTCCCAGAAACCAGCTTATCGGTTCTGATGAACTTCTCGTAGCGACGGGACAGGGCGATGTAGACGGAATGGATTATACGTTTACTGATCAGGATAAACTTGTTACCGGAGGACAGTTCATTATTAAGACTCTTGATATGAACAAGGTTACTGCGATCATGACAGAGATTGGTATTCAGCCTGTTCTCTCATTCGGTAACAGCACCGGCGATTCTGCAATGGCTGAATTCACAATAACAAACAATAAGTATAAGAGCCTTGCATTCATGTTGTGCTGTGATGATCTTGAACGTGAAAACGGTAACACTGCCAAAGCGGACAAAATGAGAGACCTTTGTGATGAGTTTGACTGGATCCCAATCTCGATGAGAGATGATTGGACAACGATCTATGGTGAAGATGTAACGAGAAAGATTTAATATGATTATTAATTGATTGATGATAGGGCTGTCTCATTGATGAGGCAGCTCTTATTTTGTGTTGAAGAAAGCATTCGTCAATATTAGAACTGATTATGGAACTGACATTCACAGCAGCTCTGGTATGTGTTACCAGAACTCTTTCCTGTTTTGGCGTTTTAAGGAAACAAATCTGGAAAAAATATGCTGTTTTTCCAAAGTCTTTTCCTGTTTTCGTGAAATCAGGAAACAAAATAGAAAAACGGTGCCGATAAACCCTTAGTCTTGCCTAACGAGAAAAATATATCGAAAAACGATAAAAAACTCTTGTAAAACGAAAAACGCTGTGTTAGTATACTGGCATAAAGCATGCTAATTTATTTTTGGAGGAATGGTTTTATGCGATATGACGACGTAATTCTCAGGTGGGCAAAAATCGCCACTATCCTGTTTACCGCTATGGCTGTTGTGGCAGATGTGTTTGGAATAATAATCACAAGATATATTGCTTACTGCTGGGCAGAAGTATTTGATGTTGCCAGAGTCGTAGGACTTTCTGTTGTTTTTTATCTCGGAACAGTCGGCGGATATCTGGTTTTGATCCCCTTATACAAGATGCTTCATAATATGAGCAAAGATAAGGTTTTCGACAGAGCTAACACGAAGATAATGACAGTGATTACTGCAGCTCTGGTTGGAATTGCGGTTGACTGTATCGTAGGCGGTTTTATCTGGAACGGATGCTGGATCTTATCAGTAGTTGCACTTTTCATGGCATTGGTTGTTCTGAGCATAAGAGTGGTTTTTGCAAAGGCAATCACCATGAAAGAAGAAATGGATCTTACCATTTAAGGAAAGGAGGAGAGATCATGATTATCGTAAATCTGGATGTAATGATGGCAAAGCGCAAGATCTCCTCCGGTGAGCTTGCAGCAAAGATAGGAATCACACAGGCTAATCTTTCAATACTAAAGAATCAGAAGGCAAAAGCTGTCAGATTCTCCACACTAAATGATATTTGCAAGGCATTGGATTGCCAACCCGGAGATATTCTCGAATTTAGAGAGGACTGATCACCAATGGACAAAAAAGTTATATTACAAAGACTGGGAGTTATCCTGGCCTATCCCTTAGCTTACGCTTATGTAAGGTTTGTATTTGACTTCAATGACAGTTTTACGGTAGATCCTTCAAGCGGATACGGGTATTTCCTGATAAACCTTGCTTATCCGGTATTTGCTCTGCTCTTTATATTGGTAAACGAACTCATAAGAAGGGGCAGAAGGGAGCCGGGGATCACCGATAAAGAAACGTTTTTCTGGTATGCCATGACATTTCTTTCGGGCCTTACAGCTGCGTTCGGACCGGCACTTGAATTATCCGTGTTCGCAATGCACCTGTGCGCAGTATATTCAGTCCTGATATCAAACGGAATTCTTCTTGGTGGTAAGACTTCAGGCTTTATTCCGGCCGACCTTATTCACGGATTCTATGTTAAGTCATTTGCAGGATTCCCGAATTTCGTTACTGACTGGAAATGCTTTAAGAGACCTGATCCTGTTGAAGGAGAAGTAAGAGCACCAAGGAAGAACCCGGTAGGTCTTATCATCTTTATCCCCGTAATGCTTGTGCTTCTTATCATAGCGGTAAGTCTCATGGCATCAATAGATGAGGATATAGGAATGTTCTTCAGTAATCTGTTCTCGAATCTTGAAAACTATCTGAATGAGCTAAAGATCTATGAGATAATTCCGAGAGTGATATTTGCCATTCCCGTCTGTTTCTATCTTTATGGACTCATGTCAAGAAGTGCCAAATCAGACGGCGAGAGGGAGAAGAGAGTCGGTGCAAAGCTTGGCAAGTTTATCGGCAAGGGAAAGACTGTTTCCGCAACCATAGTCTATATAGCCGCAGGTGTGTTTGTAGCGTTGTATGCGTTGTTCTTCATAAAAAGGCTCGCTTATATGCTCGGAGGCTTTGTAGGCGATGTTCCGGAAGGAATGCTTGTCTCACATTATGCAAGAGAGGGCTTCTTTGAACTTGTCGGAATAATGGCAGTCAATATGTGCGTTTACATAGCTGTTATCCTGTTTGGTAAGACAGATACAAACGGCAGGTTCTCTGTCCCTGCAAAGATCCTGGTTACACTGCTTATGGCAGAGAGCATTATCTTCGCAGTAATAGCAATGAGCAAGCTCGGACTCTACTACAGCATCTACGGTTATACTCCTAAAAGGATCCTTGCCATGTGGGCAACTCTGGCGCTCGGATTTGCAGCTTCTATGACCATTGCGACTGTACACAGAGGCAAACCGCATTTCAGGGCAGGCGTAATTTTCACTTCAATCTCATACATAGCGATCTGTGTATTGTCAGGAGTGCTTGTAGCGATTGGAGCATAAACGAAACCGGGAGACTCCGGAATAGGTCTCCCGGTTTAAATACAATAAAACAGAATAATCATATTAGAGACAGAGATTGTAATGAGAAAAACATTTATAAGACAGAAAGTATATATAGTGATAGCGGTTTTGCTTACCGGCATACTGTTTTCATCCTGCAGATATGAGGTTCCGGGTAAAAAAAGGTCGAAGTAATCTCCGGCATAGCTGCTATCGTAATCGATAATTACTCAAGCGAAGATGTGGAAACTCCGTATGATATCAGTATGACTGAAATTGCTGAATTGACTGATAAAGACAGTTATTTGCATAAAGCAATTGAGAAATACCATGATGTTCAGAATTATCATGTATATCTTATTGAAAATAATAATGTATTGATAGTCACGGATTCGTTTTTTCAGGCAGTTAAAGGATATGTTGTTTCGGATGAAGAATTGAAGGGCACTATAAAGGTCCCGGGAATAGGCTTCGATAATTCAAGCATAACCATATTAGAACGGGTTGGAGACAGTAACAGTAATATATATTCTTTTAGTGCGGGAAATTAGTTCCTTAAGCGGAACATTTGTTATATGATGCACCCTTGGGGAAGTGTTATTCCGGATATTCAAAATCAGAAAAAGTATTAAGTATGAATGATCAGACAGATACAATTGTTAATGAATCAAAACCCAAAAACAGAGGGTGCCTTATAGGGTTTTTAATCACCTTTATAGTAATAATACTTCATATTGCAGCTATTCCGGTTCTCATAGAATTAGTCGATCATATACCTCATACGAAAGATACTCAGACCAACGGACAGTATGTTGTTGAATTACAGGCTACCAGCAGTCCGGAATGGCCATTTGGCCCTCAGGACGGCAGGATAGTCTTAAAGGATGAAAATAATAAAAAGATCAGCAGTGTTGATTTTGTATTATGTAATGACGGAAAAGGCATGTGTAAATCCAACTGGGAAGTTGATTGGAACGAAGAAAGTGTTGTCGTTACCATAATGGGAGAAGAACAACAGGATGCCATATATACATTGTACTATAACGGCGATGTTTCTAATTAACTGACTGATAAAGGGCAATATAGTATGATTGATTATTATGCCTCCGGATTGAACGCCAAGGATAGAATTTGATGCCGCTTTATTTCCAAATGAGCGGAAGCTTCTCAAATTCATCCAGAGGAACAGGCTTTGAGAAGAAGTATCCCTGGAACAGCTTACAGCCCATATCCTTTAACATATCGAACTGTTCTTTTGTCTCGACACCTTCGGTTATCTGAGGCATTTCAAGTTTGTTGGCCATCTCAACGATGCTTCTGAGAATGGTTGAGGACTTCTTAATATCATCAGTCTTGCTGAGGAATACCATATCGATCTTGAGAACATCGACAGGCATATCTTTAAGCATATTAAGAGAAGAGTAACCGCTTCCGAAATCATCCATCTCGAACGTGAAACCGTAATCACGCAGTTTGTTGATCGTCTTTATATGCTCGGAAGTATTATTCATGACAGAGGATTCGGTAATCTCAAGATGGAGGTGTTTTGGTTCGATTCCATATTTTTTCACAAGACCTGTGATTACTTCATATATATCCATGAAGTAAAAGTCTTTGGCTGATATGTTGATCGAGAGATTGAGCTTCTCATATCCGTCAGTTCTCTTTGACCAGTCTTTAAGGATCCTGCACGCTTCACCCCAGATATAACGGTCTATAGTAGCGATCATGCCGTTCTTTTCGAAAATAGGGATAAACCTGAACGGGGGAATAAGGCCTTCCTTAGGATGCTTCCATCTGACGAGAACTTCGCCGCCTTTCAGATGTCCGTCGGCATGGTACTGAGGCTGGAAATAAGGAATGATCTGACCTGTGGCCAAAGCATTTTCGAGTTCGCTGGTGATTTGCTGTTCCCAGAGTTTGTCTTTCCTTAAATTGTCATCGTAGACTGCAACGCATTTATTATAATCATTTTTTATTCCGGCAATAGCAAGCTGTGCTCTGTCAACCAGTCCGCTTACGGACATGTCTTTATCAAGTTCAGAAGGCTCAAATAATCCAATATGAATGATGATAGAGGAATTGGTAATTGTTGATGCTCCCCATGTGCTTTTGATCTGCTTTTCCAATGCCGGTATATCTACATACGACTTTTTCAGAAAGGCACAGAAAATATCACCTCTCCATCTGCATATAGCAGAGCCCGGAGGGGCATACTGCTCGAGATCACGGGCAATCCTGATCAGTATCTCATCGGCTTTCTCTCTTCCGTAAATATCGTTTATAAGCTTGAAATCGTTGATATCTGAGACCTGCATATAATAAGCCTCGTTAGGATTGGCTTTAATGATCTCTTTTACTTTTTCTTCAAAACTCAAGCGGTTCGGAAGTCCCGTCAGCACATCGTGGGTTGCGATATATCTTCTTTCCTCGTTGAGCTTAACCTGTTCGGTATCATCATGGATGGAAAAGAATGAGCCAACGTCCAATGATCTTCTGTCTTTCATCAAGCGGTGAATGATCCTGATATATACATATTCATCATTGTCGTCCTTGAAGCTGGTCGACAGATCAAAGTCTGTTCCAAGATCTGCACCGCCCATGATCTCAATAAGCTTATCTGTGCATTTACCGGGATCACCGGATTTGATCTTCAAGATCTCATATGCTCTGTCATTGGCATAAAGGGCATTAACATCCGTATCGTAGAAGATGATACCGTCCGTGTGGTTCTCTACTACCGAATCGGCAAGACGCCGTCTGATAAAAAGCGGCTTATACATAAAGGTGAAAATAAACAAAAGGAATCCGCAGAGAACATATCCTATTAGAGAATCATTAACCGGTCTGTCAGAGAATGAAGTAAAAAGGAATCCCATGCAAATAACCAGAGCAATGATAATGATTATATAACGCTCATGATAGGCAGCCGAAATCTTCAGGCACTTATCTATAAGTATAGCTATCAAAAGAATCAGGATTGCTTCTTTGAGACCGAATCCAAGAAGTTTGCCCCAGCCTGATTCAAAACTGAAATATGTATAACCGTCAGAAAGAGTGATCGGCTTCAAAGTAAACATATGATGAAAAAAAGGATTCAACAAAGCCGAAACAGATATAGAAGAGAGAATAACAGAAACGATTATTTGAACGGGCGAACGCTTAAAACGGTGACCGCAATAATGCATAATGAAAATCGAGAGATTAAACAGAAGGAAATAGTCACCTAAAAGAATAAGTAAATGACCAATATGTGCAATAATCTCGATATTGGTAAAGAATGCCAATATATTTCCGCCCAAAGGAATGATAATTGTAAGCAAAAAATTGAAAAGACTGGTTGCCGTTCTTTCAGGAAATTTTCTGCGTTTAAAAACAGTAGCAACTATTAATGCCACAAGGAATAAGGATATAACGATCAGTTCAATAAGATATTGTATCCTCATAGTAACCTCGAAATGACTTCGATACCAATTCCAACTGTAAATCTATTGTACCATACAAAAAGAAAATATTTCTATGAATAATTTATAATATATTATATTGATAATTATATTATTGGTGAACTTGCGGCGAAAGTAAGACGAAAACCACAATATATTGATTTTGTCTTTCGAAACCATTTACTTTTGAGAGAGGGGATGTTATCATAACCGCAAAAGAAACGAATATTTGTTCTATTGTAACAGATATTGAACGTAGTTAGGAGAAGATTTTTATGGTTTATTTCAGTTGTACAGTAAAAGATTTATTCAGAAGACCTAACATGATCGACAAAGCGGTAAGGAGACTCGCAGATAACGGCTATACAGAGCATGCCGTTACATACGCACGTATCAGAGACAATATTTATAATGCTCTGGCTTATGCTTCCGACAATATGAAACCTTATGAATACGAGACGGCCGCTACTTATCTTGGGACAAGAGTCTCCGAGCAGAAGCTGGCCAGGGATTCATACTATACTCACAGAACCATTAGGCGTTATGTCCGTAAGGCTTGTGAGCTTATCGCCAAATATTATAAGGAATATCTTGGAATAAGATTGCTTCCGGTTGACACGAGATCTGTTGAGTGTCCTGTTTCCGCAGGTCAGTTTTGGGAGAAGATCAATACACTTATGGAAAGCAGCATAGAGAATGCCTGTATTGTAATTCTCCGCTGCGATGAGCAGATGTCAGTTAACTATGTCTGCAGCAATTACGGTATGGGAAGCGATAAGGTAAAGAAGGTCACTAACGACTTCGGTTCAGTTATTACAGTTTATGATATTCCGTCAGAGAAGCGAAGTGCTGTTTGATTGATGGAACCTCCGTGTTGTTAAGACCGGGTATTTGATGTAAAGCGAATACCCGGTCTTAATGCTATAATAAACAATTGGGGATAGCCCTGATTAAGCATTTAGGAGGATGATTCCATGACCATTACTTTTGACAAGCTTCCTTGCAATCTTGAAGAACTTAAGGCTTTGCCTCAGGCTTCTCTGAGTGAACCAGAATATGGTGCCGCTCTTTTTCTTGCTGTAATGATGCATTACACAACTAATAAAGAAGAGACATTTGAAATGCTTGAATTCCTTAAGGGTCCATACGGATTATCCACATATGAGAAGCAGTTCCTCGGAGACAGAATGGCTGACGGTGAGCATATTGTCCGTTCATTCTTTAATGGAACATCACCTGATAATGACTATACACCTTCAATGCCTTATACAGTTGAGACGGAGAGAGGTTACGAGCAGGAAATCGACGGAAGAATGAAGATCTTCATTACGTCTTCAGGCGCAGATACAAAGCGTCACATCTTACTTCGTCACAAGGTTTCAACAAATCAGTGGTTTATTGAAGATCAGATGCTTCTTGCAATGATCAGAGCTCCCAAATCACAGGATCCGTGGGCTTGATCTTAAAATGAAATCAGAAAGAACATTTCCAAAAGTAAGCATAACTTCAAAGGCGGCGAGGTCTCTGAAGAATGGCCATCCGTGGGTGTACGGAGATGAGATCGTTTCTGTTGAAGGAGATATCTCGGACGGTTGTATTGTTGACTGTTTTGAAGGGTCGAGCTGGCAGGGATCAGGCTTTTATAATTCCAAATCCAAGATAACTGTCAGGATTATATCGCGCAACAGTAATGATGTGTTTGACCGGAAGTTCTGGTATAGGCGCATCTTTTATGCTGTCCAGTACCGCAAGACTGTAATGCAGGGTGATGACTTCAAATGCTGCAGGATCATTCACGGTGAAGCAGATCAGATGCCGGGATTTACATGCGACAGATACGGTAATATTGCCGTAACCCAGATTGCATGCCTTGGTGTTGAACTGAACAAAGGCATGATCTATCAGGCATTGATGGATGTTTTCGAAGAGATCGGAGAGCCGCTTGAAGGAATATACGAGAGAAATGATCTTGCGTTAAGAAGCAAGGAAGGCCTTGATCTTTCAAAAGGCTGGTTTGACGGTGTTGCTCGTCCTTGCATCACCGAGATCACGGAAAATGGAATTAAATATTCCGTTGATGTTGAGAATGGACAGAAAACAGGTTTCTTCCTCGATCAGAAATACAACAGACTGGCTGCCGCTAAGATCGCAAAAGGGAAGACGGTTCTTGATTGTTTTACTCACACGGGTTCGTTTGGTCTTAATTGCGCTTATAACGGCGCTAAGCATGTTACCAGTGTTGATATATCATCACAGGCTGTTGAGATGGCACAGGAGAACGCTTTAAGGAACTGCCTTCAGGATAAGATCGATTATGTCTGCGAAGATGTTTTCGAGCTCCTGACGGATCTTGCTGCCAAAAAGGATCACACTTACGATTACATAATCCTTGATCCGCCGGCATTTACAAAGTCCAGAGAAACTGTCGATTCAGCGGGCAGAGGATATAAGGAGATCAATCTCAAGGCGATGAAGCTTCTGCCGAGAGGAGGATATCTTTCGACTTGTTCATGCTCGCATTTTATGACGGATGAATTATTCAGAAAAATGCTTGCATCCGCTGCAAGAGATGCAAGTGTAAGTCTCAGGCAGATCGAAGCGAGGACACAGGGACCTGATCATCCTATACTTTGGAATGTGCCGGAAACGGATTATTTAAAATTCTATATTTTCCAGGTTGTATAAGGGCGTTTAATTGACGCGCTTATATAGTCTGTAGTCTTCGAGTATCGGTTCACCGGTGAAGTCAACGAAAGTACCGCTTTCTTCCTGTATCAGTTCATAATTCTCAGAATCAAAATCACTGAAATAGGTGGTAATTACATAGTCGAAGTATCCTTCGTCGATCAGCCTGTCCTGTTCTTCTCTTATGTCAGGGAAAATATCAGCTATGTTGTTATAACAATAGTATCTGTTTTGCGGGAGTATCTCTGCAGCAGTGTAGAAACCGGAATCCATGAAATCGTATGTCAGGACTTTCGCATCCGGTGTCTTTTTGATCGTATCTGCTATCCGGTACTGAGGAAGGAATTGCCTTGGTTTAAGGAAAAGATACATGTTTTTACACAGGAAGATCGTTAAGGCATAAACCGCTGTAAGTGCAACAGCTGAAAGCGGTTTGATAAGCTTTGAACGTTCTTTTAATACTGTCCCTGCCTTTTTCATTAGTACGATAAAAGGTATCAAACCGAGGCCGAAACAGTAAGAAAGGATATAGCCGTAGTAGTAGATGACGGCAGATGATAAAAATGCAAATACCGTGGCTAAAACAAGTGAGACTGAAAACAGTAAAAGAACCTTCTTGCGGTACTTTTTGTCAATGAAAAACATAGACAATAAAGTGAATAACAGCTGAACCGGAAAATGCGGATACTTCACGGATACGATTCCGAGCGAAACAACAGTGATAATGATGTTCTTTAAAACGGGGATGCGCATTATACCTTGCGGTTCTACTGTATTAATGTAAAAGAGTTTATTGTAGAAATAAGATTCCCAAAGGTAACTCAAGGAATTGGAAGAAAGGAAATAAGCAAGTACCGGGAGGCTGACAATTATAAAACCGGCAAAAAAGCGCCAAATGAGTCCAAAGAGCCTTTTGAAGTCCTTTTTTCTGATAGAAATGATAATTATATAAATACAAAAACCGACTATGAATCCGATAAATGTGAATTTAATCCAGAACAGTATTCCGGTGATCAGCCCGCAGATCAAAGCTTCGGAATTACGGGGAAGGCCATCTCTCTGAACGATTGAGCGAAGCCCGAAATAAAGCGCTGCAGTAATGAGTGGAAAGCATATTTCCTCGGCATTTCCGCCGAAGTTAAACATTCCGTTCGAATAGGTGATGCCAAGAAATACAGGCATAAGAAAGAGCATGAAAGCGGACGGTTCCGTAAATAGCTTGATTATCTTCCAGGAGTATATGGCAAAAAGCGATGCGGTCAGGCATTCTATTATCCAAGCTCCTATAAAGCTCTTCTCCGAGATAAAAGCAACTAAAGTATATATAAAATACAGAAGCGGTCCTTTTTGTTCGTAAAGATCCCTGTACGGAACAAGCCCGTGCTTAATTCCGCGACCTAAAGTAAAGAAGCAGTTTGCATCATCCCAGGGATTGAACGGATAAAGCGGCGAGCAAGTCGACACGAGTGTTATCGTGACAGTTGCTGCCGCTATCAGTGTGATCAGTTCTAATCGGGTAAGCTTGCTTTTATCTTTAAGGTCCGGAGTTGACATGCTCTGTTTATACAGCTTTAGGTTTCGTATTATGCTTCAGCCTTCCACAGACCATGGAGATTGCAGTATTCGTAAGCTGCGATTACCTTTTCGTCTGCTCCTATCGTGAAAACAGCAGAAGGCTCTTCGCCGGGCTTGAGCTGTCGGATGACTGCGCCCTTGTCTGTCTCCAGAGCAATAAATGTAATATAATGCGCATCCATCATGGGGTGGGCAACTTCACCGACTTTAACTGTGACTTCCTGACCGTTAACTGTGATAACGGGTACATGCTTTTCACCGGCGGCATCAGTAGTATTGGGGATAAGTTCTTCAAGATGACCGCCTTCACAATCGGTCTCGAAAAGCTTAGTTACAACTGTTCCGCACTTGCCTTTGAAAAACTTCATAAATAATTCCTCCTACTGATTTTAAGAATAAAGATATTATACCATTTAAAGAACACAGGCTCTATTAAGCCGAATTGAAAATCATTATCGGAGCTTTATTTACAAACGAGATTAAATCTTAATGGAAACGACACAGCAGACCCGCAAAATGCTCGAAAAGACAAACTGCTTTGACTTAATGAAGTAAAGGCCGTCTTGTATAATCTTGGTGGAGTTGGAAAGCTCCGGCCAAAAATAAAGTAAAGGTGGAATAGTTATGGCTAACATTTTTGATTTAACGGGAAGAGTAGCAGTTATAACAGGTTGCTCAACAGGACTCGGTGTTCAGATGGCAAAGGCTCTTGCAAATCAGGGTTGTAATATTGTAGCCATCGCACGCCGCCAGAACTTGCTGGAAGAAGTTTGCGCTGATCTTGAGAAGACATACGGCGTAAAGACTCTTGCAGTTAAGCTTGATATTACAGATACAGCAGCAGTTGACGCTGCAATCGATGAGATCATCGCTAAAATGGGCAGAATCGATATTCTCGTCAACAACGCAGGCACAGGCGCAGTTGCTCCTGCAGAAGACATCACAGATGAGCAGTTCATGAACGAGATCGACATCGATCTCTTCGGTACTTTCAGACTTGCAAGAGCAGTTGCAAAGAAGGCAATGATCCCTGCAAAGTTCGGACGCGTAATCAACATTGCATCTATGTACGGTCTTGTAGGTAACAAGGTTGCTCCGGCATCTCCTTATCATGCAGCTAAGGGCGGTGTAGTTAACCTTACAAGAGCTCTCGCTTCCGAGTGGGGTAAGTACGGAATTACAGTTAACAGCATCTGCCCCGGTTATTTCTATAGCCCTCTTACAAAGGAGACTTTGGATTCGGATTTCTTCCAGGCTAATGCAAGAACAATGATCCCTCTTGAAAGATATGGTAACGACGGTGAGCTCGATACAGCGGTATGCTTCCTCGCATCTCCTGCAACAACATATGTCACAGGCGTTAACCTTCCTGTAGACGGCGGATATACCTGCATGTAAACTCTTTTACAGATCCTAATAAATTAATAAATATGTGAACTGCGCAAATTGTTGAGATTTGCGCAGTTTTTTTGATAGAATAAGCCGAGACGGGGGTAGATCTATAATTTTGGAGAAAAGTGACGACAGATTTGTATTCTCGCGTAAGGAACTGAAGCGTGATGCAAAAGCCAATTTGAAGCATCATTATCTGATGTATGTTGTTGCATGTCTTTTCGCGTTGATATTGCAGACGGAATTCCTTGCTTCAGATAATGTCATCAGTGTAAGGCGGCAGGTTATCGTCGATGCTGCAGATGCAGTCTATGAACTGACCGGCGTTCAGGATGTTAAGCGTCTGGAAGATGCATACAAGGAGATAGACAGTGATGCCGACTCGCTCTATAAGGGTGTTGAACAGGCTTTGTACACCAAGAGTTTTGAGAATGAGCATGTTAATGAAGTCTTCGGAAGGACAAGGGGAATCTTAAATCAGCTCATCAACTATGTTGTTGAAGATACGGTTTTTTCAAATATATATTCTGTCATAGTTCAATTCTCCGGATCGGAGAGCGTGGCGCAGATCCTGTTTTTGACTTTGGTACTGATATTAGCCGGGTTTGTATGGCTATATATCCGTAATGTCTATATTGCGGCTGCACGCAGGATTTTCCTGGAAGGCAGGGTCTATAAGAAGGTCCCCTTCTCCAGATATCTATTCCTTATCCGTGTTAAGAGATGGACAAGAGCTTCAATGGTAATGGCGTTGAAGACGATCTTCGAGATCCTGGGAATGACGACTGTCGTGCTTTTTCCGGTAATTCACTGCGGTCTTGTTCTTGTGCCATATATCATTGCGGAGAATCCCGATGTAAGACCTGTAGAAGCTTTGAAGTTGTCATGGAGAATGATGAAAGGAAATAAACGCAAGGTATTTAATCTGTTCATGAGCCTTATGGGCTGGTATATCCTGGGATTCTTTACATTCGGTATTGCGAATATCCTTTATGCCAATCCTTACTTTGTATGCTGCTATTCTGAATTTTATGCAAGGATCAGACAGTATTCTAAAGAGAAGAATATTCCCGGAACGGAACTCCTGAACGATGAGTATCTTTTCAAATCTGCTGATACAGAGACATTGAAAAACAAGTATTCCGATGTTTTGGAAGAACTTGCAAAGCCTGAATATACTATTGAAGGCCTGGACGGCAAAAGAGAGAAATTCTTTGCAAAGAACTTCGGTGTGGTTCTCTGGAACAGCAAGGATGAGACCGAATATGAGAACCGCGAGTCAATGAAGATGAAGATGAAGGCCTACGAGAATGAGGCAACCGGTCTAGCCTATCCTTCAAGGCTTTCTCCGATCCCTGATCAGCGTAAGATCCATTCACTTGAGAATATTCACTATTTGAGACACTATTCGGTATTGTCGCTTGTTATGATGTTCTTTATCTTCTCGAATTTCGGATGGTCATGGGAGCTTTTGTATTATTTCCTTATGAAGGGAAAACTCATCAACAGAGGCGTTCTTCACGGTCCATGGCTTCCTATCTATGGTGTCGGTGGCTTGATCGTCCTTATTCTCCTGAACAGACTCCGCAAAAGGCCGTTTATATTCTTTGTATCTGCCATTACGCTCTGCGGAACTGTTGAATACTTTACCGGATGGGCATTGGAGGAGATCTTCGGTGCTCAGTGGTGGAATTATGACGGCTATTTCCTTAATCTCCACGGACGTGTCTGTGCTGAGGGACTGTTTGTATTCGGAATCTGCGCTTTGGCATTTATCTATGTGCTGGCGCCGCTTCTTGATAACCTTATACGCAAAATAAACAGAAGGGTACTGCTCCCGATTGCAGTAACCCTTCTGGTGATTCTCGCTGCTGATATCGTCTATTCCAAGTTGGTGCCGAATACCGGTTACGGAATTACGGGCAGCTTTGATAAAGACGAAGATCCTGTTGCGATAGAGACGGTTATTGAAGAAACCGTCTGATCAGATACTCATGCTCTGTGAAACGTATGAAGCTGCGCCTGTAGCCATCATGATGGCTAAGATTACGATTGCGATCAGGCATACGATGATGGTGTAGCAAAAATAAGATCTTGCGAAATTCTTCTTGTTTACATTCTTCGCACCGATTGCGAAAACGATAAGGCAGATAAAGCCTACGATCGGGATAGAGAATAAGATCTCATATCCGAAGTAACCCCACATCGATATCGGACGATACTCCTCAGGAATATTGTTGTTATCCATTTCATAAACCTCCATAAAAACATATATGTGAAGAATGATTCTCTTCATGGGTAAATATAGCATAAATCTCTTGTTTTTCGACCGATAAAATGTTAATTTACCTCATAACGTATTTTCAGAGGAATTTACTATGGAAAAGAAACCATTTGTTACCAAGAGCCAGATCGAAGAGATCGTAAAGACACATCAGACACCTTTTTATGTTTATGATGAGAAGGGAATACGCGAGAACTGCAAGCGTGTTAAGGAAGCTTTTGCATGGAATAAAGGCTTCAATGAGTTTTTCGCTGTGAAGGCAACACCTAATCCTTATATTCTCGACATCATCAACGATTACGGATTCGGCTTTGACTGTTCTTCTGAGGCTGAGCTTATCCTTGCTGATGCTGTAGGCGGTCCCATCATGTTCTCGTCAAACGATACACCTGCCAGAGAATATGCTCTTTGTGCCAATCTGGGCGGCATCATCAATCTCGATGACATTACACACATTCCTTTCCTTGAGCAGATCCTGGGACCAAAATTCCCTGATGTCATGAGCTGCAGATATAATCCTGGCGGAGTTTTCAAGCTCAGCAACGGCATTATGGATAACCCGGGTGATTCCAAGTATGGTATGACAAAAGAACAGCTTATGAGCGCTTATGGTCAACTCAAAGAGCACGGCGTTAAGAAAGTAGGACTTCACGCATTCCTTGCAAGCAATACTGTCACTAACGAGTACTATCCGACACTGGCTGGCCAGTTATTTGAACTTGCAGCCGAGATCTCAGAGAAAGTCGGCGTTGAGTTTGCATTCATAAATCTTTCAGGCGGTGTAGGTATCGGATACAGACCTGAGGATTCAGAAAATGACATCATGGTAATCGGTGAAGGTGTCAGAAAGCAGTTTGAACGTGTTCTTGTTCCTGCCGGAATGGGCGATGTCGCAATTTATACCGAGATGGGCAGATTTATGCTTGCACCTTACGGAATGCTCGTAACAAAGGCAATTCATGAGAAGCACATTTATAAGGAATATATCGGTGTTGATGCCTGTGCTTCCAATCTCATGAGACCTGCCATGTATAATGCATACCATCATATTACGGTTCTCGGCAAAGAGAATGAGCCTTGTGACCATAAATACGATGTTACGGGAAGCCTTTGCGAGAATAACGACAAGTTCGCTATCGACAGAATGCTTCCGAAGATCGATATGGGTGATTATCTTGCGATCCACGATGCAGGAGCTCATGGTTTTGCTATGGGTTATAACTACAACGGAAGACTCTGGTGCGCTGAACTTCTCCTCAAGGAAGACGGTTCAGTTCAGGAGATAAGAAGAGCCCAGACATTCAACGATTACTTTGCAACATTGGATAACACGGAGTATGCCCCTAAGCTTATCCGTGAATAAGAGATAATAGCCTGTTTCCTTAGTGTTTATTGGAGATTGACTATTTGTCACATTGATTGTTTCGAAGGCCTTGTTATGTGCACAATGCACAAAAACAAGGCCTTTCGATTATGCAACTTGTTTAAGAAATCCATTGTTTGAAAAAGGGAGAAAGTGTACCATAAAGCTGTCCAGGGGAAAAGCCTTGGGGATAAGTTAAAAGGACAAACAATACTCTAGGAGGTATTAGAATATGAAAGCATTTGTATTAGACAACATTGATGTAGCAACACTTATGAAGGCACTTGATGAGTGCAAGGGAAGCGTAATTCTTCTCACAGACGAAGGTGACCGTTTCAATCTTAAGAGCAAGCTCAGCCAGATGACTGGTATCATGAAGCTTATCGAGGGAGGTATCGTATGCAATGCAAAGATCTCCTGCTCTGATCCTGACGATGAGGCTATGCTCTTCAGACTCAACCTTTTCGGAAAGGTTGAAGATGAGGCTTAATCCTTATCTCTGATAAGAAAACTACTATCGGTTTTTGAGTTATCAAAGAGGCATCTTTCAAGGTGCCTCTTTAGTTTTGTTTCCGGTTTTAAATGTTGACACGGTGTCAGAATGTGTGTAGAATGATGTTGACACAGTGTCAGAATAAGATTCGCACAAGAGGATTTACTTATGCCCAAAGGATCGCCGGAATTAACTGCAGCAAGAAAAGAAGAGATAATCAGCGCATGTGAACAGCTCTACAAGACTATGAGCTTCAAGGACATTACGCTGAAAGAGATCGGCAACGTCACATCATTCACCAGGACATCGATCTATAACTATTTCCAGACTAAAGAGGAGATTTTCCTCGCACTTTATACCAGAGAATACGACCGCTGGAACGAAGAGCTTCTAAGCATTCTGGATGAGAATACTAAGCTTTCGAAAAAGCAGCTGGCAGAGAAGATCGCTTCATCAATAGCCAAAAGAGAGCAGCTCCTGAAACTCCTTTCGATGAATAACTATGATATGGAGTCAAACAGCAGACAGGAGCTCCTTGTTTCTTTCAAGGTCTCATATGGCGAATCTCTAAGAAATATCAGAAAGATACTTAAGAAGTTTTGTTCTGAGATGAATGAAGCGGATATAAAAAACTTCATATATGTTTTCTTCCCGTTTATGTTCGGTATTTATCCTTATACAACGGTTACTGATAAGCAGCGTGAAGCGATGAATAAAGCAAATGTCGATTTCACTTATCAGACAATATTCGAGATAACCAACAACTGTATCTTAAGGCTTTTGTGAAAAGGAGATTCATCATGAAATATACAAAACTTGGCAATTCAGAATTGAATGTCTCACGTATCTGTATGGGTTGCATGGGTTTCGGCGAGGCAAAAACCGGTCAGCACAGCTGGACTCTTGATGAGGAGCATTCCAGAGAGATCATTAAAAGAGGATTAGATCTCGGAGTTAATTTTTACGATACCGCAATCGCATATCAGAGCGGTACTAGCGAACAGTATGTCGGAAGGGCACTCCGCGATTTTGCGAAGCGTGAAGATGTTGTTGTTGCTACCAAGTTCCTTCCTCGCACTCCGGATGAGATCGAAAGAGGGATTACAGGTCAGCAGCATATCGAGAACATGATCAACACGAGCCTTTCAAATCTCGGTATGGATTATGTGGATCTTTATATCTATCACATGTGGGACTGGAATACACCAATATACGATATCCTGGATGGCCTTAACCGTGTCGTTAAGGAAGGTAAAGCCCGGTATATCGGAATCTCGAACTGCTTTGCATGGCAGATAGCAAAGGCAAATGCCATTGCAGAAAAGGAGGGTTTTGCAAAGTTTGTATCAATTCAGGGTCACTATAATCTGATCTTCCGTGAAGAGGAAAGAGAGATGGTTCCTTACTGTGATGAAGAGAATATTGCTCTTACTCCGTACAGCGCACTCGCAAGCGGACGTCTTTCAAGAAAACCCGGTGAAGCGGATACAAAAAGAGCAGCTGAAGACAGTTATGCAAAATTCAAATACGATGCGACAGCAGATACGGATAATGTCATCATCGTAAGAGTATGCGAGATCGCGGAAAAGCGCGGAGTTACGATGACTGAAGTATCGCTTGCATGGCTCCTTACCAAAGTAACAGCACCTGTTGTCGGTGCGACGAAAATGCATCACATCGAAGGCGCGGTAAAAGCAACTGAACTTGAGCTTACAGAAGATGAGATCCGGTATCTCGAGGAACCTTATGTTCCGCATCCGCTTGCAGGAGTTATGGCTCAGAACAAGCCTTCAAACGCAAAAGAAAAACATGTCTGGTCCACGGGAAGTCAGAAGATAAAGGAGGATAATTGATATGAATGAAAAGATCGTTCAGACAGCAGGAAGACAACAGCTCGGTGAATTTGCGCCGATGTTCGCACACCTTAACGATGATGTCCTTTTCGGAGAAGTCTGGAATGACGGAACTATAGATGTAAAGACCAGATGCATTATCACCGTAGTGTCACTGATGGCATCGGGAATTACGGATTCTTCGCTTATCTATCATCTTCAGAATGCAAAAGCCCACGGAGTTACAAAAGAAGAGATAGCTTCGATAATCACTCATGCGACGATGTATGTCGGCTGGCCTAAGGGCTGGGCTGTTTTCCGCCTCGCAAAAGAAGTCTGGAATGAAGATATTCCGGTCATGTCTGATAAGGACAGATATCAGAATTCTATTTGTTTCCCGATCGGCGAGCCGAATCCTTATGGCGAGTTTTTTGTCGGTCAGAGTTATCTGGCTCAGATATCAGCAGAGCAGGTACCTGTTTTCAATGTGACCTTCGAACCCGGATGCAGGAACAACTGGCATATTCATCATGCGAAAAAAGGCGGCGGTCAGATGCTTATCTGCATCGGAGGCAGATGTTATTATCAGGAATGGGGTAAGGAAGCTGTTGAGATGACTCCCGGAACCGTGATCAATATTCCTGCCGAAGTAAAGCACTGGCACGGTGCGGCTCCGGATTCATGGTTCTCGCATCTTGCAATTGAAGTCGCCGGCGAAGAGACGAGCAATGAGTGGCTCGAAAAAGTTGACGATGAAGAATACGGAAAACTGAAATAAAGGGATTATATATGAAAAAACTAGTATCAATTTTGACAGCAGGCCTTATGATTATCGGGTTTACAGGCGGATTACGGTAATTACAGTGGGTAGGTCATATGCAGGGTAATAATAGCGGCACATTGGCAAGAAGGATAATAGATGTCGTTCTGACAGTTCTGATGCTCTGCCTTATGGCCTATCAGTTGACCGGCACTTTGCTCCATGAATGGATCGGTATTGCGATGACTCTGATGGTAATTATCCATCAGATCATGAACAGAAAATGGTACGGTGCGTTTTTCAAGGGCAGGTATAACGCTTACAGGATCATCAATACCGTTCTTACGGTTTTGGTAGTGCTTTCGTTTGCATTTACGGCTGTTTGCGGTATGTCGATGTCCACGCATGCCGTGCCTTTCCTGTACGGAATACTGAAGATATCGTTTGCGAGAAGAATGCACCTTTCGATGTCTGTCTGGTCATTCATATTGATGGGACTTCATTTGGGTGTTCATATTCCGGCGATTACGGCAAAGATTAAGATGCCGGGTAAACTAAAGACTTTATTGGGCATTATATTCTGCGCACTTGCAGGAGCCGGACTTTTCCTGTTCCTCAGATCCGGCATGACACAATATATGTTTTTCCAATCGGCATTTGCATTTTTCGATTATGAGAGATCAGGCATATCCGTATTTGGCGAAAACATACTGATAATGATCTTCTGGGTATTTACCGGAACTCATGTTGCTCTTCTTTGCAGAAATAACAATGGTAAGGAAGAAGGCAAAAACAACGCTCTTATCTCCGTTATTTACGTGATGGCAGCTGTGATCTTAGGACTAGTTCTTCATTTTGCTGTTCCTTAAAAAGATGCGCAGAACGTTGGAGAACCTGACTGGAGCAGCGTTCCGGAAACATCCGCTGTAATAACGGCAGAGAGTACGGAAGAGACTTCGGAGGTGACACAAATCCTTCTTCATTTGAAGGTGAGAACCTTCCTGTCGAGAACATCTCCTGGTTCGATGCCATAGCATTTGCCAATGCGAAAAGTATAGATGCCGGACTTACACCGGTTTACAAGATCTCGGGTGAGAAAGTTACCTGGGACATGAGTGCAAACGGTTACCGTCTGCCGACTGAAGCAACAATGGGTGAAGGTCTTTCAGTTTACTATTCAGGCGGCTCCGATCTTCCGGATGATGTAGAAAAATGGCTTGATTCGAATGGAATCAAGCCATAAAGAAAACACTTAAAAGGAACCTGAGACTTACTCTCTTTCACTGATAGGATGATATTCGACTCTTTCCTGAACACTCTTATAAGCAGGGCGGATGATCTTGCCTTTGCCGTTGAGTTCTTCGATCCTGTGAGCAGACCATCCTGAGATCCTTGCGATTGCGAAGAGTGGAGTATAGAGCTCCATAGGGATTCCGAGCATTGAATAAACGAAGCCGCTGTAGAAGTCGATGTTGGCAGATACACCTTTGTAGATCTTGCGTTCTGCTGCAATAAGGTCAGCAGAAAGCTTCTCGACTCTTTCATAGAATTCGAATTCCTTTGAACGTCCCTTTTCTGCAGACAGATCTTTTACATAGCGCTTGAAGATCTGTGCTCTCGGGTCTGAGATCGAATAGATGGCGTGACCCATACCGTAGATAACACCTGAACGGTCGAAAGCTTCCTTGTGAAGGATCTTTTCGAGATAAGCGAGGATCTCGTCATTGTCCTCCCAGTCGGAGATGCTCTTCTCGAGTTCTTTGAACATCTTGACTGCCATGATGTTGGCGCCGCCGTGCTTAGGTCCTTTAAGCGAGCTTAAAGCTGCGACGACAGATGCATACGTATCTGTACCGGAACTTGTAACAACATGCGTTGTAAAGGAAGAATTGTTACCGCCTCCGTGTTCGGCGTGGAGCATAAGAGATACATCGAGAATCTTTGCTTCCAGGGGTGTATATTTGTTGTCCTTCCTCAACATATAGAGAAAGTTCTCTGCTGTCGATAGATCGGGCCTCGGTCTGTGAACTACAAGTGAGTCGCGGTCAAGGTAGTAACGCATTGCGTTATAGCTGTGTACAGCGAGACTTGGGAAGATGGATATCAATTCAAGCGACTGTCTTAAGACATTGGGAATTGAGATATCCGCTGCCTGCGTATCGTAAGCATAGAGATTCAGGACACCTCTCTGAATATTGTTCATAAGGTCTGATGAAGGCTTCTGCATGATGACGTCACGGAAGAAATTCTTCGGCATCCTTGAACGTGAATCTGCAAGAAGAACCCTGAAATTCTGTAATTCCTGTTCATTCGGAAGTTTTCCGAACAGGAGAAGATATGTGGTTTCTTCGAAACCGCAGTGCATATCCTCGGGCTGCCCCTTTATCATCTCTTTTACATTTATTCCGCGATAGAATAATTCTCCGGGTGCAGGAACGGTCTTGCCGTCAATTACCTGAGTGGCATTGACTTCAGAGATCTTTGTGAGTCCTGTAAGTACGCCCTTACCGTTAATGTCTCTGAGGCCGCGCTTGACATCATATTTGGTGTAGAGCTCCGGATCTATGGTATTTTCCTGACAGATCTTCGCAAGACGGGAAATCTCAGGTGTTATCTTCGAATAGTTATTTGAAGCCATAAGTCCTTTCCTTTCTGAGGCATAGTGTTCTGTGTGCGCAAATAAACACAGACTGAAATATTGTAAATGATTAAATTTGATAATGTCAATTAAATGAGAAAACCGCCGTTGACTCCGATTATCTGTCCTGTGATAAATGAAGCCTTGTCTGATGACAGGAAGAACAGTGTCTCTGCGACTTCTTCCGGAGCACCGAGTCTTCCTTCAGGTGTCTCTTCACAAAGCATGACTTTGTCTTCGTCGGTATAGACCTTCATCATGTCGGTATCGATGACACCGGGAGATACGGCATTGACCCTGATACCCGAAGGACCCAGTTCTTTTGCAAGTGATTTGATATATGCATCGACTGCGCCTTTACTTGCAGAATAAAGAGCTTCGCATGATGCGCCGATCTGTCCCCACATTGAAGATACGGCGAGGATAACACCATGGCCCTGTCTAACCATATGAGGGATAACCTCATTTGTCAGATTGAAAAGACCGCCGAAGTTTGTATCCATTACATCTCTGTAGACTTTAGTTCCCATATCCTGAGCCAGTCCGACAACTGATATTCCCGCATTGGAGATGATGACGTCGATTGGACCGTTTGCCTCTATTGCAGCGTTGACAGCCGCTGAAACATCCTTCGGCTTTTTAACATCGCAATTAAAGTAGTTTACGCCTTCAATTGCATCTTCCGGCTTCCCGAAACGGCTCAGGGAAGATACCTTATATCCCTGCTCAGCGAAAAGTTTTACGCATGACTTGCCTATTCCTCTTGTTCCGCCCGTGATCAACAGATGCGACATATTCAGATACCCCCTTTAACTTTTCCTATGCAGATATTGTACACGATTCTGAAAGAACTTGCTTGAAGCTACGTTTTACAACAGAGAACTTTAACTTTATAATATGCAGGTTGAACGGGAGGATTCCTATATGTCTAAATCTAAGAATAAGGGCACAAAGCCTGCTCAGAACAATAAAACACAGAATTCCGGAAAGATCAGCAAGGAAGCTGATATCAAGGCTGAAGACAAGGCTGTTGATACATTGGAAGAAGATATCGGTGAGACCTCTGATTCTGTAAAAGAAGACAATGAGGAAAAGGCTGAGACAGAATCTGAAGGCAAGAAGAATGATAAGCTTGGCGGAAAGAAGCCTGTCTCAAAGAAAGATCCGGAAAAGGAAGCCAATGAAGAATTCAGAAAACTTCCTTTCGTTGAGAAATGCAAGAAAGATCCGGTCATCCCCGTTTCGCTTGCTCTTGTCGTAGTAGTAATAGCAGTAGCTGCAATTTACTTTATTCTGCCTAATGCCAAGACACCTTCTATGGGCATGACACTTGATGAGTTCAAGACAAGATTCAACGAAGCTGAGGTTGCGCAGTCTCTTCTTAACAGCGGTATCGATTTCCGTTACGGAAATGTTCCTTATGTTGATCCCGATGCCAAGCCGAGCATCTTAGGTGATAAGGTTGCTGTTGCAGGCGATAAGAAGTATGTCGATTATTTTGCGGGTCCTTCAAGATCTGTTGTTAATTCGGGTATTGAAGGCGCTACCAGAAAGAACGATGGTGAGCTTGCTTTCGTCAGAGTCTATATAGAATATGGGGACGACGTTAATCCTATCTGGATGCTCCTTTCCAATACACTCCAGACTCTCTATCCCGAGCTTCAGGCACACGATGCAATGGATCTTGCCATGCAGAAGATGGGTGAATATAACGGTGATCTGAGATTCTATGTCAGGGGAGACTATGCTTTCAGGCTCGTTCCGGTTCAGCAGGCTGATGTTACATATATTGCTGTTGATGTTGTGCCCAAGGCTGCAATCAATGATTCACAGATCAGAGAGACCCTTGAATCACCCGCAGCAACCACAGCTGCTGCATCAGAAACAGTGGCAGAGACAACTGTTGCTTCAACATAATTGCCATTACGATAAACATTTAAAATCAGGAGCTGCCGGTCAATGGCAGCTCTTTTTCATATCCGGACAATTCGGTTTTGGGGACAATCTCATCGAAAAGTTTTAGAGCAGAACAAGAAAAAAGCTGCCTCATATCCTGAGACAGCTTTGATCCTGTTGGCAGGGGAGACACGATTTGAACGCGCAACCGGCGGTTTTGGAGACCGCTGCTCTACCGTTGAGCCACTCCCCTTTGTTTGCAACGAACAGTTTAATGGTTGGTTTGCACTCTGTCAAGTGTAATGTTAAGATTGTTTCGACTATTTATATATTTTTAAATAAGGAGTGCAGCTCTATGAAATTGGCAGTTATAGGCACCGGCAACATGGGCAGAGCCCTTTTGGGCGGATTTGTTAAGGGCGGAGTTATCAGGCCCGAAGAAGCATGGTGCTTCGATGTATATAAGGAAGCATGCACTAAGTGTGCCTCTGAACTCGGCGTTAATGCCGCATCTTCCGTTAATGAAGCTGTTGAGGGCGCTGATTATGTTCTCATGGCAGTAAAGCCCATTCACTTTGACGATGCGCTTAAGGGTCTTAAGAACAGCCTTAAGCCTGAAGCTATTGTTCTTTCGATTGCCGCAGCAGTCACTTGCGCCAGGATCGGCGGTATCTTAGGTGACGGAAGAAAGTTTGTAAGGATCATGCCCAATACTCCTGCTCAGGTAGGACTTGGCGTTGCTGCCGTATGCCCTGTAGGTTTGAGCGAGGACGAGTCAGCTTTCGTATTGAAGCTTCTCGGTACATGCGGCGAGACGATCCTCTGTGATGAGAATACACTCGATGCGATCGGATGCGTTTCAGGTACAGGTCCTGCTTATGTCATGCTATTTATCGAAGCTATGGCTGATGCTGCGGTAAGCCTCGGCATCAAGAGAGCAGATGCTCTTAAGATCGCTGCTGCAACTGTTGCAGGTTCAGGCAAGCTTGCTCTTGAGACCGGTACACATCCCGCAGTCCTCAAGGACATGGTATGCTCTCCCGGAGGAACAACGATCGCAGGTGTCATGGCTCTTGAAGAGAACGGCCTGAGAAATGCGGTTATCAAGTCAGTTACTGCAGCTTACGATAAGACTCAGGAGATGAAGGGCAATAAGTAAGCCCTGTCCGGAACTATATGGCAGTTATTACCGAAGTTACAATCTACACTGACGGCGCCTGTTCCGGCAATCCCGGACCCGGCGGCTGGGCTTCCATACTCATGGCAGGCGGAGTCAAAAAAGAGCTTTCGGGCGGTGAGCGCGATACTACCAATAACCGCATGGAACTTATGGCTGTTATTCAGGGACTTCGCGCACTCAAGCGTCCCTGTAAAGTTGATATCTACAGCGACAGTGCCTATGTGGTCAATGCCTTCGATCAGAACTGGATCGGCAAGTGGGTCAAGAACGGCTGGAAGAACAGTGCCAAGGCTGAGGTTGCCAACAGTGATCTTTGGAAGGAACTTATAGAACTGACTAACACACACAATGTCACTTTTCACAAGGTAAAGGGACATTCCGACAATGAATTCAACAACCGCTGTGACGAACTCGCAGTAGCAGAGTGGAAGAAGATCAGCGGAGAAAAAGGTTAATCCAGATGGGTAAGATAAATTGCAGTGACGATATGTTATTTGAAGAGACGATCTCTTCGAAAACTGTTTTCGAAGGTGTGGTCTTTGATGTTGCCGTCAAGGACATTATTACACCTGAAGGAAAGCGCAGCTCGCGTGAGATCGTTAAGCATCCCGGCGGAGCATGCATCCTTCCGGTTGATGACGAAGGCAACTGCTATCTTGTAAAGCAGTTCAGAAGTCCTTTCGAGAAGGTCATGCTCGAAGCACCTGCAGGCAAGCTCGAGAAGGATGAAGATCCGCTTCATTGTGTTTCGCGTGAGATAACGGAAGAGACCGGTTTTACTGCTTCCAACATTGAGTCTGTCGGATCGATCGCCGCAACCCCCGGTTACTGCAGTGAAGTTATTTCGCTTTACATCGGTACAGGTCTTGAATATAAGGGCGGCAACCCGGATCCCAACGAATATATTGCCACTGTGAAGATGCCTCTTGAACAGGCCATCAAGATGGCTGATGAAGGGAAGATCAATGATGCAAAGACATTGGTTTTGCTTTATAAAGCATCCAGGAGGTTTGGACTTTGAGCAGGGATACTTCACGCAAAGAAGCTGCGGGAATCGTACTGTTTTTCGTTGCGATAGCGATAATACTGATCTTCTATCTTCCCGTAACACTGACAGGAATTATCGGTGCTGCGGTAAAGAGCTTTTTCCTTGGACTTATAGGTGTTGCTGCGTATGCGATACCTGTTTATATCCTGTATGTAGCACTCGATGTCTTTTTCGAGAAGAGACAGGGCGTATCGGGAATAAGAGTCAGAAGTATAATCCTTCTTCTCGTTTCGGTTTCTGCTCTTTTGGCTATGATCTCCATGGATATGGATTACTTTGAGGGCCTTTGCCTTAATTCTGAAGGTAAAACATCAGCTCTTAAGGCTTTATCATTGTTGTGGGAATCAGGCACAGAGGCTGAACTTATCACTAATCCTTTGGCATCAGGCTCCGTACTTGCCGGCGGTGTTGTCGGAGGTTCTGTCGCCGTAGCGTTATATGAAGTTACAGGTAAGGTTATCGGGATCCTTGCGATCGTAGTATTCCTTCTTACACAGATCCTTCTTGTATTCAGAGTATCTCTCAAGGCTACAGCCAAAAAGACTGCACAGGCGATCGCCACTACTTCGGGCAAGGTCTACAACAGTGTTGTAAATCATAAGAGCCAGAAACAGAGAGAGACGAACTATCAGATATATTCCGGTAACGGCTACAGCAATAATGCTGTGCCTCAAAGACCTGTCCAGAGAAGACCTTCCGGAACAACAGTTATTACTTACGGTGATAACGGAATGATCTCTCCCAATTCACCTGTCGGTGGTTCTTCACCGTTTGTTCAGAGTGGTCCTGCCATGTCTTCTGAAAAGCAGGGACCTTTCATGACTAATATGCCGATTGACGGTTCTACTGGTTTCACGGATGTTGATAAGCTTACGGGCGGACAGATCCATGCAGTGGATCAGGATCCCGGAAAACTTGCCTATAACGAGAAAGAATACGATGTTTCACAAAGATCGGATGCTTCTGCAGATTTTGCATATACAACAGATCCTCTGAGCGTTCCGGGTTCTGCCAGAGTCAGGAAGGAGAGAAAGAAGCTCTCATTCCTTGAAAAAGGCGGTGATGATGATTTCTATGATCTCGATCCCTCAGCTAAAAAGGAACCGGAATATGATGATACGGATACCGATATTTACAGCGGAACCGAGGATCCTTACGAGGTAAATGAGGATGCTGAAGGTTCCGGCTACGATTATTCCGAACCTGTCAGATCTGTAAGAGAGCCCAGGATCAAGCCTTCTATGTATGACAGGCTTACCGAAGGCGGAGAACAGCCTGCTCCGGCAGCTTATGCTCCTGTCTCTTCTGTTCCTGACAACAGCGGAATAACGATCAATGCCGGCAATGACAACACCGAAGGATACAGCAGGACTGAAGGAAGGATACTCAAGACTTCCTCAAGAGATACTACAGTTCAACCTGCTTCCGGAATTGAATTTGCCGAAGAGACAAAGAAGCGTGAAGCCGATCTCCGTATACAGAAAAGGAAACTCAGGAATTACAGACCTGCCCCCACTAATATTCTTGCTCCCGATATCAAGCAGAAGGCTGATGCTGATCTCGAAAGAAAGCTTAAGGAGAAGGCGCATAAACTTGAACAGGCTTTGAAGAGTTTCGGAATAAGCGCTGAAGTAATCAATATTACGCACGGACCCTCGATCACAAGATTTGAGCTGACTCTTGAGACAGGTACTAAAGTATCCCGTGTTACGGCACTTCAGGATGATATCATGCTTGCAATGGCTGCAATTTCTATCAGAATCGAAGCACCTATTCCGGGTAAGAGCGCAATCGGTGTTGAGATTCCTAATGATGCTCCGACTGCAGTACAGTTAAGAGGTCTCGTTGAGACGAAGGAGTTCAAGGCTTCCACACCTTTGACCGTTGCATTGGGAAGAGATATTCCGGGCAGACCTATCTATTGTGATCTCGCCAAGATGCCTCATCTCATGATCGCAGGATCTACAGGTTCAGGTAAGTCTGTATGTATCAACTCCATTCTTACGAGTATTCTCGTTCATTCTTCTCCTGAAGAGGTAAGAATGATCCTCGTTGACCCTAAGGTTGTTGAGCTTTCCGTTTATAACGGTGTACCGCATCTTATCATGCCGGTCATCACTGATCCTAAGAAAGCAGCAGGCGCTCTCAACTGGGCTGTTATCGAAATGCAGAGAAGATATAAGCTTTTCGAAGAGGGACAGGTAAGAGATATCAAGGGCTTTAACGAGAAGTATAAGAACAATCCTGAAGTAGAGCATCTCCCGCTCGTTCTGTTTGTTATCGACGAGCTTGCAGAGCTCATGATGGTTGCTTCAAAAGAAGTAGAGACATATATCTCAAGACTTGCGGCGCTCGCTAGAGCTGCAGGTATCCACCTGCTTATCGCAACACAGCGACCTTCCGTTGACGTCATTACCGGTGTTATCAAGGCCAATATCGGTTCAAGGATCGCATTTGCCGTTACATCAGGTGTTGACTCGAAGACGATCCTTGACCATGTAGGTGCCGAAAAGCTTCTTGGTAAGGGCGATATGCTCTATGCTCCTATGAGCGCTCCGCAGCCTGTAAGAGGACAGGGTGCGTTCCTTAAGGATGAGGAAGTTGAAGCAGTCGTCGATTATCTTAAGAAACAGTACGGTTCTATGTACGATGAAGCTATCATCAAAGATATCGACAGAGTTACCGCAGGCGGTGAACAGGCTTCAGGTTCGGCATCAAACGGCGGTTCATCAGGCGGAAGTTCTGACGGTGATGATCTTTTCGATCAGGCTGTTCAGACTGTTATCGAGAATGGCAGCGCAAGTGTATCGGTTCTTCAGAGAAGACTCGGCATCGGTTATCCGAGAGCAGCTAGACTCGTTGATGAACTTGAGAAGAAAAAGGTTATAGGACCTTTTGAAGGCAGCAAACCCAGAAAGATCCTTATCACTGAGACAGAATGGCTTGAGATGCGGGCGAGGAACAGCGGAAATGACTGATAAAACAGATATATTGAACAGTAAGGCATCAGTTCTTGTTGATCTTTGTAAGGAAAAAGGTGTATCCGTCGGATTTGCCGAAAGCCTGACGGGCGGAATGATATCTTCTTCCGTGGTTAATATTCCCGGTGCTTCTGCTGTTTTTAAGGGTTCTGTTGTTTCTTACACAAATGAGATAAAAGAGAGAGTTTTAGGTGTATCTGAGGATATAATCACGGCCAATACTGAAGTGTCAGGTGAATGCGCTGAAGCTATGGCAATCGGTGCAGCAAGAGTGCTTGGTGTTGAGCTGGTTATTTCAGTTACTGGTATTGCCGGTCCCACAGGTGAGCTTCCAGGTAAGCCTGTCGGTACTGTCTATATGGGATATTACTACGAAGGTCCTGATTTCTTCGGTGAATTGACAGGCTCAGTAAGGCTGAATCTCACAGGTGACAGGGATGCTATACGCACCGGTACAGTTTTGGCCGCATTAGATCTTGCCTCAAAGCTTGTAAAGGAAGGTAAAGCTTAAGTGGCAGAAAATACGACTGTGGAGAATAATCCTTCTGTAACCCCTCGTAAGAAAAAGGGGATGAGTTTTGCTTTATCGGCCATTATTGTCGGTTTTGGTGTAATACTGGTTAAGTTTTCAGGACTTATTCGCGATATCGTTGTGTCAATGAAGTTCTCGGATGTATATCGCGACAGTTATATTCTGGCTTTTAATATTCCTGATCTTTTCTATAACCTTCTTGTCGGTGGTGCGATCTATTCAACTATTGCACCATATCTCAGTGCTCACCTGGCTATAGGCAAAGAGAAGGAAGCAATTAAGACTGTTAGCAAGTTTATTACTGCGGTTTGCTTAGTTATGCTCGTTTGCTGTACATTCGGTTCTCTGTTTTCTGAACCTTTGTATAATTTCTATGGACTTTTTCACAAGGAGAATGCAGAAACGATCGCTCTCGCTGCCCAGGCATCCAAGTTGTTGTTCCCGCAGATTTTCTTTATTATGCTTGCAGCACTCTGCAATGGCATCCTGATTTCATACAGAAAATTCACGATCACATCATTTGCACCGATTTTTTATAACGTCTTTGTAATTGCTGCTATTTTTGTTTTCGGTGGAAACTCACTTAAAAATCTTATGTGGACAACAGGCGGAATACTTGTCGCATCAGTAATGTATTTCCTGTTTCAATACATATTGGGTTTTAAACATACCAGGAAATTTAAACTGGATTTCCATTTGGCTGACAGAGAGTTTGGTAAGCTGGTTTTACGTGCTGTGCCTATTCTGATTTCAGCATCTGTTATACAGATCAATACTGTTGTTCTTAACGGGTTTGCTTTGAAGTTTGATGCGGGAAGCGTATTCGGATTCAGAAATGCATCAACTATCTGGCAGATACCTTATTCTGTATTTGTCGTTGCAATAACGACTGTAATGACTCCTGAACTGTCCGGTAATTACAAGTCCAAAGAATATGAAAAAGCTTCTGAACTTGTATCACACTCTATGAAGAGTGCATTGTTCATGACAATTCCTTCAGCTGCTTTTATTGCCGTATTGAATCTGGATGTTGTTAAGGCAATATACCAATGGTCCTCTTCCTATACAGACCAGAATGCCCAGACGGCAGCCACATTCCTTTTGGGATTCTGCAGTGCCATAGTTACTGCGACCGTTATTCATGTATTTAATCAGGCATTTTATGCCATCGGTAAGAATTGGTTCCCGCTAATTGCCGGAGCTATAGGTCTTTTTGTAAATCCGGTTATTTGTTCCATCCTGATTTCGATGGGCGCAGGACCGTTATCTTTGTCTCTGGCTTATTCATTTACCAATATATGCCAGATGATAATGCTGTCGATTGCATATTGCAGACAGAAGGAAATAGCACCTCACGGTATATTAAAATTCCTTCTCAAGAGTGCTGTATGTGTTGCGGTAATGACAGGCGTTGTTTACCTCGTAGACAGATTTTTCCCGGCTCATGGCGGCAAGATTACGCAGCTCGCTATCGTTGCGGTTAAGGGTGGGATAGCACTTGTTGTTTACTTCGCAATGGCTTTGATCTTCCGTATGGAAGAAGCCACTTATTGGATTGCAAAGATCAAGCGTATGTTTAAGAAGGGCTCTTCGAAAAAGGCTGCTTCCTGAATCTTGTGTCCTTTTAGGTTGATGCATCGATGAATAAGTTAACTGCAAGACTAATAGCTGCAACAGTTGTGTTAAGTACTGTTTTCGGCATGACGTCGTGCAGGGGCGTTACGATTGAGACAATCTTTGAGACGGACGTAAACATAAAGATATTAACCGTTGGTGATCACACGGAAGTTACGACAGTTCCGGAGGAAACGACTATGGAAAGCACGAAGGAAACAACCATGGCAACGACAACGGAAACCACAGCCGGGACTTTAACTGAGACAGGACCGTCGGAAACGGCTGAGACAGAGGAGGCTGAAGAGACAGTTTCAGAAGAGATTGAGTATGAGTCTATGTCTCCTCAATGGGTAACTGATCTTCCTCAGGCAAATGATGAAAACATAAGACAGTTAGTGATCGTTGCAGGTTATGGAATGGACAGCACTTCGGCTGCAGTTACCATGCATCAGCGTAATTCCGACGGCAACTGGGTCCAGATCCTTTCAACGCCCGGTAATGTAGGTTGGAACGGCCTTTGCTATGATGAGGACCGCTATGAAGGATGCGGACAGACTCCTATTGGTGTTTATCACTTTACATGCGCATTCGGTATTGCTGAAAATCCGGGATGTTCGATGCCGTATATCCAGGTAGATGACGACATGTACTGGTCAGGCGATATGCGCGAAGGAATGCATTATAACGAGATGGTCGATATCAACGATTATCCCGATCTTGATACATCAAACAGTGAGCATCTTATAGATTACGATTCCGCTTATCAATATTGTCTCAATATAAGTTTTAATGAAGATGGTACACCCGGCAGAGGATCTGCGATATTCCTTCATTGCCCGGGTCAGAATTCTTACACGCTTGGCTGCGTGGCTGTACCGGAATACATCATGGTTCAGATCCTTCAGTGTGTTGAGCCTGACTGCGTAATAATCATAGACACAGTTGATAATCTGAACGTTGCTTTCTGAGAAATAATTCAATTTTGCATTTTACGAAGCCTCATTTGCAACAAGTGAGGCTTCTTGTTGTATGGGCGTTTTTGTTCCGTTACTATGCTCTCGACTCGGTTACGACAGAAAAAGACATTGAAGAGATAAACGCGATGGTAAAACGTAATAAGCATGAGAAGATCGAGTTTATGCCGCTTAAGAATAGAAAAGACAGCGGTGTTTCTTTATAATCAGGACATCGTCAGATCGTAACGGAGGATATGGAATCATGTGTTTGATATGTGACCGCATTGAGATGATAAAGAACGGAACCAATCCGTATTTTGTAAAAGAACTTGAGACCGGATATGTTGTTATTGGTGATAACCAGCATTTCTACGGCTATTCACTATTTCTGTATAAGAATCACGATTACACAGAGCTATTCCAGCTTGATATGGAAGAGCGCACAAAGTTCATGCAGGAGATGTCCATGGTCGCTGAGGCGACGGCTAAGGCATTTGCTCCGGAGAAGATGAACTATGAACTTCTCGGCATGGGAGACGCACATCTTCACTGGCATCTTTATCCCAGACGTAAAGGTGATATCGGCAATTACGGACATAACGGTGTGGGTCCTGTGTGGAGCATGCCTTTTTCTGAGATCTATGCCGATGAGAACCGTCCTTCAACAGAAGAGCTTGATATGATGAAATCAAAATTGCTTACAGAATTGGAACAATTACTTAACCAATGAAATTCAAGCCATTGTTATAATAGATCCATGGAGGCAGTTTTATGGAAACAGACTATAAAAGCAAAGTAACAATGGATCCTTCAGGCTTTGTACTGCTTGCAGATTATGTTCCTTCGATAGTACAGGAAATAAGATATTATTCCACTTATAATTTCATCGGCGATAAGATCGACGGATATGAACAGCCTTGCGCGATAATTACCAAAGAGGCGGCAAGAGCGCTTAAGACGGTAAGCAACGAGCTTAATGTCCAGGGCTACAGGATGAAAGTGTTTGACTGTTACAGGCCTCAATGTGCCGTAAAGCATTTCGTCATGTGGGGTATAGAAGATAACGACATCCGCATGAAGGACTATTTTTATCCTGATCTCGTAAAGCAGGAACTTTTCTCCAAAGGTTATGTCGCGTCCAAGTCTTCGCACAGCAGGGGAAGCACTATAGACCTTACGCTGCTTGACATGAAGACCGGTAAGGAAGTCGACATGGGAAGTCCTTTCGACATGTTCAGCGAGGTGTCCCATCCTGATTACAGGGGTATTACCGATGAGCAGTATAACAACAGGATGATCTTAAGAAATTGTATGCTCAGGAATGGTTTTGAACCAATCGACTGTGAGTGGTGGCATTTTACCCTTAAAGATGAGCCGTATCCGGATACTTATTTTGAATTTCCGGTATCAGCTGATTACTTATTAAAGGGGAGATAGTTTGTTAATACTTTGTTTTGAAAGTTAAAAAAATATTGTGATATACTGAACCATATAAATCAAATAAGCCTGTGTGCTGAACAAGGAGGTATTCAAATGCTGAATATCAACAAGACGATCACAAACGGTAAAGCTGTTTTCGCATTGGAAGGAAGACTTGATACAAATACTTCTGTAGAGCTTGATGCAGCGCTTAGTCCCGTACTCGACACTATTAATGAATTGGTATTTGACCTTAGTGCTCTTGAGTATATTTCTTCTGCAGGACTCAGAGTTCTCCTTGCTACTCACAAGAGTCTTTCCAAGAAGGGCGGGATGAAGGTTACCAACGTTAATGAGATGATCATGGAGATCTTTGAAGTAACCGGATTCTCAGACATTTTAACTATCGAGTAATTTCATCTTTGAGGCCACGCGTTTATGAGCGTTGATCTTAATTCCAGGGAGTATAAGATTAGGGCCTGGGCGGGGTCTCTGATATTTCTGATTGGTATTGCTTTAGCTATCGGCGGCATGCTGTTCTTTCAGACAGAACGGCTGACGCCGGTTTTTATTGTCAATGTATCGATGGACATATGTGCAATGTTCCTTGGATACATTCTTTATATCTGTGCGGTCATTGATAAACAGTGGGATGGTGATAATCTTGATATTTTCCTGCTCATGATCGTCACTGTTTTCGTAGGCCTTTATGCAGATATGCTCTGCTGGCTGACAGACGGAAAAGCCGAATACAGGGGATTATGTATAGCGGCTAACACGGTATACTTTTGCATTTCTCCTATCCTGGCATATTTGTTCTGGCGTTATGTTCTTACATTTCTCAATGTCGAAAAGGAGAGAAGCCATAAGTACGATGTGCTGTTCAGGATAGGTCTTATAGTAGATGTGCTAATAAGGATCCTTAATCTGTTCCTGGGATTTATCTTTACGGTAGATGCATCCGGTATATACCACAGAGAATCTTTCTTTACTGTTGCTTATATATATTCTTTCATAGTCCTGTTATTGACTTTGCTGCTTGTTCTTATTGCACGCAGGAGATTCAAGAGATACCAGATAATCGCTCTGTTCGTTTATTCTTCAGTACCGATAATAGTGGGTATTATTTCAATATTCATATACGGACTGTCACTTCTTTGCCCTGTGTATATGGTTACGCTCCTTCTTATCTATTGCATACTTAATGTTGTTCAGGGCCAGAAGAAATCTGTTGCAGAGAATGAGCTGCATATGGCATCCGTGATTCAGGAGAATATGCTTCCGAGGATATTTCCTCCATATCCGGACAAACACGAGTTCGATATCTATGCTTCGATGACACCTGCCAAAGAAGTCGGCGGAGACTTTTATGATTTCTTCCTTTTGGATGACGATCATCTGGCTTTTGTTATTGCCGATGTATCCGGAAAAGGTGTACCTGCAGCACTTTACATGATGGTATGTAAGTCCCTTATCAAGAGCCAGACAATGGCGATAGGAACAGCCGGAAGCACAGCTCAGATCCTTACGAATGTTAATGAACAGTTGAGTGAAAACAATGAACTTAATATGTTTGTTACGGTTTGGCTTGGAATCGTAACACTGTCGACCGGCGAACTGACTTATTCGAATGCCGGACACGAATATCCTATCTTCAAGCACGGGGATGCACCCTTTAAAGTCTTTAAGGATAAGCATTCTCCTCCGTTGGGTTGTGTTCAGGGCATCCGTTACAGGGAACAGAAAGCATCGCTTGAACCGGGTGATGTAATCTTCCTTTATACTGACGGTGTTGCCGAAGCGACAAACAGAGATAATGAACTTTTCGGGCTCGAACGGACACTTGAGTGTCTGAACAAAAATCTCAACGATGACAGAAAAGCTGTTGATATCGATTCGGATATTAAAAATGTTATTGACAATTTTGTAAATGGTGCACCTCAGTTTGACGATATAACCATGCTGATCCTTAAGTATTACGGAGGTGATCCTGTGAATTCTGAAAGCAATTCTTATGACGAGCTCATAATAAAAGCTGATGTAAATAATCTCGATAAAGTGCAGGGATTTATAGATGAGAGACTCGAAAAAGCAGAATGCTCGATGAAGGCTCAGACTCAGATCGGTGTCGCCGTTGAAGAGATATTTGTAAATATCTGTCACTATGCTTATAAGGATAAGGGCGGGCAAGGCGATGCAACTATCAGACTGAAGATAGAGGGCGGTGCAGCAGAGATAGTTTTCGAAGACTCCGGCATTCAGTATGATCCTTTGTCCAATGAAGAACCCGATATTACTTTATCAGCAGAAGATAGAGATATAGGCGGTCTGGGAATCTTCATAACCAGGAAGACAATGGATGATGTCTCTTACGAATATAAGGACGGCAGGAATGTTCTGACTCTCAGAAAGAAGATCTGATCATGGCTAATATCACTTATAAATATGTAAGGATACAGGGTAAGGAACTTGCCAGAAATACCATGACCGGCAAAGGTATATTCAGCATGTGCTGGGATCTCATCAGAAATGACACTATGGATGAGGAAGATGCATCCCTGTTCCGTGAGATAGATTCATGGTTTTCCGAGAATCTCCCTTGGCCTGAACCGTGTATGCGTCAGGAACCTGTTATATGCTGGTTCAAGGTCGAGAATACGGATGAGATGCTGAAGATGATAAGACCGGCCTTATGGCTTCTCGAAAGATACGATCACCCGTATTATCTTGTCTATACCAACAGTCCCGGAGAGATAGTTTACGAGGATAAATACCAGATCTGTGCAAAAGCTGATGTCAGGATCGACGAGGTTCCAAAATCCTGGGCAAAAGAATCCGGAGCACCGGAATTAAGTGAATAATAAAAGAGCCGCTTCAATGAAGTGGCTCTTTGTTCTTTTTCTTTTGAACTGATTTTTCAGAAAGCTTTATAGATAGCAATCTCAACAGAGGAATTAATGATATGAACTGTTACATCGTCAGCGAGATTAGCTACGATCGATTTCTCAAGTTCATCTTTCGCTTCCTGAGCTTCATTGGGAATATCTGTAGCTTTTTCGATTGATGCAACATAAGAACTCATTGACCAGGAATACGATCCTGAATATGAACCCAACTGGCATCCCAGTGCCATCAGTCCCAACGCCTGATCAGCCATGGCTTTTGTTTCAGGATCGTCAGGAAGAGTAGCATTGGCGATCATCTCACGGATCTTACCCATAAATCCCTTGGCAGCAGAATTCTTGCCTGAAGAAGATACGGCAATGATCTCCTTTTTTGTCTTAACATCCATGGGAATATCTGTCTTCAAATGAATCTCAACGACATTGTCCTTTGCTTCAAGCCAGAAGTCACCAACCAATTCATCTGTGAAAGTGCGCATAAGCTCGATTACTTCTTCGGAAAGAAGACGCAGACGGAGCGCAGCCTTATGATCAAGCCCGCAGAAAGCACCTGTCTTTTCTGTAAGCTCCAGAGCTTTATCCATTCCTGTTCCGTTAGGGGAAATGCTGATTAATTCTGTCTTCATAGAAAGTCCTCCCAAAGATTCCTTAATAGGTCAATTATAACATTAGTGGTAACTCAGTTTGCCTTTTATAAAGCTCTTTTAAGCAAGATTTTAAAATTGTTTAATTATTCTTAATATGTGTTCAGATGTGAAGGAAGGGCTCAGTCTATAAACTTAAGAACTTAATCAAAAGAAAGATGACAAAAGTTCAATACATAATAACAATCAGAGATGTCTGGAGCAGTCCTGTGCCCCAGCGGTCTCTTAAGGATTCAAAGATACTTGTTCTGGGAACAGGAGATATCGGATGCAGCTTTGCAAAAAGGGCAAAGGCTTTTGAACCTGAAAGCATAACCGGTGTATGCAGAAGCGGTATATGCAGTGACAGTTCTTTTGACAGGGTGGAAAAGGTCGAACGTTTGGATGCTCTGGTTCCCGAAACCGATCTTTTGGTAATGAGTCTTCCTGATACTTCAGAGACAAAGAACAACCTGTCACGTGAAAGGATCGCACTTCTTAACAGGGAAAAGCAGTACTAAGGATCTGTCGGTTTTTGTCGGTTCTTGTCGGTTTTCAAACCTCAAAAGAACAGATTGCCGTAAAACAGCATGCCGGAGATTCTGTATTTGCAAGGCTTTCCAGGACGTCTGTTGAAGAATGGTACGTTTAATGGGACTTGTCGGTATTTGTTCGATTTTGTAAGGTAAATTTTGTTGACAAAAGTGTATCATAACAATAGAATTAAACTCATAAATAAGAACAAATGTTCAACGTGATCTAGGAGGACAATATGGCTAAGAGTAAGAATGCAGCCAAGGGCTCAGTTGCCCAGGTTCAGGACAAGGACGAGAGAAGGAAAGCACTTGACGCCGCTATGGCGCAGATAGAGAAGCAGTTCGGCCAGGGTGCCGTAATGCGTTTGGGTGATAAATCACAGGTTGAGATCGATACGATTCCCACAGGAGCTCTGACTCTTGATATCGCACTCGGTATCGGCGGACTTCCAAGAGGAAGAATCATCGAGATCTATGGACCGGAATCTTCAGGTAAGACAACTGTAGCTCTTCACTGTGTTGCCGAAGCACAGAAGATGGGTGGAACATGCGCATTTATCGATGCAGAGCACGCATTGGATCCTGTTTATGCCGGCAACATCGGAGTAGATGTTGATAACCTCCTTTTGTCTCAGCCTGATACAGGTGAGCAGGCTCTCGAGATCTGTGAGACTCTCGTCAGAAGCGGCTGTATAGATGTAGTTGTTATCGACTCTGTTGCCGCACTCGTACCGAGGGCCGAGATCGAAGGCGAGATGGGAGATTCACATGTTGGTCTTCAGGCAAGACTCATGAGCCAGGCTTTAAGAAAGCTTGCACCTGTAGTATCAAAGTCCAATACGATCTGCATCTTTATCAACCAGCTCCGTGAGAAGGTCGGAGTTATGTTCGGCAACCCTGAGACAACACCGGGCGGCCGTGCTCTCAAGTTCTATGCTTCTGTAAGACTTGATGTCAGAAAGGTTGAGACACTCCGTAATGGTACAGATGTTGTCGGAAGCCATACAAGAGTTAAGGTTGTTAAGAATAAGGTTGCTCCGCCGTTCAAGGAAGCAGAGTTTGACATCATGTACGGTAAGGGCGTTTCATCTGAAGGCTGCATTATCGATCTCGGTGTTGAGAATAATATCATTGATAAGAGCGGATCCTGGTTTGCATATAATGGTGCCAAGATCGCTCAGGGCAGGGATGCTGCCAAGCAGTTCCTTATTGATCATCCTGATGTCAGAGATGAGATCGAAGAGAAGATCAGAGAATCCTATATGCCTGCAGAAGATGATGACGATACATCATCTTCCGGCGCTGCTGAAGCAGCACCCGAAGATGACTCTGATGATGATGATATCTTAGGAATCGATGTCTGATAATTCCACGACCAAGGAAGCCGTAACCTGTGCGATCAGGCATATCGGTACCGGAATATACTCTTCAGGAAAGATAAGGGCCTATCTGATGCAGAAGGGCTACTCTGAAGATGTGTCGATCAGTGCTGTAAGGCATCTGATCGATACCGGTTATATCGATGATATGCGTGCATCGCGCAAGGTTCTTGCGGCACGTTCAGGAAAGAAGCAGGAGAGCAGGCAGTATATCTATAAGCGTCTGCTCGAAGCCGGGATTGATCCTGACTGTGCAGATGATATCATTGCAACACTTGGCAGCGATACAGAGACTTGTCTTAGGCTGTTTGAAGCAACATACGGTACCGGCTCAGCTGAAGATTACATGGACAGGGAAGAAGAATTTCTCAAACTTGCAAAGCTGAGAGGCTATTCCCTTGAGGTATCAAGATCTGCTTTCAGGTCATTTACTCACGGCTGATTTATTTACTGATTCAATATTATTCTTGTATTATCCAGACTGGTACTGACAGGGTAGTCATAATAAGTATTGATGAATGCGGATGCAGGTTCACCATTTTTGTTAGGATATATTGTTACGCTGAACGCATAGCTTCCGTTCTGCTTAATATATAGAATTAGATGATCTGTATCTGCCGGTATTTCAATCTGTGAGAAATACTTGCTCCATGCCTCGTTGATGATGCCGGTAACGATCTCATCGCTCAGTTCTTTTGATTCAACTTCCATTGCGGTAATTGTATATTCAGTCCGGTCATATAATTCTGAAGTGTCATCTCCATGTTTATAGTCACCGAAATCAATTGATTCAATATTTGTTCTGAACCGTACATTTTCAGGAAGATCATATTTGCTGTTGATATAGTCGTTGAAGCGTTCGTTATAATCTTCATTTACTCTTAAGAAAGTCGGAACAAGATCATCGTAGTTGGGATAACCAAGATAAGTATAGAAGTATAATCCTTCAGGAAGTACATAAGTCGTAACTTTATAATCGTGTGACTCATAATCAGATAAAGAAATATTAAGATTTGAAGCCATTTCGTGACCATATTTCTCTTCAAGGTATTCTGTTATGACAGGTATATCATCTTTGATCTGCTGTTTCTTTCTAAATTCTACCGGGATTCCGGCTAACAGAATGCCTCCTGTGATTGCAGCAACCAATACCAGAGTAATAATGCTAAGTGCTTTGCGCTTTCTGATATAGGCTATTCCAAATGCCATCTGATAGATAAAGCAGACAGGGATTATGGGAAAAAAGATAAACCATTGGAGAAGATTAAACATTGCTTCGAATCCGTATACATAAGCACCGCCGAATAAACCTTCCTGAACACCGTCAACGGAACAGATAATTATATAGAGATAAGGAATATAGGATGCAAAAAATAAGATAGTTCCGATTCCGCCAAGGATTATCTTCGCCATGTTTTTCTTTTCCATGATAAGACTCCTTTTTATACTTGAAGTGCTGATAACTGAATAATAACAAAATTATTTTGATAGTCAAAGCAATTATCTTCCTGCCTTTTATTTGCCACATTTTATCAAACAGATATAAGTAGATATACGGCAGACATGTTATACTCAAACCTATTAAAGAAAAGGCAGAGGAAATATGGATATAAAGATTACTCTTTTAGCTCTGGGCTGCTCAAAGAATCTTATTGACTGTGAGAACATGTCCACAGATCTCAAGAACGCCGGATATAGTGTCATTAATGATGTCTCTGAATCTGATATCGTAGTCATCAACACTTGCGGTTTCATTGAATCCGCAAAGAAGGAAGCGATAGATGCTATCCTTGAATGTGCTGATTACAAGGTGCCGAACGGTAAAGTCAGGAAGATCATAGTTTCTGGCTGTCTTTCCCAGAGATATCCGGAAGATATCCTTAAGGAGATGCCTGAGGTAGATGCTGTTTTAGGAACGGCTCATTACGGTGATATCGTGGAAGTTGTTTCCAAACTTGTATCAGAGATAGATAAAGAGAATTCTGATAAGATCAACTTGACATCAGGTGTCGGCGGTTTTTCTCATCTTGTAAAAGACAGAGATATCTCCACTCAGGGTTATGCATGGCTGAAGATAGGTGAGGGCTGCAGACACAGATGCAGTTTCTGTGCGATTCCGCTTATCAGGGGAAGCTTTGTTTCACGTCCTATGGAAGATATTATCGAGGAAGGCAAGATTATAGCAGGCAAGGGTATCAAAGAGATCGTGCTTGCAGCTCAGGATACGACAAACTACGGTATCGAGCTTTATGGTGAGAGATGTCTTGCAAAGCTTTTAAGAAAACTTTCCGAGATAGAAGGAATAGAGCTTATCCGTGTGATGTACGGTTATATGGACGGTATTACGCCTGACCTGATAGAAGAGATGGCCAATAATCCCAAGGTTGCCCACTATCTTGATATTCCGATCCAGCATGGTTCTGATAAGATCCTTAAGGCCATGTACAGAAGGGATAATGCCGAGCTTATTACCTCAAGACTTGATATGATCAGAAAGTCGATGCCTGACTGCATTATAAGAACAACTGTTATGGTCGGTTTTCCCGGCGAGACGGAAGAAGACTTCAATATAATGAAAGAAAATCTCCGTAAATGGAAATTCGACAGGCTCGGTTGCTTTATCTTTTCACCTGAAGAGGGAACACCGGCTTACGATTTGCCCGACCAGATAGACGAAGAGACCAAGCAGAAGCGTTATGATGAGATCTATGAACTTCAAAAAGCAATATCAGCCGAACAGTCTCAGAAGAGACTCGGAACAGTGACAAGAGTCAATATCTGTTCCGTATCTGATGACGGAATCTTCTATATCGGCAGAAGTTACGGTGAATCACCTGAAGTCGATCCTGTCATATATATTGCTTCACAGGAGGAAGAACTCAGGATTGGCGACTTCGTTGAGGCTAAGATCGTTGATTGTTCTGATGATTATGATATGACTGCCGTTACGATTTGACGGGAAGAATATTTCGTATATTATTAGTGTGTCCTTGATTTACGGGACGATTATTTAGAAAGTAAAAGGTATAAACAGACCATGAATCTTCCTAACAAGCTTTCGATCTTAAGGATCGTACTTGTGCCTGTTACACTCCTTTTCATGTTGCCGGTAAATATCTTCGGATGGCAGCCTGAAGGATGGAATAACTTTATCAACACCAACGGAATGCTCGTAGCGGCAGGCGTTTTTATCCTTGCATCCCTTACGGATGCGGCAGACGGTAAGATTGCGCGTAAGTATAATCTTATTACTGATTTAGGAAAGTTTTTGGATTCTTTGGCTGACAAGATCCTCGTAATCAGTATTATGCTCGCATTTATCGGCCTCGGAAGGCTTTCTGCCTGGGCTGTAATGGTCATTATCTTAAGAGAGTTTGCCGTATCGGGTCTCAGGATGATAGCGGCTGCCAAGGGTGAGGTCATTGCCGCCAAGATGATCGGCAAGATCAAGACCGTTACACAGATGATAGCTCTCATCTACCTGATGTTCGAACCTTTGCTCATGAAGATGTTCGGACTGGGCTTTGAAGGTTACCCGTTAAGAATTTGCCCGGTTACGATAATCGGAGATGTTCTTTTCGGAATATGTGTTATTATGACAATTGTTTCAGGTGTGGATTATCTTATTAAGGGTAAGCAATACCTGAAGGGGTAAATGTCAAATAACTTCGACAGTCAAAATAACCTATTGACAAAAACCTTAACTTACATTAAAAACAGTTTGTGGATTTATTCAGAATCGTACGGAGGTACTAATTATGACAAATGAAGAACTTTTCAACTCGATTAAGCAGATGATCGTTGATCAGCTCGGTGTAGATGAGGATACAATCACAGAAGATTCCTCTTTCGTTGATGATCTTAACGCTGATTCTCTTGACATGGTTGAGCTCGTTATGGCTATGGAGCAGGAATTCGATATCGAGATCCCTGATGATGTAGCTGAGAAGGTTGTTACCGTCAAGGATGCAGTCGAGTATATTCAGAGCCTCACAGAGGGCTAATATGCCGGAGATTATTAATCTCTGAATTAATTAATGAATTTTGGACGGCTGGATGCGTGTGATATGCATTCAGCCGTTTCTCGTAATTTTGACTATGACTGATTATTCAAACTTAGAAAAAAATCTGGGATATACCTTCAAGGACAAGTCTGTTCTTGAAACAGCGTTTACGCACACCACCTATGTTTTCGAGACCGGAAGAGGACATTGGGAGTCCAATCAGAGACTTGAGTTTATCGGTGATGCCGTATTGGACGTTGTTGTCGGACAGATGCTTTACGAGTTAAAGCCTCAGGCTGATGAAGGATATCTCTCCAAAATGAGAAGTGTCTCTGTCTGTGAGAAGTCTTTTGCCGAAGTAGCAAGGAAACTGCATTTGGGAGATTATCTCCTTCTCGGAAAAGGCGAAGCCCAAAACGGAGGCAATGACAAGGATTCGACGCTCGCAGACTGCTTTGAGTCTGTTATTGCGGCGGTATATTTTGACGGCGGATTTGAGCAGGCCAGAAAATGTATCTTGAAAAATCTTACCGAAACCGTACAGAAAGCTGTTAACGGCGAGATCTTCCTGGATTACAAGAGCAGACTGCTCGAACTCGCGCAGACAAGAGGCTTCCAGCACAAGATCAGATTCGAAGTGACCGGAGAGAGAGGCCCTGCGCACATGAAGGAATTTGACGTCAGTGTATATTCGGATGAGGTGCTTCTCGCGAGTGCCACCGGCCACAGCAAGAAGGATGCCGAGCAGAAGTGTGCCGAAAAGGGTATAAAGGAGTATATGAGCCTTTATCCCGAGAGGGTCTGAACAGATTGTCCTCCAAAAAGGTCCTGTTTGAGTTATAATGCTTGGGTGAAAATTTTCTAAACAAGACGGAACTGACGACTAAATGTATCTGAAAAAATTGGAGCTTCAGGGATTCAAATCCTTCCCCGACTATACGTGTATCGACTTTGACCGCGGTCTTACGGCCGTGGTTGGTCCTAACGGAAGCGGTAAATCCAATATCAGTGATGCTGTCCGCTGGGTCTTGGGCGAACAGAGCGTCAAGCAGCTCCGTGGCGGCAAGATGGAAGACGTCATCTTCAACGGTACTACCGCAAGACGTTCTATGAACTATGCCGAAGTATCCATTACTTTCGACAATTCCGACGGATATATCGATTACGGTTTTCCTGAGATCTGTATTACAAGAAGACTTTACAGATCCGGTGAATCCGAATACCAGATCAATAAAGTCAATTGCAGACTTAAGGATATTACCGTCCTTTTCCTTGATACGGGTCTCGGCCGTGACGGCTATTCACTTGTAGGTCAGGGTCGAGTTGACGATATCCTTTCCACCAAGTCTGAAGACAGAAGAAGAGTTATTGAGGAAGCTTCAGGTATCGTAAAGTACCGCGTCCGTAAGGACGAGGCTCAAAGAAAGCTTACAAGTACCGAGCAGAATCTTGTAAGAATCAATGACATCTTAGGTGAACTTGAAGAACGCAAGGGACCTCTCGAAGAACAGGCCGGAAAGGCCCGTAAGTTCAATGAGAACTACGAAGAGCTAAAAAGACTCGAGACATCTCTTCTCGTACATAAGATCACTGAAGCCAATAAAGAGATGGGCGATTCAGCCGGTCTTAAAGAACAGCTCGAGAAAGAGATCAAAGAGCGTGAAGATGAGTATCTCAAACTCAGAAAGAGCCACCAGGAGATAATCGACAAGAGTGAAGCCCTGGATAACGAGATCGAGGACAGGCGACAGGAGCTTTCCGACCTGACCGAGTATGAGCACGAAGCCCAGACTGACAAGAAGGTCTCTATTGAAAGACTTAATCAGACCAACCAGAGGATCGAAGAACTCAAGTCTGATATGGAATCAACAGATGAGACTGTTGCAAAACTCACCACCGAACTTAATGAGAAGAAGGCTAAGGCCGACAGTCTCTTAAAAGAAGCTGATGAAGCCAAGACTTTAAGCGAGACACTTGATAAGGAACGTCTTGCCAAGTTCGAAGAATATGAGTCCAGCCGTAAAGAGGCAGGCAAGGCCGATTCCAAGGTGAAGGCTAAGACGGAAGAGCTTTTCGAGACAAGGAAGAAGCTCACTGAGTGCCAGGCAGGAATCTCTGCTCTCGATGACAAGATCAAAGAGATGCAGGAAGCAAGAAGCTCTTCCGAGAGCGGCAAGGCTGAGCTGTCCTCAAAACTTGAAGAAGAAGAGAAGGCTTTAGCTGATATCCGTAAGATAAAGGGCGAAGTAACCGGTGATATAGATTCACGCAATAAAAAACTCGAGGAATTGAGAAAGAAACAGGATGAACTCAACCAGTTCTTCGAAGTAAATAACAGAAAGCTTTCAGCTGAAGAATCAAAGCTCAAGACATTGAAAGATGTCGACAGGGCGAAAGAAGGTTATCAGGAATCTGTTAAGCGTCTCGTTGAATTTGCTGAAACAGACAGATCGGTTAAGAGACTTATGGTCGGCATTCTTGGTGACCTTATCGAAACAGATTCAAAGTATGAGACGGCAATCGAGACTGCTCTCGGCAATTCGCTCAACAATATCGTTACAAAGAGCGAGTCTGATGCGGCAGAGCTCATCAGCGTATTGAAGGAGAGAAGACTCGGAAGAGTTACATTCCTTCCTATTGAGAACATCAAGGCAAGATATATCGACGGGGATGATTTAAGAAAAGCAAAAGGCGTCAACGGCTATATCGGCGTTGCATCTGACCTTGTTAAGAGTTCCCGTGACCTTGAAGATATCGTCTCCAACCTATTGGGAAGGATACTTGTCGCAAATGACCTTGATGCCGCAAGATCTATCGCTTCCAGAACAGGGCGTGCCTATAAGGTAATGACACTTGAAGGCGACTCGGTCAATCCGGGAGGATCTCTTACGGGCGGATCTTTGAGAAAGACCGGTGCCGGCACGGGTATTCTCGGACGAAAAGCCGAGATCGAATCACTTACAAAGAGTGTTGCAGAATTGGAGGCCAAGCTTGCCGATTCCGAAGATCAGCGTCAGGAAGTTGACGACGGTATCGGAACTTTGAAGCGCGAGCTTGCACAGCTCGGTGAGCAGCTCAAGTTCTATCAGCTTGAGGAAGTTAAAGCCGAAGGTGAATACAACAATACAAAGACAAGGCTTGAAGAGACCGAAGAGACACTTGCAAACTTCGATGAGAATATGCAGTCGGTATCCAAGTCCAAGTTAAGACTGGAAGAAGATCTTGAAGAACTGTCCCGTATCGAGAATGATATCAACGGGGAACTTCAGGATTATCAGGATGAGATAGCCGAACAGCAGAAACTCTCGGAAGAGCAGGCAGTAAAGCTCGAACAGATCGTTGCCAAGGTCAGAGAGGCGGCATCCCTTGCGGAGCGAAAGCTTACCGAAAGAAGCGGTATCCTGGATCTTGCAGGTCATATCAAGAAGCAGATCGAAGAGGCAAGACAGGGCAGAGACAAGTTTGATTCAGCCATAAGTGAAGCGAAAGAGACAGTCAGCAGCATCACAAAGGAGATCAATGATCTTGATGCCAAGCTCGATGAAAACGGCAAGCAGCAGAAGATATTGGAAGCAAAGATTGCAGAGCTTTTCGAGAAGAGATCTGCAGTATCTGGCGACCTTTCTTCGTTCGGTGACAGACTTGCAGCAAGCGGCAATGAGATCAATGAACTCCAGACAAAGCTTAACAACCATGTCTCCAAGTATGACAAGATAATCTTCGAGATCGACCAGAACAAGAACAGGCTCTGGGAAGATTACGAGACTACCTATGACAATATTAAGGATTCTGTAGAACCTGTTACCAAGATCGGTGAGCAGACAAAGAGGATCCAGACACTTAAGAATGCGATCAAGGCATTGGGCCCTGTCAATCTCGGCGCTCTCCAGGAATTTTCGGAGCTTTCCGAAAGACTCGAGTTCATGACCAAGCAGAGAGATGACATCGAAGCTGCCAAGAAGGATCTTGAACAGGTAATAGAAGATCTCTTAAACAAGATGAGAGCAGAATTTACAGAGCACTTCGATACGATCAACAGCAACTTCAGCCAGGTCTTCACGGATCTGTTCGGAGGCGGTACTGCGGAGATCGTTCTAGGCAATGATTCGGAGGATGTTCTTGAATGCGCTATTGATATCAAGGCACAGCCTCCGGGAAAGAAACTTCAGAATCTTTCACTCCTTTCAGGTGGTGAGCGCTGCCTGACTGCGATAGGCCTTCTTTTCGCGATCCAGGAATTGAAGCCTTCACCGTTCGTTATTCTTGACGAGGTCGAGGCTGCGCTGGATGACGTTAATATCACGAGATTTACGGACTTCGTAAGAAGACATTCGGTCAAGTCTCAGTTCATTCTTGTTACACACCGTAAGGGTACGATGGAAGCGTGCGACCAGATGTACGGCGTTACGATGGCCGAGCGCGGTGTATCAAAGATACTTTCAATGGAGCTTAAATAATGGGATTAGCTGATCTGTTTAAAAGAGGACTCGAAAAAACAAGGAACTTCTTTGCCGGAAGTTTTACAAAGCTTGCAGCTTCAAGCGGACGTTTTGACGAGGATATGCTCGATGAACTCGAAGAACTCCTGATAAGAGCCGACTGCGGTGTTCAGGCCAGCGATGACATTATGGACAGGGTCAAGGAGAATATCCGTAAGACCGGTGACGACAGCAAGGAAGCAGTCCTTGCATCCGTAAAAGAGAGAATGCTTGAGATCTTGGGTGAGCCTCAGACTGTCGAGATCGAACCCGGCAAGCTCAACATCATTCTCATGATCGGTGTTAACGGCACAGGTAAGACGACCACTTCAGGCAAGCTTGCCGCCAGATATAAGAAGGAAGGCAAAAAAGTTCTCATGGCAGCATGTGACACATTCCGTGCGGCTGCAGTAGGCCAGCTCAAGACATGGGGCGAGAGAACGGGAACGGCAGTTATTGCTCAGGAGCAGGAGGGAGCAGATCCGGCTTCCGTTGTTTTCGATGCCGTCCATGCGGCACAGGCAAGAGGAACCGACGTCCTTCTCGTTGATACTGCCGGTCGTCTTCACAATAAAAAGAATCTTATGGAGGAGCTTGCAAAGATCAGACGTGTTATCGAGAGAGAAGCGCCTGATGCGGTCATCAAGTCACTTCTCATCATTGATGCCACAACAGGCCAGAATGCCGTCATACAGGCTGAAGGCTTCGGCGAAGTAACAGGTCTTGATTATGTCGGCATAACCAAGCTCGACGGCAGTGCAAAGGGCGGTGTAGCTATCGCGGTTGCATACCAGTCAGGCAAGCCTATTGTTCTTGCAGGTTTGGGTGAGAGCGTGGAAGATCTTGCGGATTTTGACCCTGAATTATTTGTTGATTCACTCGTACAAGAATAAACCGTAAAAATCGCCATTTTATACGAAAAATTCGCTATTGTTTTGATTGTCAAAGAAATTATTTATATGTATAATTTCTGAGTTTGCAATGGGGCATTGTTTTTGTCATGCCCGAAAGCTTCATAAAATCTATATCTAAATTCTTAAGAGAGGGGCCCGGTATATGTCATTATTAACATCTTCCTGGTTAATCGTACTCGGCGTAGTAGTGCTTGCACTTATCTACGTTGTGTTCAACTACTTCCGTATTAAGAAGATGCCCGAAGGAACAGCTGACATGATTGAATTGTCAGGTATCATCCGTTCCGGCGCGCAGACATTCCTTAAGACGGAGTTCAAGAGCATCGCCATCGTGGTTGCTGTTGTTGCTGTTATCTTCACACTTTGTGTTGAGAAGACAAGCGGTATCACATTCCTCATTGGTGCCTTGATGAGTTCCATCGTTTGCGTTCTTGGTATGCAGAGCGCAACTTACGCTAACGTTCGTACTTCGAACAAAGCAAGAGAGAGCCTTTCGATCGGTGAGACAGTTAAGGTTGCTCTTTGCGGCGGTTCAATCTCCGGCCTTGCAGTTCAGGCCTTCGGTATGTTGGGCTTCCTCGCAGTTCTTCTTTGCTTCGGCGGCGTAAAGCATGATGCAGAAAGCTCAGGTCTTCTTATTAAGGCACTTACTTGCAACCCCTACATCATGAGAATTTCAACATATTCTTTGGGATGCTCCATCGTTGCTATGTTTAACCGTGTTGCCGGCGGTAACTACACAAAGGCAGCAGACATTTCTTCAGATATCCTTGGTAAGCTCAGACATGACCTTCCTGAGGATGACTCAAGAATCCCGAACACTATCGCAGACTTCATCGGTGATAACGTAAACGATATCGCCGGTAACTGTTCAGACCTTTTGGAGTCATTCGTTGCTACAATGTCAGCTTCTCTTATGATCTCCGTTACACTCTTCAAGACAGCTCTTGCAGAAGGTGAGACACAGATCACAGACGCTACATTCAACGCTACGATCCTTTTCCCTGTCATCCTCGCAGGCTGCGGCCTTGTAGGATGCCTTATCGGTCTTGGACTTGCTAACATCAAGAAGATGGGTGACAATCCGTCAAAAGAGCTCGACCTCTCTACATGGATCTCTGCCGGCTGCACAATCGTTTTCGGAGGTGTTGCTTCTTATTTCATCTTTAAGGACGTTCCTCTCTATAATGAATTCAAGCTCGGCTGGGCTTCTCCCTGGGTTTCATCCATCATGGGAATCGTTTCAGGTATTGCTATCGGTATCATTACTGAGTACTACACATCTACTGATCATAAGCCTACACAGAAGATCGCTGAGATGTGCACAGAGGGTGAGGCTTTCGTTGTTACAAAGGGTGATGCTGTCGGTTCAAGATCAGTTCTTCTCCCTGTACTCGTTATCATCATCGCTTTGATCGTATCAGGTATCACCGGCGGTTCTTACGGTATCGCAATCTCCGCTCTCGGTATGCTCGCATTCGTTGGTGCTACAGTTTCTATCGATGCTTTCGGTCCTATCGCAGATAACGCAGGCGGTCTTGCAGAAGCTTGCCACCTCGCACCTGACGTTCGTAAGATCACAGATAAGCTCGACGCAGTTGGTAATACAACAGCTGCTATCGGTAAGGGCTTCGCTATCGGTTCTGCTGCATTCGCTACAGTATCCCTCATCATGGCATACGTAGGCAGCTATTCCGGTGATGTTGCAGTTCCTGTACTTAACTTCGCTACATTCTTCGTAGTTGCAGGTGGTATTCTCGGTGGTGCTCTTGTTGAATACTTCTGCGCTATACTTACAGATAACACAATCGACGCAGCTAAGATCATGGCTGATGTCGGTGACAAGCAGATGACACAGGAAGTACTTGACGGTAAGGCTAAGCCTGACTACAACATGATGATCGCAATGGCAGCTAAGGAAGCTATCCGCAGAATGGTAGTTCCTTCAGTTCTCGCTCTCCTCATTCCTGTAATCGGCGGCTTCCTCCTTGGACCTGAGTTCGTAGGCGGTATCCTCGTTGGTGCTACTATCGTTGCTATCCCGAGAGCTATCTTCATGGGTAACTCCGGTGGCGCATTCGACAACGCTAAGAAGTACATTGAGCAGGGTATGCTCAAGGGCCACGCAAAGGGATCTCCTGCACACAAGGCAGCTGTTACCGGTGATACGATCGGTGATACACGTAAGGACGTTGTAGGCGTTGCTCTGGACATCTTCATCAAGCTTATGTCCACAGTTGCAAACACAATTACTCCTATCATAAGCAGATATCACATCTTCAAGTAATAGGCTGATTATTCTTGCATATAAGACGGCTGTTCTTTTGGGCAGCCGTTTTTGATTTGAAAATGAATGATATGATTTGTACCTAAAGCGGTAATTTTCCGCGTTTAGGTGCATAATATAGAGGATTTGTGTACCTAAATCAAAAAAATAAGCCGTTTGGGTACATAATCCGGGTTAAAATCCTTTACAAACAAGGGATCTGATGGTATCATCACCAAGTTGCCTTAATCGCAGTTTTGCGGAAGACTCCGACCCTTACCTTCGATTATGGCGTATTTATTCTAAAGGAGGAAAGATTTATGTCAGCATCTTTCGACAAGCAGGCTATCATCAAGGAATATGCACTCTCTGAGGGCGATACAGGTTCTCCGGAGGTTCAGGTTGCTCTTCTTACTTACAGAATCAATCACCTCACAGAACACCTCAAGACTCATAAGGGTGACCACCACAGCAGAAGAGGTCTTCTCATGATGGTTGGTAAGAGAAGAAACATCCTTGACTATCTTGCAGCAGTTGATATCGAGCGTTACAGAACTCTTATTGCAAAGCTCGGCATCAGAAAGTAATCTTTCAAACAGATTATTTCAGGAAGCGGTTCCTTACGGGAACCGCTTTTTTCTTGCATTTTTATGCCGACAGATCTTACACGGCCCTTCAGGAAGCAGGGCTTCAGAAGTAAAAGGCGGTTTCCTATTTATAAACAATGGGTGATATAATTTCAAAATAGGACATTCCGGGAGGTATTAACATGCTTGACGGTTATATTAGAGTGGCGGCGGCAAGCCCGAAGGTCAGAGTAGGTGACGTTGATTACAATGTTGCCGAGACAGTCAGATTTGCAAAGAAGGCTGCGGCCAAAGATTGTTCGGTCGTAGTATTCCCGGAGTTAGGACTTACCGGATATACATGCGGCGATCTGTTCCTCCAGAATACTCTGCTCGACAAGGCAATCGACGGACTTAATGAGCTCGCGGAGCAGACGGCAGATCTAAACACGGTAATAATCGTCGGTCTGCCTTATGAATTGGGCGATAAGCTTTATAATGTCGCAGCTGTGCTTCATCAGGGTGATGTCATCGGTATCGTTCCCAAGCAGAATATCCCCAACCACTCGGAGTTCTATGAATTAAGACATTTCACACCCTACGACGATGAGGGAACGCTCATTGTAGGTGATGACGTTTTCTTCGGCAGGATGGTCTTCAACTGCGGAGAATTCAGCTTCGGAGTTGAGATATGCGAGGATCTCTGGGTCGCTTCAAGTCCATCTGTTGATTATGTGAGAAGAGGCGCTGAGATCATTTTTAATCTCTCGTGTTCTGATGAGATCATTGGTAAGGCGAAGTTCAGAAAAGACCTGGTCAAGATGCAGAGCGCTAAGCTCGTGGCGGCTTATGTTTACTGTGATGCCGGCATAGGCGAATCTACACAGGATATTGTTTTCGCAGGACATAATCTTATTGCGGAGAATGGCAAGATCTTAAAAGAGAGCAAGAGATTTGCAAACGATAATGAAGACGATGCAATAATCTTTGCAGATATCGATCTCGACAGGATCGAATCTGACAGAAGAAGGAGCAATACATTTACAAGTGATAACAGCGGTTATAACGGTGTGGATGTTGTTGAGTTTGATGTCGAGTGTCCTGATATCGAATCTGAGAGAAAGATCAGCAGAACGCCATTTGTACCTGAAGATAAGACAGATCTTGCGGAAAGATGTGAGGATATCCTCGGAATGCAGGCAGCTGGCCTTTATACAAGACTTGGAGCTATCGGCTGCAAGAAGGCGGTGATCGGTCTTTCGGGAGGCCTTGATTCTACTTTGGCCCTTATCGTTACCATTCATGCTTTTGATAAACTCGGTCTTGACCGCAAGAACATTATCGCGATCACTATGCCGGGCTTTGGCACGACACAGAGAACGAAGAATAATTCTATGAATATCGCTGAGGAATACGGCTGCACGTTGCGTGAGATATCTATTTCCGACGCAGTAACCCAGCACTTCAAAGATATCGGTCACGATATGGAAGTCCACGATATTACCTATGAGAATTCGCAGGCGAGAGAACGTACACAGATCCTTATGGATGTTGCAAACCAGGAGGGCGCTATCGTAATCGGAACGGGAGACCTTTCCGAGCTCGCGTTGGGATGGGCCACGTATAACGGCGATCACATGTCCATGTACGGTGTTAACTGTTCTATCCCCAAGACTCTTGTAAGATATCTCGTATCATATGAATCGGCACGCACAGAAGAAAGCAATCCGTCGCTTTCAAAGGCGCTGGCGGATATCGTTGCTACACCTGTATCTCCCGAACTTCTTCCACCCACAGAAGACGGAAAGATCTCGCAGAAAACAGAAGAGACAGTAGGACCTTATGAACTCCACGATTTCTTCCTCTACTACATGATCAGATATGGTTTTGCACCGTCAAAGATATATCGTATGGCCCTTAAGACTTTTGAAGGCGTTTACAATGCGGATACGATCTATAAGTGGGAAGAGACCTTCATCAGAAGATTCTTTGCCCAGCAGTTCAAGAGATCCTGTGTGCCCGACGGACCTAAGGTCGGTACGGTATCCTTGTCTCCCAGAGGTGACTGGAGAATGCCTTCTGATGCATCAAGAAATATCTGGCTCGACGATTTAAAGACAGTAAAGGAATGACATATGAAATCAGTTGTTTGTTTTGGTGACTCTAATACTTACGGACATAATCCTCTGAACGGCGAAAGACTTCCTGATACAGTCAGGTGGCCATGCCTTCTGCAGAACCTTCTGGGAAGCGATTACAAGGTTATAGAAGAGGGCCTTAACGGCAGAACGACCGTGTTCGATGATCCCAATGACGACTGGAAAAACGGAGTTGATTATATAAAGGGGATCCTCTGTACACACAGGCCCGTTGATTACCTTGTCATCATGCTCGGAACAAACGACATGAAGACAGTCTATAACGCCTCTCTTGATGCAATAGCGGCAGGCCTGAATGAGATCGTCAACAGGGCCGAAAGCGTCATGAACATCAAGCAGGGATTCGTTCCTAAGATCATTGTCGTATCTCCGCCGGAGATCACAACGGATATTCTGACGGGACCTTTTCAGGATTCATTCGATGAGGTATCGATCGACAAATCCAAGCGCCTTTCCGAGTACTACAAGAGGGTTGCCGATAAGCACGGCTGCATGTTCGTGGATGCCAAGCAGTATATCAGGCCTTCCGTGGAAGACGGACTGCATTTAGGACCTGACGGCCATAAGGGACTTGCAGAGATCATCGCGAAAACGATTCTTGGCTGATTTGTTTTTATTTTCGCTATTAAATACGGCAACTTATGCGGCTATAGCCGTATCGGTTGCCGTATTTTTATGAGTTTTTTAAGCAAAAATACGGTATTACGTCAGGCTATAGCCGTATCGTCAGCCGTATTCCGCATGACCCCTTTTCGAAAACTAAGACATTTGTCTTATTGCGTATTTAGTATATAATTAATAAATTCGAGAAGGAGTGTAGTGTGTAGATTGACTGCCCGAACATCGTGTCTGATATAGCTCGGACCGTGAATCTACGAACTACCTCCTTTACCAAAATCAATATTTTCGAAAAGGAGTTTCACAAATGGAAAAGATTTTCAGAACTGAGATCGCCGGCAGACCGTTGGTTGTCGAGACCGGTAAGATCGCACAGTTTGCCAATGGTTCCGTACTCATCAGATACGGTGAGACAACTGTTCTTTCAACAGTTACCGCAAGCGCCACACCTCGTGAGGGAATCGATTTCTTCCCGCTTTCAGTAGATTACGAGGAGAAGATGTATGCAGTAGGTAAGATCCCCGGCGGTTTCCTCAAGAGAGAGGGAAGACCCGGCGAGAAGGCTATTCTCGTATCACGTGTTATTGACCGTCCTATCAGGCCTTTGTTCCCTAAGGACCTCAGAAACGACGTTTGTGTAAACAATCTCGTTATGTCTGTTGACCCTGACTGCTCACCTGAGATCACAGCTATGCTCGGTACATCAATCGCTATCGCTATTTCCGATATCCCGTGGAAGGGACCTGTCGGAGGCGTTGTATTAGGTCTCATCGACGGCAAGACGATCATCAACCCTACACTCGAGCAGCGTGAAGTTTCTGATATGTACGTTACTCTTGCAGGTACTCTCACAAAGATCTGCATGGTAGAGGCAGGTGCTAACGAAGTTCCTGATGACGTAATGCTTAATGCTATCGCTGAAGGTCATGAAGAGATCAAGAAGATCTGCGAGTTCATCAACGGCATCGTAGCTGAGATCGGTAAGGAGAAGTTCACTTACGAGTCAGCTGACGTTCCGGAAGAGATCTTCGAAGCTGTTAAGGAATACGGCTGGGACAGAATGCGTCAGGCAGTTCTTTCCAAGGACAAGGAAGTTAGAGACGGCAACGTTGCAGTTCTTCAGGAAGAAGTTGCAGCTATGCTCGAAGAGAAGGAAGAGGGCCTTTCAAAGTGGGCACCTGATGCTATCTACAAGCTCGAGAAGAAGGTCGTAAGAGATTATCTCTTCAGAGAGCATGTCAGAGTTGACGGCAGAGCTCTTGATGAGATCAGACCTTTGTCTGCTGCAGTTGGCGTACTCCCCAGAGTTCATGGATCTTCATTCTTCCAGAGAGGCCAGACACAGGTAATGAATATCTGTACATTGGCGCCTCTTGATGAAGCACAGAAGCTCGAAGGTCTTGATGAGCAGACATACAAGAGATACATTCACCACTATAACTTCCCCGGTTATTCAACAGGTGAGGCTAAGCCTTCCAGATCACCCGGAAGACGTGAGATCGGTCACGGCGCTCTCGCTGAGAGATCTCTCATTCCTGTACTTCCTTCAGAGGAAGAGTTCCCTTACTCGATCAGAACAGTATCTGAGATCACAATGAGTAACGGTTCAACATCACAGGGTTCCGTTTGCGCTTCCACACTTTCACTCATGGACGCAGGCGTTCCGATCAAGAGACCTGTTGCAGGTATTTCTTCAGGTCTTATCATGGATCCTGACAATGACGACAACTTCCTCGTATTCATGGATATCCAGGGCATCGAGGACTTCTTCGGCGATATGGACTTCAAGGTTGCAGGTACTACAGAAGGTATCACATCCATCCAGGTTGATATCAAGGTTGAAGGTCTTACATTAGACATCATCAAGGCTGCTTTCGAGATGACACACAAGGGAAGACTCCAGATCATCAACGACGTCATTCTCCCTTGCATCCCCGCACCCCGTGCAGAGCTCAATAAGTGGGCTCCCAGGATCATCTCAATGCAGGTGCCTGTTGATAAGATCAGAGAGGTTATCGGTTCAGGCGGAAAGGTCATCAACAAGATCATCGCTGACACAGGTGCTCAGATCAACATCAACGACGACGGTATGGTTTACATCTCTACACCCGATCTCGAAAAGGCTGAGAAGGCCAAGATGATCATCAACGGCATCGTTGCTGATCCTGAGGTTGGCACAGAGTACGACGGTACAGTTACAAGACTTATGGACTTCGGCGCATTCGTTGAGTTCCTCCCCGGTAAGGAAGGTCTTGTTCACATCTCAAAGATGGCTTGGAACAGAGTAGAGAAGGTTGAAGACGTTCTCCACGAAGGTGACAAGGTACACGTTAAGCTCATCGAGATTGATTCACAGGGAAGACTTAACCTCTCCATCCGTGACTGCTTACCCAAGCCGGAAGGTTATGTAGAGGAAGAGCCCAGAAGAAGAGAGGGCAGACCCAATCGTGAGAGAAGAGGCGGTTTTGCAGGCAGAAATGGCGGCAGAAAGAACTTCGAGAACGATGAGGCCGAGCAGGCTCCCGAGAATCCCAAGGGCAGAAGAAGAGAGTTCTAATTAAATCTTAATAGTTAAAAGGGGTGATACCATGGCAGAGAACAACGAGAACATTGAAGAGCAGATTGACGTAGTTACAGCGGCCAAGACCGAAGACGTAACCGACAAGAAATGTCCGAATTGCGGAGCAACTGTTGTTTACGACCCGGAGACTCTGTCCATGACTTGCCCGTTCTGCGGTTATTCCAGAACGCTTCCTAAGCCTGAGGATAACGGACAGGATGTTGAAGAACTTGATTTTGCTTCTGCCAAGAATCGTGAGAGTCTTGACTGGGGTAAGGCAAAGAAGTCATTGGTATGTAAGAACTGCGGTGCTGAGACCATCATGGATTCGGCTGATACAGCTCAGTGCTGCCCTTACTGCGGTTCAACACAGGTTATGCCTGTTGATGACGATGATTCTGTAGTAGCTCCCGGCGGTGTAGTTCCTTTCGAGATCACAAAGGAAAAGGCTGCACAGCTCTTCAAGGGCTGGATGAAGGGCAAGCTCTTTGCACCTAATGAAGCCAAGAAGAGCTGCGAAGCAAAGAACTTCAACGGTGTTTATCTTCCTTACTGGACATACGATTCACAGACAACATCTCCTTATGAGATCAGACTCGGATTTGATAAGAAGGATAGGGACGGTAACGTTACAACAACTTACAGAACATACAGAGGCATCTACGAGCGCTTCATCGACGATGAGACTGTTTATGCCAGCAAGAAGACAACGAACCGCTTCATCAAGGAGGCTTCAAAGTTCGACTTCTCGAAGCTCCGCAAGTATTCTCCTGAATTCATCGCCGGATTTCTCGCTGAGCGTTACACAGTAGGTCTTGATGAAGGATGGGATATCGCTAAGACTCAGATCAAGAAGACACTTAACAGTGAGATTTCCAGCATGGAGAAGAAGAAGCGTGGTGCTGACAGAGTAGACAAGCTCAATTTCAATACAGCTTATTCCAAGGTAACTTATAAGTACGTTCTTGCTCCTATCTGGATTGCTAACTTCAAGTTTAAGGAGAAACTCTACAACATCGTTATTAACGGCCAGACAGGTCAGATCAAGGGCGAGGCTCCTGTATCACCTCTCAAGGTTGCAGTTGCTATCATTCTTGCTATCATCGCAATCATCGTTGTTTACGCTTTGCTCAACAACTGATTCGGAATTTAACCTATCAAACAGAAGACCATCTCACTTCTAATGTGGGGTGGTTTTTTTGCGCATACATCAGCTAAAATCGAACAACTGAAAATGATAAGGCAGGTTTTATGCGCTTAAAGAAAGAATTGCGCAAATAAAGCGTTCGGTTTTCTTAACGAAAACGCACTAAATCAGTTTTTCTCGCTATATTAACTTTCCATTGATGATAGGTCAATAACGATTTTATGCAATTCTGTTTTAAAATGTCTAATAATATTCCAAACACTCTTTGATATTCTTGTATTCTAGATGATATTTGTTTAGGATTTCCGACATTTTTGCAGATTTTTTATGCTAAAAGGGCAATATTTGTTGCTTTTGTGTGTCATACGGACATAAATGTGGCAAAAGACTTGAATTCTTAACAAATCGTTCATAAAATAAACTATCAAATTCTCTATATATTTGGAGGCCAAATGTATAACTTTGCTAAAAGAGTAACATCGGCAGTTGTGGCAGGCGCAGTCGTTCTCGGAACACTTGCATTTTACCCGGGATGGAATAAGGGACTAGTATTTGCAGCTAGCCTTGGCGATTCGGGTTATACGACAACTGATGGTTATAATGCAGCATTCGATACTGTTGGAACAGTTAACTATAATACTGTACTCGGACGAGCTACAGCTTATGGTATCGTTGCAGATGTCTGGGAACAGAATAACCATTCTGAGACAAATTTCGCAGTAAATAAATTTGTTCATAAAGGATCTGCTGAAGGACATGTACTTGAACCGGATCTTGCCGGTACTGCACCTTTGTCTTTCCTGGTTGGTGATATTGATGGCAAGCTTGTTTTTGGACAAGCAACATATGAGCAGCAGAATGTAAAGTATGTTATCCATACTTCACAGGCATTAAAGAATGATTATGATAGTCATCAGAATGATGTCGATAATTCAGATGCATACAAAGATGCAAAGATTTCAGTTCAGAACATAGAAGGAAAAGCATCTTTATCTGTTGATTCATTATATTCATCTGATTCCGTGACTAACATGATTACTCATGTTCAGACTGAATCTGATAATCTTGCAACTAAGAGTTCGACAATCGATATTATAAAATATGAAAAAGCACATCCACAAGATAAAAACAATTATGTATTGGATCTTGATGTTGATGATTATGACGGAAAGGTTGTTTATATAACCGTACCTTATAATTCAGTTCTCGGTGAAATCTTTAAGGATTCTGAAGGGTTATCTAAGGCTTTGCACGTCAGGAAAAAGTCTGCCACTAATATTGTTTTTAATTTTACTGATGCTGAATGGACAACGGTTTGTGCTAAAGGACCGCTAGTTCATGTTGCTGATAAAACTTTTAATTTTGATGAACATTTTCAACCAGTTGTTTATAACAACGAAGAGTATATAGTTCCCGAAACTATATATAATGCAGACAATATTTATAAATATAAGAATAAAATTGTAGAAGAGGAGATTGTTGACAGAATAATATTCAATTTCCCTAATTCTAAAACCGTTAATGTATTAGAAGGTGGTGGAGCTTATCTTGCTCCAAGGGCTGAAAACAGTGAAGTTATGTCAACCAGTTCCGGTTGGTTCGTAACAGGTGGCAGATTTGTAAACAATAAATGTGAATGGCATTTCCTTAATGGTGACAGAGCCAACAGTCTGTTCTTTTCAGGTCAAAAGAAATTCACTGAGTCATATACTAATCACAAAAGTGAATCTCCCGAAGTAGAATTGTATGACTATAGTGGAATTACTTACAATGATGGAGACTTTAATTTTACTCTTTATAATGCAGATTCAAGTTACAATCTCGGTTCAGAAATAGAGACTACACCGGTTTCAGCTGCCGGAGATTTTTCCTTCAAACCATTGGATGGATTAGAACCTGGTCACACCTATTATTTCGTTATTAAGGAAACGGCTGATACAATTGCCGGAATAACAAACTCTGATGGTGAGATCGATATTCAGGTGGAAGTATATGACAAAGGACAGGCCGAAGTCGGCTATAGGATTACTTCAAGAAAGTATCTTACTGCGGCTGATAAGGCAAACGGAATATCATTTAGATCAAATGATAACAGAGAGGCGCAAGAGTTAGATTTCTATTTTGGTTCAGTTTATAACCTTGTTACCCCTGAAACAGGTAGTCTCACCGTTACAAAGGTGTTGAGTGATGAAAAGCCTGCAAATGCACCGACTGAATATACCTTCTATGTTAAGTGCGGAACAGAAGGATATGTTCAGAATGCAACTACAGGAGCTGTGGCAGCAAATAAGCAACCATTCACTGTAATTGCTGGGGATACAACCGGAACAGTTATAAGTGGACTTAAGCTTGATAAGACATACACAGTTGAAGAAGCTGATGTAACAGGCCTTCCCGCTGACTGGTCTTGCACTGCAAGCTATTCAAAGAGTTCTGTAGATCTTACATCAAACCATAAGGATGACAGTGTACAGATCACGAACAACTTCGAGCAGAAGACAACACCTGTACCGACAGGATCGCTTGTAGTCAGCAAGACAATAAGCGGAGCACCGTTGAATGAACTTGAGACTATCAGCTTCACAGTAGTTGATGGAGCAAACAATGCGTTGACAGATGCAGATGGAAATACTGTAACGATACCTGACCTTACAACAGCAAATGTAACGGCAGGTTTATGGAAGGATTCCGGAGACGGAAAGACATTCACATATACAGTAGGAAATCTGGCAGAAGGCACAAAGTGCACAGTAACAGAGACATACAATGAGACAGCAAACTCAAAGTACACACTTATTACAACAGGCACTAATGCAAGTACAATGGAAGCAACCGTAACGATCGAAGCTAACAAAGAGAAAAAGGCAGAGATCACGAACAACTTCGAGCAGAAGACAACACCTGTACCGACAGGATCGCTTGTAGTCAGCAAGACAATAAGCGGAGCACCGTTGAATGAACTTGAGACTATCAGCTTCACAGTAGTTGATGGAGC
>Ga0326512_10000048_pt1 | contig 102772 bp, 146 predicted proteins | sample 1_2617_0518_D_FD_203652 | JGI IMG/M metagenome (GOLD analysis project Ga0326512, IMG submission 203652) | Bovine rumen microbial communities from UC Davis, California, United States - 1_2617_0518 | ecosystem: Host-associated > Mammals > Digestive system > Stomach > Rumen | place: USA...
TGTAGATTCAACAAGTTCATTAGACATTCTATCAGCCTTAACACCAAACAAACGCAAGCACTTGCGCATCTGTTCAAGCGTAAGCTTATCAAATTCCTTAATAGCTTCTCTACGCTGCTTATTAATTTTATTAGCTTCAACGGCTTCTGCTTCTCTATTAATTAAAAGGTAATCTTTACCAGCAGTAAGTTTATCGAGTGAAGTAGCAACGCGCTTATGACCACTGAGGAACTTAATAATCATCTCCTGACGGGGGATAGAATCATCAAGAATAACACCTCTAGCACCAACTTTTACACAGAAGGTATCCCAGAAACTGCTAGTCTTTGACAGATGGCCTTCCTCATAACCTAAAACTTTCTCGTAATATTTTTCATCTTCGGGCGTCAGTCCCGTATATATCGACCCAGACCTTGTGAAGTAAGGAGCGATGTAGTCAAAACAACTCTTATATTTTACTAATCCGGCCCAGGGATTCTTTTTCTTAATCTTTAATTCAACTACCATAATTGTATAATTAGTATGTTGTGATGCCGGTCGGGGAGCCGAAGCCCCCCTCGGTCATCAATATATCTTTTTTAATGAGATCAAATACCTTCGTTGCTGATTTCTGTATCTTCAGCATCGCAGTACAAGATACCGCAAGACAATGGGTTGCGAAGCATAATACCCATCTCACCCAGGAAGTGAACCTGGTAACCATCACGGCTGTTAGAACGCAGTGTAGTGATGCTGTTAGCGTAGCCATTAGGAGCTACAGAACCACCGGTGAACCACTGTACGAACTCACGACCCTTACGGCAAACCTTAACGACGTTAGCCTGACCATCACGCTGACCAAGATCAACGAACAGGAAAGTATAAGACATCAGTGGCTTACCAGTCAGAGGATGCAGCTGACGGAAGATCTCCATGTTATCGAAGAGAGCGCAACGCTTCAGAGTCAGCTCAATACCGTTCGTCATCTTGTAAGTAGTGAACTGACCACCGAGAGTCAGGTTCTGACCAGTACCAGTTACGAATACAGTATCAATCAGGTTAAAGCTAGCAACCTTCTCCTTCAGGATGCGGTCGAACTCACGAATACCCATCTCACCAGTCAGGGCGATGAACTTACGCTCATTAGTACCCAGCAGGTTGTAGCACAGATCGAAGAGGAAGTCCTCGAGCAGCTCGGCTGTCAGGTGAGTGTAGTAACGAACGTTAGCTGGGCTAATCTGCTCGAACAGACCAGACATCTTAGCAACGTAACGACCATTCGTACCCTTCAGGTTATAAGTACCATCCTGCTGACGGTTACCCTTAGCGAAGAGCAATTCCTTCTCCTCACGACGTTTCCACTCACGAAGAGCAATCCAGTACTGATAGTCAGACCACAGATAAGAAGTCTTACCAGTCTCAGGATCCTTCAAAGCGATAGCAAGAACAGTGCTGTATGCGTCACCAGTGATATCGTAAGACAGACGGAGAGTCTGCAGCTGGTTGCGCATCTTAAATGGAGTCTGATATCCGATGATATCTGCCTCATCACTGTACTCCTCGTAAGCAGAACCCATACGGCTTACCTGACGACCAGGCAGCAGGAACTCACCAGGAATATAAGCAGCATTGCTCTGATCAACTACATAACACTCGTATACCCAAGCACTACCATCCTGATAAGGAGTACCGCTTACGCGAACCTGGAACTTATAGTCGTCGAAAGACAGAATAGCACCAGGACCGAACCACTTCTCCTCAAGAGCGAGGAAGATAGGCTGACCATTAGCACCAGCAGTAGCTTGGGGATAATTAGAGGTATTAATCTCAGAACCATTAGCCTTAGCCCAACGGATGTTGACTGCATGCTCGCTATCGATCATTACGGACCACTCGAACTCACGGTTCTCAATGACCATCGTTTTGCCCAGACCACCAGTGATCAAATCGATAGCAGTTGATACACCGTCGTCCTTAGTACCGAATACCAGTGAAAGCAGACCAGAAACCTCATGAGGCTTAGTCAGCAGGGCGTTAGAAATCATGTTCTCATCTACCAGGTCGCTGAAACGACGTCCGCGATACAGCTGGAGATTATTAAGTAAACTATTATTCATATATTATCTAAATTGTTTAATTAATTAAATCAGAACGCACCTGCAAGTAAGTCCGTAACTGATTTCTGTTTATCATCGGCATTAAATGTTGAATGATTTTTGCTTGTGTGCCGTAACATTTTTCTAAGTTTTTCAGCAGCGGATGACTCTCCTTTCTTTTCTGCATTAGAGATCAAAGCGTCAGCTTTCATCGTAAAGTATGCGGATTCAATGAGGTTCTTTGATAGATTTTCATTAAAGTCTTTTTGATATTGCGAAATACCGTTTTGATCTACTTTGAAAATATAATCAAAAAGTGCCTTACGATCTTCCTTAGGAATGGCAATGCCACGTACATTTGTAAGAGAGTTGATCTCGTTCGTTACACTTTGGAAGAAGGCTTTTGACTGCTCTTCTTGTTGACGAGCAAGCTCTTCCTACTGTCGAGTAGCCTCTTCAAGCTCCTGAGTTCTGATCTGCTTCAATCTATCTAATGCATCCTCGGACTCTTCATAAAGCATATCGTTGTCTTCGTAACGAGCAATCTTCTTATTAATCTGCTCGTCGTTATAATTACTATACTTCAAGAGTTCACGAATAACTGCCTTTTGGTTAACTTCATCTTCCATGTCGATATTATCGAGTGACAGACTTTCTTGCTGTCTCTGATAGAAATCTTCAAACTTTCCGCCATTTTTAACGTACTCGTCAAGCTGCTTGATACGATCATCAGCATATTCTGGGACGGAGTTCTGTTTTACTGTCTCTGCAAAATATTGAGTGAGCGCATCAACAGTAAGAGGTCTATCCTTCTCGTCAATATCGTCCATATTCCAACCGAGAGAGTTGCCGATTGCATCGAACAGAAGCCCCACTTGCTGAGCTTCGATGAGGTCTGCCTCTGAAGGTTCTGTGTTATCTTCATTGTTCTCCTCGTTTTCCACTTCGGTTGTCTTTGTTTCGGTGTTCTTATTATCCAATACACCGTCGGGAATATCACTGTTATCCTCTGTAGCAGAGGTCTTTTGAGTGTCATCCTCTTTATTGCCGTCCTCAGTATTCACTGGCGGTTCTTTCTTATCTTCATCTTCTTCAAACGGAAGTTCTACTGCAGAATCCAAGGCGTTCATATCTGTTACACCTTCATGCTCTTCTACATTAGAATAGATGTTACCAAGTACATCTTCAAATCCGCTTGGTATAGTATTCTTCTTTTTTGCCATATTGCAATATAGTTAATTAAGTTATTTGTTTCGCAGTTCATTCTGCGTATTTGTTATTGTCCTACGAATTTAATTCTATCAAACCATCCAAAAGGATTTGGTTGAATTCCATAATGTATATCTTGAAATGGAACAATTCCAGGACCGTGCATTACATCTAATCCATCCAATGCTACTCCGTGTTGTTTTAAATCTTCTATGTCTGAAACAATAGTTCTTGGAATGTCTTGTGCGGATCTGTAACCTCTTGCATCATAATACGGAGTTCCCCTATTCCACCATATTTCAGGCTAACCTTGCAAAGAACTGTTCCATACAGAGTTTGAATTTGATGCGTCTTTTGGCACGAATCCGATTCCATTTACTGGCTGTGGACCGCTATCGTCCATATGAATTATTTTAGTACCTTTTGGAAATCTTTCATCTTTTGCTAGAATTGTGGCAAGTCTATATCTCTAGTTTTCAGTTAACTCTGATAGCGGTTTTTCTCTACCTCCCCATAAACCAAGATTATAATCAATTACGTCGCCAACAGTATTTCCTTTTCCTCCGCTAGATTTAAATGGTCTTATAAAACTTACCTCGTTGTTAAACCATTGTTTAGCGTATTCATCAAAAACCCCGGACGTACCATCCTGTGCAGCATCAGACAACCTTGCAGTTTTTAACGCCTTATTCACTTCGCGACTAGTATTATATTTGGTCATTAAAGAGTTATATGTATTTCTAAGCCTGTCGATATAACTCTTACCTTTTAACAGATTAAATCTGTTTACATAAGGTAGTAGCGCCATTCCAGACATTACCGTATTTGCATGAGATTCTTGATCTGTAAGATTATGAACAGATTCGTTTAAATCGTATCCAAAATCTGGAGCCCCCCATGCGGCACTCAAAACTGGACCGATTACTGGAATCTACGAAAGACCAATTCCAATCCCTGCACTGCTAGCATCTGCTTTTATCCAATCCTTTCCAACTACTTGAGCGACTCTACCAGCAAACGTTTGAGGTCTAGGTTTTACTTTATATGTACTGCCACGTTTTATCGTTGGTTGTTGCTACTATTTACGTTCTACTAATTCAGGATCTACAACTTTACCGTACTACCTTTTTATAGCTCGAACAGGTTCTTGTCTTTGAACAGTAGTGGCGTCCGACCGTTGTTCTAAACGTCTTTTTATCAATTCTTCAATATTGTCGCCTTCTGTGCCTAGATAATATCCAGGCAACTTACCATCTTTATAAGCAGGTTTGTTAAACCTAGATTCTTTCAATAATAAATTTGGTTTTGTCCATTGACGCACAGCACGTTTAGTATCGTAAGCGTTTCTCCAACGTTTTACTTCCGGAGAACCAGAAACTTCTTTTGCTCGCTTATCTACAAGCTGTTGATAGTTCTTTTGACCCGGATTATATTTTTGAGGAGAATTCGCATATAATCTAAATGCCGCGTCTAATACGCTTTCGTTTGTAGTTGGAACAGGACCCTCGTCGTCGCCTATTCCAGCATCCATAAGATCTTTATAGTAGTTTACAAGCTATCTAGATTTTACAGCATCTCCGTATTTATTTATATACTACCCTGTGCCAAGCTTTTTAAACACAGCAGCTTTTTCTGGAGACAGTAGGTGATAAACAGAAGTATCATCAGTGGGGTTACCTAGCGTAGATTCTTTTGTTGCCAATCCGATGGCTGTATTTATATCCAACCCTTGTCTTGTTGCAGCATCTGCGATAGAGTCCAACATGTTGGTTGATAATATAGCTCCTGTCGCAAGCCCTGCGTTAGTTAGTTTTACAGCCTTATCTTGTATAAAAGGGATGTCGTTATCCTTGTAAATAATTGGATTTTTTCCTTTCTTATAAGTAGGTAATCCAGCTTCATATACCTACTCTCCATTCTTCCAAGCGGCGAACCTTTTTCTAAATTCAGTAGGATCTTTGCGCATAAGTATTTCCCTCCATTCTATTAGCTAATAGGTTAGCGATTATATTGTGTATAAAGTCATTAGCTTCATCATGCTGTACTAAGCGAAGTATAGCTCTTAGAAGCTCATTATTCTATCTAGTAAGCTCTAAGAGCTCTTGTTCTTCACTTCTCGTCATTGTATTTCAGTATTTTTATAAGGCCCGTATTTAGCTTTTCTTATCGGACGATTGTACGCCTTCTAAATACCATTCCATATAAAATCGTACGGATATCGGCCATTGTTTACATACATACGGAGCCTTGGTTCTATTATCTTATGTGCAACATATTCAAGACTACCTGGAGTATTGTATCCGTTTACGCCATTTATCTTCATGTCCCCATTTGGCCTCGATAAAAATTGCTTCATCCAATTAAAGTTTCTAGGAGTATCGGTGCCGTGTATCTGATATGCATGAGACATTTCTGCTATTATGTCTGAAGCGGCGTCTTCTGGACTTACGTACATAGTATTAAGAAATGGATCATACGAAGCTCTATTTTCATCTCCTCTCATAATACCAAGTTCTTGCATAATCCGCATACCAGGAGAAAATCTAGACGTTGTCGGTTTTATTGTAGGTTTGTTTGATTTAAGATATAAATCATATAGTCTATTAACATACGTTCTAGAATCTTTTGAATTGTCTGGATCGACGAGTCCATAATCGATCGTGTTATAAAACTAATTTCTTAATTCTCCATTCGGAATCATCTGTTTAGCTTTAAATACCGCATTATCTTTTGGCGGGCGCACTATAATTTCTGGAAGACTTCCTGCATCAAAATAGGCCTCTCCATTTAATGCGTTTCTAAGAGTTTCTTCTTCTGGAGAGCTTGTTAGAAAATTATTGTCTTTAAATTTATTCTGCCAAAAAGATAATACTGGTCGATCGTCGTTGTAATAAACTCTATCGAGCATTGGTTTTCTCAGTCCCATAATTACTTTTCTCCGGATACTTTATTACGAATAGCTGCACGAGCTTTAACTCTTTCGCGTTCAAGAGCTGCATCATCCTTTTGCTTCTGAAGCTCAGATTCGTGCTTCATCTTTTCTCTTTCGAGTTCTATCTTCTTATCTTCGATATCTTTCTTATACTTAATCTCACGATCTTTGACATACTCTCCAGAGCGAATCTTTTGCTGCTCCATAGCTACCTTATACATCTCCTCAGGATCGGGTATACCATTGTTGTTGATATCCTTCTCTTCCGTACCACGATAGGTAGAAATCTCAGCTACAGCAATCTTAGTCTGATTATCAGCATCAATCTTATATCTTTCAAGATCCATCTTAGCTTCCTCAAGCATAAGCTCTTGCTCACGCTGTTCGTTCTGCATCTGCTGGAGTTGAATAGCCTGTTGCTGTTCTGCTTCTTGAGCTTGTTTTTGAATCTCTTCTTGACGTTGCTGCATCTCTTGAAGCTTCTGCTTAATGATATTAAAGTTGTCGTTTGTAAGAATCTCTGCTGCTTCCAACAAGCTTGCACCGTTTTGCATAGCTGGTTGAATAAGCTGTTGGAGTTTTTGTATATTCTCCATGTCTTTAGAGGTATCGCTTACAAACACGTCCATATCTTCATAATAGAACTTATCTGAAATATCGACATAAGCACGTTCACCGTTATCAAAGATATAGCTAAGCTTCTTTTTACCTGTCTGTTCCCAAGCACCTTTAGCAGTGTTTAAGAGCATATTTAAGGCGTGACGTTTACATTGGTTGTGTGCCCAGAATAAAGGCTCTGTAATATGTGAAGACTGTACAACAGATCTTTCTACGTTACCTACCAACTCATGAGTACTAATAGCACCCATACGCTGTTCTGTAATACCAGAGATTGTACCTGCTAGTTGTTCGATCTTGTCCATCAACTGAATATACTCAGCGATTACGTTCGACATAGTAAGATCGAGAGAAGTGATTTGATTAAATGTAGCAGTCTTTCCGCCTTCTCTTCCTGGTACGTTCCAACCTTCTTCATAAGGATTAATAAAGTTTACACCTACAGAGGACAAGTAGTGCATCCATCTTTCAGGTGAGATATTCATAGACTTAGGAATCTATGTGATATCCATGTTTACTACTTTTCCTTTGTCTCTTGCTATGGCCAATTCCAATCTATACCATAGTACGATATACATGTACTGTAGAGGTTTAAGAATGCTAACCAAGGACCTAGGACGACTATTGGTATTAGAATAAATGCATCCACAGTAGGGAAGCTTTTGAGAATTAGGGTTGTCAATTGATATGTGCTGGTACTCAAGAGGTTGAATCCCAAAATAGAGATCGCTGCCAGCGCGATATCCTTCCCAAACTTCAATAATCCAGTCTGGTTCTACAGACAATTCCATGCCTGTCTTTTTGTATGACTCGTCGACTATTTCTACCTAAGGTTGTCCTGCTTCGTCTAAGTATGTAACATAATAGATTTTCTTAAATGACTTCCAGCAACAATGCCACACGTTGATCGCATATCTGCTCTTTTGGTCATAAATTGGGTTATCGTATAAATGCATCTGTATGCCGCCAAAATCGTCAACCATGTTTTTATCTCCATAGTCGCTGGCAGGTCTACCTGTCATCATCTCTTCAAGTTTATTAAGATCCTTCTCGGTAAGCTTATCGTTGTATCTATCGTATACTTCTTGCATCGGAAGTCTCATTCTTCTGCAGCACCAAGAGCCGTCTTCAATAAACTCTAAGTCAGGACTGTGATCATAGGCAAAGAACATTGGGTTTACCCTCTCCAAATAAGGCTCATCGTTCTGTACCCCCACATAGTATATTTCGGTACCAGCGATAAGAGCGTCTTTCCAACCTTTAATAAATTCATTGTCTATATTAAGTTTTTCACGCAGATATACAAGAGTATGATATGCTGTATTCTCTATCACATCTTTGTAGTCTTTCTGCATATATTTAGCAATAGCTTCTGGAGGCATTACTTCTCCGTTCTACAGCTATTGTTGAAACTGCTGTGCTTCTTCTGGACTCATACGAGCGGTAATAGCAGCCATTATATACTGCATCAACAACTCCTTTTCTTTGTCCATAAGTTCTGAAGCTGCCTCCTAAGAAGTTCTAACGACCTGGAAGTTCATTGGCCTCTTTGTCTCTTCACCAATCAACAAGTCAATCTTTGGTCGTATGATATTGAAATCCTAAGGAGTAGCAGGAAATCCATCTTCAACCTTAAACGGATTTGTTATCCGCTTAAAATCTTTCTCGTCGAAGATGCTATTATATAAATTATAATAGGTTTCTATCTCCCCGAAGCGAGTTTTTTCCATTCCCCCAGAGATTACATTACCTTCTCCGATAATGTAGTTTACACAGTCGTGCTGCCACTTCTCATTCTTCTTTGATAGCGGAAGTTTTTGCTACGGGAATGTTGCGTTGTATAAATTATCTTCTACTCTAACCATGTGTTAAAAGTTAAATAACGGTACGTCTTCGGGACCGCGATCCTAGTCATAGTATTGCTAACTAAATAGCGGTAGTTCGAAGAGCTCAACCTATTTATTTTTATCCTTTGCAGCTGCCACTTTAACTTGATATAATTCTTCTCTATATATCATAGTCATACACAGAGCTATCACACGGTCTACGTTCTTTACCCCGTCGTTTTCTATTAGCTCTTCTATCAGCGGTTCGCTGTATACTCTCTCTATATTAGGGTGGCCTGGTTCATATTCTTCCATTAGCCATTCGAGGATCAATCCCTCTCCGTACGCCCTAATAGCTTTTGTCATGTGGCAACCTTTTCGGCGTTGCACTCTACTGTCTTTAAAGACCTCCGTAATAATTTTGTCTGGCTAATCTGCCAATAAATAATCGCAATGCTTGTTTGTGAAATATGGGTATATACCTTTACGCTCATTCTCAAACAGAAGTCTTGCATTATAGAATATAAGTAGTTTACGTACATTCTCATAATACTCTTCTGCTGTATCTGGACGTCCAGTATATTCTGCAACAATCACGTCGTTCCATGCTTCTCCTGCACGCACTCGTTTAAATATGAAAGTAGACCCTAAGGAGTTGGTAAATGACTCATCGTGATCATACGGGTCACAACCCCCAATGTATAGGCCGAATGGCGCGTCTGGGATAGGATATTCCCATATGACTACAGATCCTCCTGGTTTGTCATCTTTTTTTAAGTGATACGTTGTTATATCCCCAGACTTCTTTTCTGTAGCTTTAACTCCGCCATCACCGTCCCAAGCAAGATCTACAACATGTTTCATGTTTCTAATCTTGGTGTTAGTTCTGATTCTAGTCAATTGCTCCATCAACAGTTTTCTAGGGAATATATTCTTTCCTAACTCTAATACTGCTTCCTGCGGCTTTAGTGGACGCTCAGATATAAATCTATCAATAGATGTTTGTGACGCGCCGCCTTCTTTAATAGTATTTCTTTGTACTATTAATTCTTCTATCGCTTTCTCTTTAAGACTATTACCGTCTTTATCCATATATAGATTACTCCATGCTGGTACAAAGAATCCACATTCTGTGGCTTCCTGTCCGTCATCCCATATGTTTGGAAAGCTTAAAACATTGAATGCTTTCGGATTATAGAAGATATTCTTTAGACCGTCAAAACTACCGCCTTCAGTACCACCTGTGCCAAATAAGCACAATAGACCAAAAGCTACACCGTCGTCAGTTTCTACAGCAGGTTGTTCAATACGCCATGCTGTTTCAAGGTTGGGGAACTTACCACCTTCTTCAAATAACACTAACTTACCACGAGTACCACGAAGACGTTCTGGGTCATTCTTTAGGGTTATACCTGTTATGCTTGATAAGTAACCTTGTTCTGTTTGTTTACCGAACTCGTCAGTTACTTTATAACCAGATACACGTTCCATACGAGTACTTGTAAGTCTTTGTTTACTCCATGCAGTATGTTTGTCTACGAAGTCCATGATCTACCACGCTTTAGTAAGCAATCCGTCTCCAACTAGGAACTTTTGCTCACTTGCTACTGCGAAGTTTTTAGATCCTGGAATCAGCTCGTAATTTCTAACTAACATAGAAGCACCCTTAAACGAGTAACCTCTCTGTCTGCATTTGAGCGTAGCCATGTGTTTTCCCTGGTTCTCTGCTTCTTCTATTGCATTGAAGTAATAATAATCATAATCCCAGAAGTCTGGAAAATTGAGAATACGTTCGCGTCTTTTACGAACATTACCGTATCTATCGGTATATTCTCTCTCTTCCAGCTTCATGATAGGACTATAATTTAAATAAAAGTAATGATACCCAGTTATAGCATCTCCATCAGGAGCTACATAACCATTTAAGCATCTACTTGTTTCTTGCTCCCAGAATTGTATATAATCAGTAGTCCCTCTGGGAGCTAAAGTATAACAGCCATGCTCCTAGAAGAACAATGCGCTCTATCTGAACTTATCGCTGTTATATATCTTTTTATTAAAGTCTACCATATGTCTTTATTGATTATTGGTCAAATTCTGTAAAACTAAATACAGAAGTCGTTCTAGCATCGTTAAACGTGTTTACCTTCTTAACACACGTTCCTGTTATATATGTGGTTGGAACTCTAGTATATGCGTCATAGAATACATTTCCCATATACATATAGTTGTACGAATTGTCTGGGAGATTATTGTCAACGTTTATAAATATTGGTGTAGACAAGGTATAAATCCTACTAGCATTAGATGAATAACTAGGAGAGTTAGCATAAATCACACCGCCAGACGGATATTGTCTAGCAATGTTATATTTGTTGCTATTTTTGTTATACACCAATTGTCCGTTTGTTATCTATACTTCTACATATGTATCTATATATCCGCTAAAAATAGGTGCGTGTATATTTACAACATCTACATCATCTCTGTTTGCATAATGATAATCAGCAGTTGTTCCCATATACAACACAGAAGAGGATTGACTTTCTTGTTCAGCATCGTCTATAAACTCCCACATAATTGTTTTTACGTAGAATGTTCCAGTAGGAGTTCCAGAAGTTGTATCGGGACTGTTGTAAATATTTCCGTTTGCCACATATACGTTTTTCTGCGTAAATGCATTAGCAGCATCATCGCCACCTGTGTGTTGATACAAGTTAAGAACCGTGTATGACGTAGCACTAGTATCCGTCCAGTTGCTCCAATCAATTTTTCTCCATTTGCCGTTTTCATCCATTATATACAGTTGCAATCCGCTTCCTTCAAGTACAAAATAAGCTTTTTCAGTAGCTCCATCACAGAACGATATTTTATTTCCTGTAGTCTTGATATTGAGACTATTGCTAGCTCCAGCCTGGAAGTCGTTTGCTTGCACATGACCGGTAAGCGTCATGTTGTTTGCAGAAATACTGTTAGCAACAGTTTGTCCGTCAAGTTGAATCTTATCTGCTTTTATCATTACAGATGATCCAGATCCGTCAACAACAGCGTCTATAGTTGCTTCTACCCCGTCGACACGAGAACCAAGCGACGTTACAGCAGAACTATCACCAGCAAGAGTTTTAATGCTAGCAGCAGAACCACTGTTGTTGGTTGCGAGAACATTAACAAGCGCTGTATCTAATGTAGATGTCGTAACAAGACTAGCAGACATGCCATTTAATTTGGCTTCTACTGTTGTGTCTGAACTATTACCAGTAATTTTTGTCGCAAGTCTTGCAATGTCGTTTTTATTATTATTAATTGATGACGCGAGTTCTGTAGAAGCTTCTCCATCTCCAGAACTGACTTTTAATCCGGCCAAATACTTACTTGTTTCAGTGTTAGTCTCGGCCATTAGTCCAGCGACAGCAGAATCAAGCGTAGATTTATTATATGTATAAGTATCGTTTTCGCCGAGACTAGTAACTATATCCAATCTCGCTTCAGACTTGTTCGCACGCTGTCTTAATCCAGATACACTATCATATAATCCATTTAATTTATATGTAGCAACAAGTGTATTTGTTGCGCTGGTTATATCGGATTTTTGCGCCAAATTTGCAAGGGACGTTACTCCTGTGCCATCTTTAATTACACCCTCCACTCTTGAACTAAGATCCGTACTAGCCACATAGTTGCCAAGCTGGTTTGTAATATCTGTTCTCAATCCAGCTATTGCTGTCGTATCTCCAGAATTTGCGGCAGAATATAATTCATTAAATGATTTATTTGCGCTAGCACTGCTTTTTAATCCAGAATACATCCACTCTAACACTTTTTTTGTTTGAGCGTCTGTATTTGTATAAGTATTTGACAGTTGTGTAATGGCTTCGCCTCTATCTGTAATTTCTTGGTTTATTGCAGATTGTAATGTATCTAGGCGACCACCTTGTTTCGTAACTTGATTTACCTCAGACGAAACATTGTTTACACTTTGCCTTAATTGACTCCATTTTGTGACAATAGAACCATCATCTCCGTAGTCCCAAAGACCAACTGTCTACAAGTATGCTTTTACGTTTTCATTCCAACCGCTGTCATATTGGGTTACACCTTGTGGCCAGTTTTGTTGTATCCATTCGGAGTCTTTAACCATGTCTTCGACCTTGTCTTGTATGCTATCATCAAGGTCGTTTATCACATCGTCTAAGTTGTTATTAACGTCGTCAATATGATCATTAAGTTCGTCTAAAGTGTTGTTTAGTTCGTTGACAACGTCATCCATATCGTTCTTAACGCCGTCTATTTTACGATCAACGCTTTCGTCTATTTCCTATTTGCTATATCCGTATTCTTTTCCTTGATTAAATATCTTACCGGACGCTTTGTCTAGTACGATAGTTCTCCCAGATATTTCGCCATTTTGTACAGCGGTGGCGTAATCTGAATAGGTTAGTTTTGCCTATGGAAAATAAAATATTGTATTTATCATGTTATCTTACTGTTTCATATAAACCTATAGTACCACCACCTTTAACTCTACCAGCCTCAACCTATTCTGCTTTAGCCTGCTTCATGGCAATATCTAGAGATTTAACTATATTACCTACATCCTTTAATATTCTCGTTACCTTTATAGCAGTATCTATGTCCATTAAACCTTTTGAATAATCGTTAAGAGCTGCTATAAGTCCTTCTGCTGCTGTCTAAGATGCACTAAGTAATCTAGTACCAGGCGTTTCCTGAAACTCTATAAAGCGTCTTGCAAGCTGTTTTACTTCTTCAGAAGGAACGTAATGTTCATCTTTGAACACGTCCTTGGCTACAACAAATGGCCTCTAATCTATCGGATATGCTTCATAGGGGGTATTCCACTTATGTAGCCAAACTACGTATTCAATCTCTTTCAATGCTTGTTGTTTATCTTTAGCATTGTTGTAGTGATCTTTAAAGGGTGGTATAGCTAAATCTTCTGTAGAAATTTTAACTTTATCCCCTTGTATATCAAACATATTGTCTTATAATTTTTGAACTTTCCATAAAATAAATAAAATTAAATTAACATTAATAAACTCCGCATTGCAGCGCGGAAACTGTTAATCTTAATTGCGACATGGGGTAGAGTCGAACTACCAACAGGTGCTTCCGTAACACATTATATGCCTGTCTCCCGCTTTACCGTTAAGCTACCATGTCAAGTCCTCATTTTAGACACTCGAGGTTGTGTTATAGTTTATTATCCATTTGGAAAATCTGTTGCAAATTGACTTAAAGGTCTTAATCTACCTGGACCAACATACTTCCACACATCTGCTGTTTGATATTGCGATAACAATTCGTCTTTTACATATATTGGATACGTTTGTCCAGTGTATGGCGTTGTTACATCTCTATTATCCTAATAACTTTCACCAAATGCATTTCCGAATGTGTTCTAATTCCAATTATCAGATGCGTCGTATACCGGAACTGTATTTGATAATACTTTTATCCAATTAATATTAGGACACTCGGTGAAAACGCTACGTTTTATAGTCGTCAATGTTTCTGGTAATACAACATCAAGAAGTCCTTTGCAACAATGGAATGTACCTTCGCCCCACTTTGTACCGATTGTTGTAATACTTCCTAAACTTTTAACGTGTTTGATGGCAGTGTGTCTCTCCCAACTCATAATGAACGCTAGTTCACCGAGATTTTGTAGATTTGGTAGATCTATTGTGTCCGGAAAAACAGATTCTGGTACATTGCGAAATGCCTGGTCCCATATTTCGGTGATTCCGGTATTAAGTACAATTTTGTCAACCAGTCCAGAGCAATTATATAAACACTAAACGCCATATACCGTAACATTTGCAGTGTTTATAGACTTAAGTTTACTACAATCCGAAAATGCATAATAGCCCAAATAAGTAAGATTTTCCGTGTTTCCTATATTTTCAAGATTTGTACACTCTTCAAAATTCCAACGCTAGTATCCGTTGCTTCCAGAGATCTTGGTAATATTGCTCAGATCAATAGATACAAGGTTTGAACAATTGTTGAACGAATTGTTCTCCCCATTGATTTCTGTTATATTAACAAACTAAGACAGTTCATCGAACGAAGTAATTGACGAATTGTTTGCAAATTTTCCGTTAAAATTCTATATAAGCGCGACTTGTGTGGTTGTAATTCCGGTTCCATCCCCCCAAGATTGTGTTAATATGCGTTGTACTTCTGGATCTTTAAATTCTAGATATTCTTTAGCAGCTTCTACTCTCAATTCAGGACCAAATGTGTTATTCAAATACTAAACCTGGCTAGCATATCCGCTAGGACTCTTTAAATATCCAGAATACTACACTGTATTATTAGGATCTATAGCCAGTTGATACATCTTCTTTATTATATTAGACGTAACCCACTCTACATTACTATTGTTCTATGTTACTGTTATATTCATATGTTACCCTCTCCATTCAAATAGTACTTCATGCGTAATATAATCTTCAACTCTCAGGTATGTACCCACACAAAACGTGTCGTAATTTACACTGTTTGAAATAGTAATGTATGCAATTTCGCTATTTAACCACTTGTCTGTAAAATTATAAACCTGTTCGTCTGTGCCAACATTGTCCCAACGGTAACTGTAATCTGCACGGTACCACTGTGAATAGAACTTTCCGTTTTCTATTGTTCCGTCGTTGTCTATATAAAAATCACTAAATATTTGTATTTTTTGGTGGTTTCTTACATCTATTGGTTGTGTGGTAAACGCTTTGTTACGTTCACTAAGACTCGTAATCTACGAATGCCATCCAAAAGTATAACCAATATACATAGCGCCAAAATAATTCTATGTAATCTTATCAAACAGTTGAAATGCATTACATGTCTAAGAGGAGTCTTTTACAATCTACAACAATGTAAGATTCTTATAACCATCTAACCATACTCCACTTGGTGTAAGTACAGTAGGTCTAATAATACTTACAGATGTAGGCAAACCTAACTCATACTTAGTAACTTTAGAATCGGCGGGTATTAATACGTTTATTGACGTTCCATTTGCATCAACCTACTGTAAATTAGCATATCCAGATAGATCTATATCGTCCGTTAATCCAGAGCAATTCTGAATAGAGAATGTTCTAAGATCTCTTACGTTGGACAAATCTATATTTACGATACCTTCATAAACAGATGTGAGATAAGATGCTCCATCAAGATTAATTCCAGTAATATTTGGTAAAGACTTTAATATACTGTTATTATTGTATATAAGTGTCTATAACTAATCTGGAGTGCTCGATACGGTAATCCAATTAGCGTTGCTGTTATATTGTCCACTAGTACTAATTGTTCCGGTTAACAAACAACAAATACTCTTATAGAAGCTTGTATCAAAGTTAGCGCCAAACTGTTCTACATATGCAGCATTAATCAAGCCCCATAAAGCAGTACCTTCTTGAGCTACAACACTATCTTGTACAAGTATAAAATCTTGTGACAATGTAGTAATCATACCTCCAAGTTTTACATCTGCTGTAAGCGTATACTTAGTAGGAGTTGTAGTAACACTATTTTGTACATACAAAGGAATAAAATACTTATATGTATCGTCAGTAGCTTTGTATCCAGTAGTATAAGATAACTCTGTTACAGAACTATCTACAAACGGGTGTTCAATTGTATTTCCAGAAGTGAATGTTGTATAATCTAATCCGTTTGTAAACGCAGAGCACAACTGTCCATCTTTGTACAGCTTGAATTTAACGTATTCTATAGGCGTCTTTTTGGGATTATTTACATACTTACCATCTTCTTTAAACTGAACTCCAAAGAGTTGATTGCCTGTTTGTTTTCCTATAACAAATACATCGGCGTCTTTAAAATATCTATATGCACTAACACTGCTACCTGCATTTGCGGTCTTGAGATCTCCGTTTACGCTTAAGAATATTTCTTGTGGGTAATCCAAAGCTTTAATATGCACAATTACAGATCCAGATCCACTAATCAATTTAACATCGTAGTCTTGACCAGTGGTATTAGGATAAGTCTTAAGATAATAAATAAAGTCTTCTCCAAGTTGTGTTGCTGTAATAGAACAAGCTACATTTCCACTTCCAGCAGGATATATATAAGAGTCGGAAGACATTTGCGAGTTAGGTGCTGCAAGAGAGAATTGTGTTTCTGCAAAACTTGATTGTAGTCTAAATCTTGTTGCTGAAATTCTAGCAGACGTTCCTTCCTTCAAATATATCTCACCATCTACTACATATGCATCCTGTCCAACTGTAATTGCAGTATAATCAAGAGCTTGGTCAATAACAAGTCCACCACTATTCAACGTAAATGCATCTGTACCAAACCAAGTAGACAAATATGATGTTTGTATACCTGTTAACGCTGTCGCATCTGTAATCATTACATAACCTTTTGCGAAGTTAGTAACGTTTGGATGAAGTTGGTAAGAAGCTGTATAATCAATATTGTTGAACTTGGCAATGTATTCCAATTCAGAATAGCTCAAGCCAGGAATGGATTCGTTATCCCAATAGATGTTTTCTACCTGCAAGTTTCTTTCTCTAAACAAAGAATCAATATATTCTTGTAAAGTATTATATCCTTGAGTAGCTTCTACATGATTATTCCAATCTTCTGTACCCCAAGCAATAATAGAATATATCCAATCTGTTACAAACTATCTAGCACAAGCATATTTACCGGTAGTTCCTTTGAACGAAACAGATAACAAACTTCTAGGGATTGCAGTATTTATTTCTGCCGAATCTATTGTATACTTATTATATGCTGCGGATGTAACTTCATCTACAGTGTAATCCTCCATTACTGGAGTAACACCATCTTCTTCGTATACAACATTTCCCTGTTCGTCTGTTACTTCTTGTTGATAAGTATGCGTTGTTACAGTACCTGGCGTACTTGTCCAGAATGACAGCTTATTGGGATTCCATGTCGTACTGTTAAAGGTGATAGAAGTAAGTGTATCAGGAAGTTCAAGAGTATCGTAGTCAGTACCAATAGCACTAGTTAAAGTCAATAGACCAGAACCAGCAGCGTTTAGCTTGGTTATTGTTTTTACATTCTCTAAGAATGACAAACCTTTAATACCTTTTTGGCCTCTGATGTTTAGCTCTTCAAGAGCGTTCATAGAGTTACCAGCTTCAATTGTCACAGACTTATTATTTTCTGAACCCTCTAGATGATTAGCCGTCTCTACAGAAATAGGAACACCTATATTAACTTTTGTAATAGTAGGACCTACTTCTGATGAATACGAGTTTGTCGTAGAGAATACCTGCAAACCTGCAGCGATACTACTAATATCAATCTCTCTGATAAAGTTCGCACCGTATATCTTAAACGGAACTTTTGCACCAGAGTTAATTATAGAAACATCAAAGTGTAAAGGATTTGTTATACTAGCTGCAAATGGTCCAAACTTGGTAGCCTCTCTTTCAAATGAGAAATATGTGTCAGCATAAGGAGTAATATCAATAGTACCATTTACGTTGTGCATTTCACAACCAAAGTACATACTCTTTTTCTTAAACTCACCAACACCCCATTTAGCATCGTAATAGTCCATTGACGTTTTTAACCACCAGTGTCTGTGTGTAGTACGAGCACCTTGTAACCAGGCCAACCAGTCGTCATTGAATCCCGGAAGAATGTTTCCGTTATCGTCAACGTTTTGTCTGTTCTTTACATACTTAAACAAACCACTTTCATTATAGATAGACTCGGACCACTCATTCTGATATTCGTTGTCGAGCATGTCAATCACATTCTCGTACTTGAGGCCTGCTTCATATAACGCATCTGCTACTTTTGGAACAATTGTTTCCATCCAATAAGGCCAAGCTTCGAGAGCGTCAAACAACCAGTTAGATACCATTGTGTCTGCAATCTTATCATTGTTAGTATCTATTCTAGATCTACCAGATATTGCTGCAGTATCAGCATCCATCATTGTGTTTCTGTCTATAGGAGGATTAAATGCGATGCCACCAGTGTTACGGTTACCTAGCGCAATATCCATATCCCAAGGCTCGTAGTGGAAATGTTGTCCGTCGTATGTCTTTATTTGAGCGTTACGCTCTAATGAGTCCACAAGTCCAAAACGCAGTACAAAGATATAATAAGCAGCCATCTTATACAAATCCAAATGCTAGGGAGCTTCAGCTTCAAACTTAGCTTGGTTTTGATATGTACTTACGATCCATCCTAGCCAGTCTGTAAATGGTTGTACAGTACGTCTAAATTTATCAGGATCGAATTGCTTTGATGTGGTTATTTCTTCCTTCTCTGGATATACAAGCTCAAAGTCTTCTTCCCAACCAATAGACGTTGTATCTTCGGTACGACCGCTTATAAAGTCGTCGTATCTACGTTTGCTGTTGTCAGCAACATATCCACGGAAATCTGCAAGAGTACTGTTTACAGACAAACACTCGATTCTAAGAACTTTATCGTTGTCCCAAATCTTAGACCCATCATCTTCATCCCACAAAGAATTTCCTTCCTGATCACGTTTAACACAGAAAGGATCTTGTGCATTGTTTGTACCGTTCTTAGAATCTACTACTTTATAAATAGATCGCTGTCCATATGTGTAATCAGACTTCTTATCGTCCATAAATACATACTGTCCTAAGAACGAAGGAGCTGTTTCTCCTTTATCTAAGTTTTGATAAAACACCAAACACGGGAATGAATCAGGAGCTGTTCTTATTGTGTATGGGAACAATGTTTCTCCAAAATAATCTCCCCATTGTTTTCCATCTGTGTTAAATCCTCTAAACAGATTGTTTGTTGCAGCATCTGTAGTATTATCTCCAGTTTGTAGAGATATTACCTGATTTGTGGTAAACAGTTGAGGTGGAGTTCTTAGCTTATATTCGTTATCTACTTTAGCGTTAAACCAAGTGTCCTAAATAAGTCTTAAGAAGCCACCATTGTGTGTACCAGATGAATCAGCGTAGTTGGCTTGTAATACAAACTTATTAGCTGGAATTGCGTCATCCTTCATTTGATATCTGTTCTTTGTAAACGGAATATCAGCAGAAGCATCTATTGTCATTGTTGGTCTTGTTTCGTCAACAGAAGACCATGTCCACAGTTTATATGATGTAAGTGGATAGTTAAGAGTAGATTGGCCGTGCTTTCTAATTCTACCGTGCGTAACAACAAAATCTTTTGTACTATCTTTAAGATTTATTCTTTGAATATCGCACGCAACGTTAGACCCTGACTTGGTCGTGTCTCTGTCTAGCACAGCAGATAGGTTACCTTTGATTATAATAACATCTGATAAATCTGCGCATAGGTTTTGATCGATTACGCCAGATTTATAGATATTGTTTTTGGCAATGATATCCTTTTTATTTTCACTATCGTATACAAAGTTGTCGTATGCGTTTGTTATAGTAATCGCTTTAGAATAACATCTCATACCATAAACCCTTATACCAGAGTTTACGCCGCCAATTTTAATGTTTCCAGAATTAGAATTAAATACAGACGGATTATAATCTTTCCACCCTGCTGCGCGTTCTACAATACCATTGTTAACTATAAATATGACGTTTCTCATATCTTCGCTAACATCTTGAGCAGTTCTTGGCTCTACGATAAACGCAAGTTTAACGCGCTCATTTGCCTTATAGTTTGTAGTAATCACCGGAGTGTTTTGTATGTACAAAGACGCTCTATTCGCAAATATACTAATATGCGGGTCAGAAGCGATAGTTCCACCAAGCCTAATAAGTTCTTCATCTGTAGAAGAAACATATTCGGACTCGAAATCTATTTCTACTGTCACACCTTTTGTTTCGGCATTTATATTATAGAAAGGATTGTAATTAATAACGGCATAAGAATTTTCACCAGACAGTCTTAAACTATTCTCGTACCAACCGTTTGCAGAATTCCACTTTACGCCAGTAAACGTAGTGGAATATTCGTCATATGTCCATTCGTCTACATTATAACTATCGTTCTGTTTTCCGTAAGCCGACAGTTTTAATCTCAAATCAATACCTGTAGTTTCGGTTACGTTTAAGGAACTTTGATTGATCTATATGGGAATAGCTATGATTTCTAAATTGTCCCTATATGCCACAAGATATGTCTTCCTTCCTACATGAGTAAAGTCCGTAGGAGTAAAAGTAAATGTTGGAGCATTTATGTTTGGTGTACATCTATATGTATTTATGAGCGTTTCTACAACATCTGTATCGTCGTCTTCGCTCATGTCTCTAAGATACCAAGACACATCATTCTGTTTTTGGTCTACATATCTAATATATCCCCAATCAAACGAAAGTTGCTCGTATTGTGTAGCAGTCATTTGAAATTCTGTAGGTCCAACAAGACTTATTCTGTCATTGAAATCATATTTTAGCGAAATACCGTCTATTTTACGTTCACCGCCTTGCGTATATGCTACATTTATAATATAGTATATAAGATTGCTGTAGAAATTATAATTGTCTATTGACATCTATCCCCACACCTAAACAGTATGTAGCCCGGCTTTCATGTTTATTAAATCTTGAGAACCAGATTCTTTATAACTTGCACTAGGAGTAAGGTTGTTTTCTTCAGCAGAAGAAATGTTAAATGTAGAATTTACGGTCTCTTGAGCACCTTCTTCTAAAGTATTGTCCCCATAATAATATCTACAAGTCTTAAAGCTGAGAGGGCCCTTTATATTTCTGTTGGCATACATACCAAACTACAGCTACGACAGATTCTTTTGTAGGGCTGTATATTCCAGATCAGTTCCTATATTAAGTTGAACTGCTGTAATATATACAGTCTGTGTTGTTTCTGCACCAGATGTAGTTCCTTTAAACGACATTTTTATCGTATTGGTACCTAACGACAAATGTTGGGTCATATCCATTACAACGCTTTTATTAGCCGGATCCAGTCGTCGTATGTCACGATAACCGTTTTCTGCAATTTCATATGTAACGTTTACAACCTCGTCTAAAGTTTGGTTCTTATCGTTCTTTACTTCCCAAGTATACCGTATCTCTGCACCACTTTGTCCCTCTATGCCGTATCTAATATAGCTTTCTCTGTTGCTAGTAATAGATATCTCTATTCCGTATTCCGAAGGGGCCACAAAGTTTGTTATTTCAAGGTCTTTGTATGCTACAGGATCGTTAAGCCATGCCAAGTGCGCATCATAGCTACTAAACACTCTGTATAAGTGAGCGTCTCTATCTCTATATATATAGATCGGCTTTTTTAGCTTTTCTTGCAACAGCTCTCTAATTCTGGCACCAGACACCGGAAGATTAGATGTATCATTGCCCCCCGTAAGACTGTTTTCTCCAGACACCCAGTCTGTAAATTCGTTTATTTTTTCAGTATATAAATCCATGTTATTTTATTTCGTCAGTCCAAGGTGTTTCGTCAGTCCAAGGATATTCGTCCATCCAATATCCGTTGGCATAACAACTTAATAATTCTGTTAATTTACTCCAGACTAATTTTAGTCCGCTGTATACTCTTATAATATCCCTATTACCACTATAAACACCAGTTATTGTGTGATTGTTTATGTGTATCATAGTTTATTATGCTGCCCAGGGTCCCTGGTTGTTTGCTTTAGCCCAAGAAATATATGTTACGATATCACCCCATGTGCAATGTGGATCGTTGCTGTCAATAACATCATAGAAATCGTCGGCTTGCTTTACATACTTCAGTGCGTTTGTAGCTGTCTTGCCGCTAGGAGTGTTGTCAAAGATACCGGTATTGTCTGTCTTACCAGAAGCTTCGGTCTGACGAGTAGCAAGATAAATCTCACCGTTCTTGTTGAAACGATATTCGTCTGTAAATAATGAACTCTTTTCGGTGTTGAATGTACCGAATTCGAGACCGTCACCACCGCCATGTTCGAACTTAATCTTGTTCATATTACCATCGCTGTCATAACCCTTAGGTTGAATAGCAATACCACCATGGTCTTCGCAACGAAGATCGATAGCGTTTGCACGAACCTTCAAATAGCCGTATTGGCCATTAGATGCAGTAGCCTTCTTAGCTTTTGTGCCAGTCTTAACTTCTACATTCATAATGTTGGCTTTATCTGCGGTATTGTCTTTTCCTGCAGCTGCACGAGCCTTATTCTTTTCAGCAATAGTAATAGCCTTGTCTTTAGTTGTAAGGATTACGTTTGATGCGTTTAATTGAAGATCTACAGGATATTCATCGATCTCAGCCTGATCAGTAGCAGAAACCTCTGCACCATTAAGAACCTTTATAGCCAGTTCTTCTGGATCTTTTCTGTGATGAGAATACAATGTAACGTCGTCGCCAGGTTTGATTTGAAGATCGCTATACGGTTCGATATTAATTTTACCACCTTTTACCTTATTATTCTCGTCGATGTATTGATCTGCATCCGTAGTAACAAGGTTAAGGTTGTGTTTGTTTGTGCCATCAAAATAGACATGTGTGTCGTTATTTCCTGCACCGTTAGCTCCCAATTCATTTACATCGGCAGCGAGGCTGTTCCATTCAGCTGCTGTCAGCTGATCGCCTGGATTTTTACTTGCGTTATGCTTTAAATTCATAGTTATTATATTAATGTTATTGGGAACTCACCGATACCGTTACCCCCACTGAGGATAACTGGGAACGTTCCTTCAAATGTCCAATTTGTTGTTTCTTCTTCTCCTTCGTATGTGAAGTAGTATGTTGATTTATCTACAAGGCCTCTACTTACAAGATTTTGATATGCTTGTTCAGTAAGAGTAGACATCCTGTTGGCGACACCAGCGTTACCAGATCCATCGTCAACGGTCTCACCATCGTACCCAGAAATACTTATTGCTGTGGGATCCGACTTAGACCATTCTGCATTATCTGGTAAATACACATCCTTCTTCAATACATACTTATCATCAATGATCTGTTGAACAACGGAAAGCGCTCTCGACATATCTGTAGCAAGAGCATAGTTTCCTCTCTTTTGATAAGTATCGTCTGCGTAATCTAAGATGAAATCTGATTCATCTCTAAGTTCTTGCCGAGTAGCATAATCTCCAACAGGTTGATACGTGTCCTAAGCATCCTGTTTAGTAATGTAGTTGTCTGATACGTTTTGTAGTATATAGTTATGATCTTCCTGAGCTTGTTGCTTAGTCATGTATGGCTCTAGATTTATCTCAGGAGCTTTCTCACCTTCTTCGTGCCAAGTCTGTGTATTGGCATCCCATTTATATTCTATATACTGCGTTTCTTCTCCGTTCTTTACCTCCAACCAATATATCTTATTGGGATTTGGATTGTTAGGAAGTTCTTGTACTATTACTACAGGATCTACATCGAGAGTTACACTTATTTCTGATCCCTGTATTGATATACCGTTTCCAGCAGTTAATGTGTTTTGTTTTCCAGCCAAGCCAGTAGAAAGTTCCTGTTTTGTTGCACAATTTTCAGGAACGTCCGTAAGCTTAGCGTATTCTTCTAATGTGGATGCGTCGACTTTATTGCTCAACGCTTCAGCTATTACCTTGTTTTGTACGGGGTTTGTAGATGTTGGATTCAACCTACTGTCAACTGTAATATCGACAGTCTACGATGGAATGTCTATGTTGTTGATAGACGCAACAGTCGTTTTTAACTGTTCTATATCAGATTGCATCTACTCTAGCTGACTAGTAGAAGCATATTGTACATCTATCTCTCCTTTAGAATTCTCAAATTTAAGTAGACCGTTTTTATACGATATCTTAAAAACCTCATCGTCTAAAGAGTTTTTAAAAGTTAGCGTATTATCATCTACATCTGTTGTATAAGGTCCGTCACAAACATACTCTTTATTATGCGTCCATATACGAAGTTTGTCTTGTATAAAGACAATGGCGTCATTAGGGATGTCTTTAAGATCTCTCTAAAACGCTTGATATGTTTTGTAATTATAAAATCTGTATTGTTTCATGGATCGCCATTTAGTAGTTTATATATATGGCTAAAGGGGGCTCTTTCGAGTCCCCTAACCAAATACTGAAGCATTGCCAGACTAATGTACGCCGCTTCCCAGGCTTTTATTACGTAATTATTGTGCCTGCTCAGGGGTGTTTACCTCCCCCGCCGCTACCTCTGTTTGCAGTCCGTCGACCTTTTCCTCCTCTATAGCGGGAGAGTCAGCGGAGCCTGTTGGCGCGCTCTGTGTGTTTTCAGTAGGCACGTCTGTTGATCCATATCCTCCGTCACCTCTATCAGAATCGGAAAGTTCAAGTGTTTCTGTAAAAGTAGCGTCTGCAATAGGAATAATCAAAAGCTGTGCAAACTTATCGCCTTCGCGATATACGGCCGGAACCACATCTGTAGTAGTTCTAAACTTGGCCATGATCTCACCACGATACCCAGAGTCGATTACACCAGGACTGTTTGTGAGTGTGAGTGATTTCTTAAAAATAGAAGATCTTGGCGTAAGCAGTCCACAGTATCCCTCAGGGATCTCAACTGCCAAATCAGTATGATAAACCAAGATAAGTTGTCCGCACTCATTAATCTCCGTAGTGATTCTTGTGGCAACTAAATCAAATCCTGCGTCCGTTTTATGGGCGCGTACCGGAGCTACTGCTCGCGGATCAAGTTTCTTAAAATTAATATTCATGTTCATTCTATTTTGTTGGTCTTCCCGCAACGACTCGAACGCTGACCAAGAGGGTTAGAGCCTCCTGTGCTACCATTACACCACGGGACGGGGGTGGCTCTTTTAACGACTGAGCCAGAAGATGTCGAAATACTCATATTAGATTGCGGCCCTGGGAAGATTCGAACTTCCTACATTCCCGCCGGAACAACCGACATATAACAGTGCCTACCACAATTTATACTATGATCAAATTTTCATGTTGTGCCCTACTGCAGTCGCGATCTGCTGGATTCTTTATCTGTAGGGCTTACCTCAATTATTACTTACCGCAAATCCAGTTCCAAAGTCGCTTATACCAAGGCTTCTTCTCTGTCTTCTTACATTCACAGGTCATAAAGATTACAACCTCCGAAGTACACTTTGCGTTGTTCTTAACAAGATCAAGTTCGTCTGACGTGATTGCAACGTTGTTGCGAACCTTCTCTTCAATGTAGTTGCTATAGATGTCGTTTACAGTCTCGCAACCGATTGTATTAATCAAGAACTCAGGCTTAGTTACCTTTTTAGTTCTCTTTACAGTCTTTGTATTTTTCTTAGTCATATCTGTATATATTTATCATCCGGCACAATTTGTACATGGGTCTACGCACTTATCACCATCACATGTCTCAGAAGCTTGTGCTTTTGCCCACTCGAGCTTAGCCTCTTCTTCACGCTTGTTGTAATCTTTCAGGTTAGCAACCCAATCCTTGCTCTTTACAGCGATGACTTTGTTTTTAAATGCCCCGTCATAAAATACAATGATAAGATCGTCCTTCTTTACATCGAGCTCTCTACTATACTCTCCGCTTCCAAATACAACATGCATTGGCTCTTTTGCCAAATAGATTCGGCTAATCGATTCGCGCTGGCTTTCCAGTCTGCTTACTTCATTGTTTTCTGTATCAACAACAATGTTACAACCCTGATTGAGATATAATGTCTTCATTTTATAGTATATTCTTTAGATTTGTTTTCTTTGTATCTACGCTTTAGCTTAAACTTAAACAGTTGATTAAAAAGAATGTCTTTTGTATAGCTATCGTCTTTCATCAGCTCTACTGTTTGTAGAAACGGATGTTTGCACACCGTAGCAACAATGTCTTTATCAATCCCTGTTCTGTTAGATACTTCCTTTATTACATGTTCAATGTCTATCACTTTTCAACTCCAAGTATATCGTAGAGTCTAATAAGTCGACTATCCTTAACTAGATCAAAAGGAAGTCCTGCTGTGGCACGGAATATTACTATATCTCCAACACCAATATTCTTATATGGACCGTCCTGTGCGTGTTCGCTATTGTAGTAAAGGGGAAGTTTTATAACAACACCCTTTAAATAGTCGGAATCAACTTCTTTAACCTCTGTTTCAACCTTGTCGAAGTCTTGTGCTTCAACGCCATTTGCATCTTTTGCGGGTGTACCATTTGAAACAGGTTTACTAAACTCTTTCTTTACCTTGATCGGATCCAGGGGCTTAATCAAAAAGTGATCAAAAAAGCTGTATTTAATATTACCAGCTACACTCTGTGCAAGCTCCGATTGATCAATTATCTTTTCCTCTTCGTTCATTTCTTCAAACTCTTTAAGTGTTCAAGCAATGTAATCATGTTTGTCAATACTGTCTGACGCTCAACCTTTACACATGCAGGAAGCTCTGCAGTATCCTCTTCAATCGTCTTAAGACCAGTCTTATACTTGTTAAGAAGATTGTCAATCTCGTCGAAGATATTTACAAAAGGAGTTGTTGGTTTATCACTAACTTCCTCAAGATAACCCTCTTCGATAAGAGCTTTTGCATATTCTGGAGAAATTTGGAATTCAGAATTATAAGAAGACTTAATTTCATCTATTGAACTGTCGTCAGTCTTATAAAAATTTTCCTGATGTTTAGAAACATACATTTTTGTTTCCTCAGAATACTCGAACAAATCACCGAGTTCCATCACAAAGAAAGGATTAATTACTCGTAAAACTTTTACCATAATTTTTATTTGTTTAATCAAATTACACCATCGTAACGTGTGGTTTGTTTAATGTGGTTGCAAAAAAGATATAAAAATTTTTTAAATGCAACTATTTGAGCAAAATTATCGTTAATGGATCAAATATTCCCCCTATAACCCCCTAATATATATAATATTATATATGACTAAGAATAATAGTAAGACTAAAAAGAAAAGTATAATAGACGTATATCCAACTATCTATGATGTCGATATAGTAGTGGCGAACAAGTATACTACTATAAAACAGATAAACAAACTATACGAAACAGTAGATCATAAAGATTTCGATGACGATGATACATGTTTAGCTTATACTCAACCTGGGTATAATAAAGTTACTAATCGTCCTATAATTCTAGTAAAATACTGTGGTGATACTATACAGAAAGATAAAGATAAGAAGCTAGATCTTATAAATACTTGTGCTCATGAAGCTGTTCATGTGTGTATGAGGATATACTCTAAGACCGGAGAAGAAGTATATAAAGATGATCATAATGAATTACTTGCTTACCTGCTTGGTTGGGTAACTGAAAATATCTATAAGACATGGACGAAATAAATCATATAGAGCTGAATGCTATACTATTTTATGCTGACTTTTTAAGTCTTAAGGCTATTTCGCAGCCTGTAACAGATAACTGTAAGTATTTTTATATACACGGGGTGCCCATCAACAGTGCATTTATATTAGACTTAGAACCTGAATATGACGTAACAAACGAATATTTTAAACAAGCCCTTGTTGAATATTCTGCAATAAAGAATAAATACGGAGATGAAGGTGTTGAAAGTTTTATAGACGATGTCTGCTGTATAAGAGCGTGTGGGAGTGTTGATGCAGAACGTATGTTGAAGTGCATACACCAATATAGCAGTAAACACGAACGTAAATAGGCTGTAAATGCTTATAATACGTGGAAAGATAATCAAATATATACTCATACAACAATCAATGAAAATGGAGACCCCGAAGAAAAAGAATGCTCAAAATATGTCTATCACGCTGAAAGAATGCTTGGAAAACAAGGAATGGTTAAAAGGCTACGAAATAATAAATAGAGATACTAAAAACAGATTAAAAAATCACTTATACGATGACTAACGAATTAACAACTATTATTTGTGTCTCTGTATATCTAGTACTCTGTATAATATTGACTGTTTTTCATAAACCTATTGACGAGAGCGATTATGAATGAAATAGAACCGTGCGATTGGGAAGTAATCGAAGATTTTGGAGACGAACCCCAGCATTATCACAAAGAACCCAATTATAATTATGACTAATAATAGTAATATTTATGACATTGATGGGGAAATCATCAGAAAAATCGATGATGACCACCAATGGACTGTAGAAGAAGTAAAAAATAAGATAGAATACTACCGTAATAAGCTTAAGGATCTGGCTGAAGACGATAAGAAAGCCGTCCTTTACGCTACATATATGCGTAATTTATCTAATTATTTGCTTGTTTTATACTCTAAAATGACGCCTGACCAGCTCAACGCTGAGATTAATGCCGCTAAAGCATTGACTACTAACGAACAGGTCAAAAAAGCTATGGAAGAGCTCCAAGACAGCCTTAATGAGGAAGAAAAAGAGAAAGAAGAGCCTAAAGAGACTGTAATGGACGAATATGTAGACTTTGTTGAAGAACCCGCAAATACAGAAGACAATGAATGATTTACAAGCTTACGTCTTCACCTGCATAATAAGCGCAGATAATGACGAATTTGGACTTTCTGAAGAGGATAAGCAAGAGATCATATATAGACATGATTTAGGCTCCACTTGGGATTATGTACTAGAACCTATAAAAGATGAGAAGGTACGTAGAAATTTAATAGAATTTTTAGACGATGAGACAGATAAAACGGATATTCGTACACTGCACGGCAGGTCCATAGACCCAGACCGTAGCAGAAATACAAAAATATTGGAAGACGCATAATAAATGGACAAGTCCAGGGTATCATTACATCATTAAGCCAGATGGAGAAATAGTACCATTACAACCAGAAGACAAGCCTTCAAATGGAGTAGCAGGATACAACAGCACAGCAATCAACGTCTGCTACATTGGAGGGGTTGATAAGCAAGGAAGACCTGTAGATAATCGCACAGAAGCCCAAAAGAAAGCCTTATCTACCATACTAAAAGACCTACACAAAAGATATCCTAACGCAGAGATCTTAGGTCATAGAGATATATGGGGTTCTGACCCTAAAAAGTGGCATAAAATGTGCCCATGTTTTAATGTAAAAGCAGAGCTTCCAACTCTCCTAGCAGAGAAGAAAGAAGTAAGTGTAAAAGAAGTAGTAAATAACATAAAGGTAGATAGTACAGCACTACACCCAAAACCAGAGATAAAACCAGTACCTGTTACACCCCTTATGAGTGAGCCAAAACCAGCTAAAAAACAGGGCTTTTTTGGGACTCTAATCAATGCTATTTTAAGTATATTTAAATAATATGGAAAATAATAATGCTCAAAAGGAACAAGAACTGATAGATAGTGGTATGTGGAAAAGAGAAATTCTTTCGTTTAACATTAGTGTGATCGATGAAACATCACCATATGGTGTTCGTAGACTTACATATGATATTGGAGATGACTTTACATCAGATCAAATCGCTTCGTTTGAACAATTCTTTAGAGAAGTAAACAGAAGGTTTCCAACAGTTAAGATGTTCACTATGGGGACTGGTTTAGTGCCAGTAGACGATGATACCTATAAAGATGTACAAATTAAACTAAATAAATAATGTACGCGTACCTTTAATTATATATAAGCCTCAGGGAGAAATCCTTGGGGCTTTTTTTATACACTCCTTCGGAGCACAAACATTCCTTCGGAACGGTGAAAAATTTTTAAAATTTTTTTGTTCCCAACGTGCTACCTTGTGTGAGTGTGGAAATGAGAAACAGTAATGACAGACGCCCCCGACTCAATCGAAATTGGAAAGTGCCCCCGTACCTAAGTAACAAAACAAAATGTTATGAACAATTGGCATTCTCGCGAATGCTCAGGCTCAGCATATTGCTGGCCTGAATCCATAATCTCTTTCGCTATGGCTCAGAAGATTACGTATTGCATCGTTACGTCCCAGTGGGACAACGATGCCAGTCGCTATGTCGACGAGTGGCATAAAGACAAGCTTTATGACCTCGACAACAAAGCCGACGTCAAAGCCCTCGCAGTAGACCTGCTCAACTTTAACCTTCAACAAGGTGTTAAGACAAGTCTTAAAACCTATGTTGAACGTGAAAGTCTCGCGTTCTCTGCTAAGGACCTTGGTATCAAATGATACCAATCTCCTTGCTTTGCCCCTTCTTAGGGGCTATCGCTCAGACAACGTTTTATGACCAATCGGCTTAAGAGTTTATGGATCTTAGTGGAATCAATCCCTAATATTTAAACATATGAAAGTACAAGACGTAAAGAGGGAATGCCTGGCCAATGTCGGGCTTTCCATTGAGTTCAGCAACAGTGAAGTTGACAGTGTTGTATCCTTAGTTAGAGACTTAGACATCTCAATACAAAAGGGTATACGTGACCTAGAATCATTTACTGCTCATACAAAACAGATTAATTCTGTGTTTGAACAGGAAGATCAAGGCGCACATGGCAGAGCCAATATCAACCTTGACAACGCTACTGTTACAGTTGACCTCAAATCATTGTTCCGTGCATTTAAACTGCTGGACACAATTTCAAATCACCGTGCATTTAATTCAAGTGGTCTATTTGATGGCGCAGATACAGAATGCGAAGCATTGGTAAGCAAAATTAATCGCGGTGAAATCTAATTCTAGGGAGCCATTGCAGCTCCCTTTTTCTTGCGTAACAAAACAAAACGTTTTAAAAAATCGTCGGCTTCGCCGAGTTGGTTTTATACCACTTAACCGACATCGTGTCGATGTGACAATGCGAGAGAGTCTACTCACGCTGTCATATTGACATTTATCCGAGTGTTTATCATCAAACCTCAAATTAATATATAGCTTTATGAACTACAGATTAACAAATTTCGAGATTAAGACTGCCCAGGGCAATCGTATCTCAGGACAAGAGAACAATGGTTACCTAAGTTGCACAGCATTCAATCCTATGAATCGCTTCGAGAAGTCACACAACATTGCCATCTTCGACAAAGGCATGGTCGAGTACTACAAGACCAAACTTCCTGTATCTAAAGGTGGACTCTTACCAGATGAAGGCTGGGACGAGAACGCTATGGATGCACAGGACCGCATCTTTGTCAATGGTTGCACAGTAGAGTATGACCTCGGAGCCCTGTATTGCCGTAAGTATACATCAGACATCATCGATGCCAATGGTGTTACTGTACCTGGCAAAGAAGCAGGCAAGGTTATCTGCGACGCAAACGGTAATCCCATTGTCTTCAGCAAGATTTCTGTGTTCTGTCAGTACGCATTCAAGACTGAGGCCATATTCGACGATTTCGGTATGCCAGTCATTGACCCAGCTACAGGTAACTCAAAGATTAAGATTATCCGCGACGAAACCGGTAAGCCCATCGAAGAGTGGGTAGCAGGCTGGTCTCCTATCGAAGTAGGCGAGTCTATGCGTAGACTTCTGACACCGTACACTGCAAGTATTGATACCCAATCTATGGGCGCTGCTAATCAGCAAGCACAGCCTGGTGTCCACGTCGAGGAATCTCCTCAGATATTTGGACCTCAGGGCGGAGCTGCACAACCAGCTGCACAACCAGCAGGTGCTACACAGCAGTAGTACACAACAGAGTCATTGCGAAGAGTGCATTGGGGGCTGAGCATATTGCTTGGCCCTCATTGCTTTTTGTAGAAGTTCATACATACTATATGTTTAATCGTCTGAATCTAATCCGCACATTGCGGAACGATTATAATTCTATCATTATGAAACGTTTTTAGAACATCACGCGTCAGTGAAAACCTGTGTTAGACGTGACAGTGCATAGAACTCCAGTGCCAGAAGAGTAGGAGTTGACAGCTGGAAATAGACAGCAATTATTCTCTCTATAAATGGCCTTGCGTGGTTCGAATCCACGATAGAGAACAAAATGCTGACAACATGCAAAAAACTCAATATAAAATATCCAGTAAATCCGGTGTCTGTAGCTACACTAGGGCAGTTTATAAGTCCCAGCCGGCGAAATTTGGATTTCCAAGATGTTGAGGACGCCAGTTTCTTATTTAACGGTTCATGACAGTTTAATAAGTTTTAGGCGTAAAACACAAGCAAAATAGGTGTCGACTGGCCAATTCTGCCGCGTCGATATGTGTTTAATATCTGTCACACTTACCACTTAACCAACGGTGGAGAGGACAGCCTCTGACAGATATAAAGTGGTAGGTTTGATTGTAAGCAGCGTTGAGAGACCACTGAAAACGAAAAACAATCAAGTTGTGCGTAAGATAAACTGAAATGCTCAAAACCTTGTTATTCCGAGGGGAAATCAGAATCGCATACCTGTGCGTTAGACTAGCTGAAATGGGTCAAGGTAATCACACTCCTCTCAAGTGTGGTCGTATATGAACATTGTTACACTTGGTGTTCTGATGCAACATACGAAAGCAAGCGTGTTTCCTCCCTTGGTGGGCCTAAGTCATTGAGTTGCGTCGATGATATGGGATATACATGATAGCAGAGATGCGTGTGTATGTTTGGAATCAGTGAAAGCATTTTGAGAGTTTAAATGCAAGTAGCCTCAGTGTGTTCGTTAAGTCGAACAAGCGCAACACTGTGTTAACAGACGGGGGATTTGCTCGAAAGGGCATTTCCCTCGTTTTTATATTAACACATTATGATTGATAATAGATACTCTGTTTGCATATCTTTAAAAACCTGTTTTTTCATGGTATGTTTTGTTCATAGTTGTTTTGGTTATAGCGATAACCACAACCATACTTGTCTGGGAAGATAGGTATGTTTTGATTGAAATCAATTCTAAATAACATATATTATGAAGTACATCAATAAAGAAACATTTTGGAGCATCTTGCTTGTATCTCTAATGATGTTTTGGACATATGTAGTAATTTATATATTCCATTAACATATGAAGTACATCAAATCAAGGATTCTAGCGTTTATTGTGCTATTGCTAGGATTAATCGCCTACTCTCAAGACGTATTTGCACAAAATGTGGTACGAAAAGGTCATGTATTTGTACAGCAGTCTGCATCAAAAGACTCTGTTAAAACAGACTATGAGTATCAAGACCGAGATGGCAACAAATATGTCATCTATCTCTCACCCAAGGGTAAAGCTTATTATTGGGCCGTTTCAAAGAAGACAGGTAAACGCTACAAGCGGTATCTGCCTAAAATAACAGAAATGTTAAAAGAAGCAGCAGTCAATGAGAAAGCTAAAGGTGATAAGTGACTTCAGAGGCTACGACTATGTATGTAAGAAATTATGAGGTTCAATACACCTAGGCCCTAGCAGGGGTGCGACTGTTCAACGCACAATATTAGAAATCAATTCTAAAAACATTAAATATGAAAAGGTACATAGAGCAGTCAGACATTGCTCACTTTAACGAGTTCAGAGAGTCTCTCGTAGGCAAAGAGTTCTCTCGTAAGGAGATACAGAAACTATTAGGCGACCAAATGGGTTATCCACAGTCTGATAGATTTCTGATTATGATGTCCAGCGGTGAAAATCCGCCTATTAAGAAAATACAGCATGATGTGTATGTTGTAGATTCTAAACCGACGTATAGAGACAGATTGCAAGTAATATTTGACGAATATTACAGAGCAATTGAGGCTATCCCAATTGATGAAGCTATATTGGCTTTAAAAAATGCTGGTTATAAGATATATAAACCAGATATCAAATACGTTGAAATATGATTGTCATCAATCCCCTGCTTTAATTCATTTCCATTTAAATCACACTGTCTGGGAAGATCGTGTGGTTTCTCTATTAGAGAATATAACAGCAATAATAAGTTGTTGTTAAGCAGAGCGATACTGCTGTAGAGAACTATGTCCTACCAAGGACAGAGGGCGGCAAAAAACGTTTGCCATAATTCAACATAGCCGCCCTTTATATCTTGCACATTTTTAAACTCTCTATATTATGGCAAGACAAAGATTCAGCCTCAATGCGTGTGGTTCGTCACGTGGAGGCTATGTAGCACGTGCACATAAATTATATATGGCACAGCATCACGAACAAGCAAAACAAGTCATTAAACAAATAATGATGCCTCGATATTTTGTACGATGTTGGGGCAAATTGCTTCAAATAACAGAAATTGAAGCAGCCAGATTAAAACCAACTGGTGCTGTTATTGTTAAATGACAAACCCTGTACTACAAAGATATCGTAAAGTACTATCTGGTAAATCAGCGTGTGCCCGTATCACACAAGTGAGTCAGATTACAGGTTTTAAGAAGACAATCCTTCATGAACTAAATAAATTTTTTGCCTCCTTATCCGTCTGTGAAGATAGATAGGGATTTTATAAGAATTTACATTATTAATTAAATACATTCCCAATCAGCGTAATGGGTAAAGTTTACGCTAAATAAAAACGTTTATCAAAAATGTTATTCACAAAAAGTTCTTCAACAGGAATTCAGATAGAGGACCACGTCCTCCTGGTTCCTCAGGCATTCCACAACATTGGAATCAAAGCAAATCAGCAACGAATCAAAAAATTCGTTGAGGGTTTGGGCTACAAAGTTCAGTTCTTGCCGAAAGATTCCGACTTTGCCATCGTGATTGGCAAAGCTCTCCCAAAGGAGATTGAAGCTAAGGCGTTAGCGTTGGAACACGCTAAAATCATCTCAATTGCAAGAGAGGTTACGAATTTGGCACTCCGACTGCCTTCAGAAGAGAAAGAAGCTGAAGAAGAATTACACAAAATCACAACGTTTGAAAAGATGTGTGACGACTTCGAGACTGCCATTAAGGCCGTATTTGGCGAAACTATCGGAGTGGAAATAAATCTTGTGGTATGCAACAAGGAAGAATCGTAAACCAGCGGAACCCTCCTCGGCCAAAACTGAGGAGGGATGTAGACCTCAACAAGAAACATACTATCATTAAAAAAGATGGTACTGTTACATCTGTTGTAGGTTATGGTACACGTAATGCGTGTGCGGTATTTATAAACTCTCTCAAGGAAAATGCCAATAAACTCGGTATTAATTTAAAAGGTAATTATTTAATTCTTGGACATGAAGTAAGATGAGAAGATTCGCCCCTTGCCAAGGAGTGCTTGGATCAGCATTAGAAAAAAAGTTTGAAGCTGCCACTAACGGCGGTTATTCATTCTTTGTTGATCCTGCTATAGATTATATCAGGCAGAAATACAATATACACATTTATAATAGTGCACCACCGTTTGTTACTCCTGTCACAAAAAAGGTTGTATATGCGTTCTCAGTTAAAGTATGTAATACTCAGCTAGGGTGGAACGGTAGAAAATCTCTCGGATGTACCAAATGGTATTCAAACGTGTATCAAGCAAAACGAGCAGCGCTTAAAATAGCTCTCGACTGGATTCTGAGCCAGAAGTCTCAGAAAAGTAAAAGAACCAAAAAAGCAATCAATGCAAATAGCAAAACAAAATAAAATCGATCCAGGTTTTTGGATTGGTTTGATTCTTATTGCATTATTCCTTTATATGTCAACAAAGTGCAAATGAGAAAAGAACAGATTATAAGAAGAAAAGCTGTTAATGGCCGTCCAATCGGACCATATATGCGGATAACAGCGTTTCCTGATGCCCACCATGTAGAAACGGCTGACATATCGTTATTAAGGAAAAACGTCTACCAGGTAAAGGTGGCCAAATTAGTAATCTCGGATAATATATTTAATCGAATTGCCGACGGCAGGCAATCAGCGATTATTCATGACATGTGTCCGAGGTGGAAGAAACTACTTGACAACATCCCCGAAGTAATCCAATTCAGGTCTGAAAAGTACTCTAACAAAACAATCGTATTCTCAATCGAATGTGTTAGAGTTGTGTATTATGGATGTGAGCGCATCAAACAGCTGCGTTTGCAGTTAGCAGAACACATTAATGTATGAAAACAACTTACATTAAACCAGGACAACTAATAACCATCAGCAACGCTGTTTACAGAGCAAAAAAGCGAACTGGTGGTTGTACTGGGTGCGACTTAAACGATGTGTTTACATGTCCATGTATGCCGGATTCAAGATTTGGAGCAAGGTATAACTGTTCCTTGCACGGGGTAATATTAAAGAAGATTTAATTCTTTTGTCATAATAATAATAGCTAAGGAACCTGTGGTCCGTGAGGATAGCAGGTTCAAATTAATAAATGCATAGAATGCAGCTGAGATCTGGAAACCTCAAGTCCAGACAACCAACTATTAAATAAACTCTTACATGGGTGACCGGTCTAGTTGGAGAATGCAGAGAGGGTGCATGCATGTTGCAAATTACACAAAATTTGTGTAATTTTAGCAACCCCACAGTCGTAATAGAAATCCCGTGTCCCATAGTCGGATGAGAACTAGGCCGACACACGTAGCGACTATCGCTAGAGATAGCGCCTCTTCGGTAGTAAGGATGCTAAAACGTATGCCGTAAGTGCAACTGTGGGAACAATATTATATACAAATGTTACATATGCTAGATTTAGTAGTTGTAATTGTCCTTGGCTCAGCACCAACGGTGAGTGAGCAAACTAAACAGGATCTTGAAGAAATGCAGCAAGATCTTAATAATGTTGTATACTACCTAAAAGATGCAAACTCAATGATATCAAGGGTTGAGTTTATGACTGACACGCCTATAATAGAAAATGTAGGCCTGCCATCATGGTACAAGGACAAAGCAGTGGGTGTACTGATTTCACCCAACATTAAAAAGGGCTTAAAAATGAACTCTAAATTCGTATTTTAAATCCCTTTTACCTTGATAACAGGAGTCGGCGACATTTGTCGGCTCCTTTGCTATTTGTATATAATAATCTTATACGTCCGAGGTGGTTTGGAGGGGTACGAAATCACGCTTTCAGAGAGTAGTACATGTAGGACGTTTTTCTATGGTTTAGTGCTGTACCAGAAGATCGGTTGAATCAAGGGATATATGGTCTTCCCCCTCTCGTAACCGTGAAAACAGCACATCCTATATAATTTGTGTAGCAATCATTGCGGCGGCAATGTAGGGTGTACTTTGGGTGTTAGTTTTCGAGTCTTGGTTTTCCCCGTGCTACACAAATTACGGTCTCATCGTCTATCGGTTAGGACGACAGATTTTCATTCTGTAAAGAGGAGTTCGACTCTCCTTGAGACTACAACAGGTTATTCCAAGTTTCCTTAAAACTGGACCAAACTTTAAGTTTTACAAAAAATCATTATCAAAATGAAAAAATTTATTTCTCTCTTAGGGGGAATCCTTATCGGATGCCTCCTGGCTCTGGGGGCAGTTTACCTCTATGAGACGAATGGTCCTGGTGCAGACAATCAGGAAAAGATGTATGAGTATGTAGACAGCCTTGTGCAGGCTACCAACCTGGATTATGCTAATCCGGTTATGGAAACCGCGGATGAAGTTGTTATCATGCGTGATCTTTATGCTGGTAAGAAGGCTGACGATGAAGTGTTCCTGTCAATGCCAGAAGATGTGCTAAGAAATGTGGCTGGAACACTGATTAAGCGGCAAGGGTCTGTATCTAAATCTGAACTTGTATTGGAATATACTCAAAACAAACAAGTTTATGACTACTTACCAACAAACACATCAGCACCGGATAGTATAAGCGCAGAACACAAGGATGTATCCAAAGTGCTATCTACGTCTTATCATAGGCGAACGGATACGATAGACGGCAAGCCTGTTAAAATCATGGTAAAAACTGAAGAATCAGTAGAGTGATTATGGAAAGCCGTGCTATTGTTATCCTATACAGCGGTAAGGAAACTCCTGCCGCTGTAATTGAAGCTATTGGAAATACACTAGTAGCAAACGGTGTATGTATTCCAGAACTGCTTCAAGTTAAAGTGTTGGATGCCGATAGTGTTGCAAGCGCTATCGTTGCTCGTACAGTCCCCAGTGACACAAAACAAAAAGACAAAGATGCGTTAGAACACGCAATGAAGTTCTTGTCCACAACATTTGAGACCGAAATTCGAACTGCAAATAGTTCGGATGTCTTGGGTATATGTGTTTTGGATAGAGCCGTAAGAAAATGCATGAATAATGTAAATTACGGATTCAAAACAGAACTGCGTGCAGCATTAGAGATCATCAAAGCCGAAACCATATCTCAAAAGCTATGTAGAGCATATGGGTGGTCTATTAATGTATGGAAGGTGTTCAAACAAGCAGCTGAAGGGTATGTTTAGAAACAATATCTATCGTTCAGGCAAAACTGTACGATATAAGGCTGCAGAACTACGTCACAAAGACGCAGTGCCTTACAAACGTGCAACCAAGCACAAAACCTCGTATGAGGAATATCAATAAAACTTTAAGTTAAACTTTTTAAATCATTATCAAAATGGCAGAAAAGAAAGATGAAAAGAAGGCTCCCGCAACAAAGGAAGCCGAGGAGACAACAGTTGATGCAATTCGCACCGGTAACCAGATTACAGACGACGCTATTACAGCCGCCCTGTCTGAGATCAACAAAGAAAAGGACGATAACAAGAAGCGCGAGGCTAAGAAGCAGCTCTGTATCGCTACCTATGTAAACCGTAAGACTGTGCTCCAGCTCCAGCAGCGCCGTCGTGAGGATAAGATCACGAAGGAGAAGCTCGATGCTTCTAAGTCGCTTCTGGAAAGATTGCTCGGTGTCGAGTGTGAGATCAAGGATGGCGAATGCATCCCGACCAAGAAGAAGATTGACGCAAAATTGCGTCTCACACCCGTCCAGCATGAGGCCGAGACCAAAAAGATGGAGGAGGAGTTCTCTAAGAAGGTATCTGAGTCCAACAAAGAGTTCGACACCGCTATGCGCGAGTTGCGTAACTCTTACGAGGGTCAGTACCGTCACTATGTAGAGAATTACTGGTATTAATCCATCACCCAGGTCTTTAGACGTCGAGAACCTCCGAGTCAGTGACGTTAAAGTAATCGAAAAAGATGAGAGGCAGCGACCATTGCGTGTCCAGGAGCCTAGAGATCAAGTAGATACTATATATATGTGAATAGACACATACGTAGAGAGCCCCCGAGCCATTACGTAAAGACCGCCACCGTCCTCACGGTGTAATAATATGAGGCCATTAGATCAAGTTTGCGATGTGCGAACCATGAGTCGGTGCTCCAGTCTGAGATGGTATCAAAAGATTGACACTGCGTTGTATATCAAGAATGCGAACACATTCTATTGAGAACCCGCGAGTCAGTGATAGGGCAATGTGTTATTATTGAGGCAAAATAAAAAGTCGTTTCTAAGCGTTCGACATGCTTAAGTGGACCAGCTACCCACAAGAGCATAGAAAATGCGTCAGAATGGCTTAAAATAGCCTTAAATCGAGTGTTTTGACTGATCATCAAGACATTCACAAGTAAGAATCTTAGCGTGTGTGAGGTAAACTGTTGTGACACGGGTTCGACCCCCGTACGCTCCACTAACAATAATAAAATTGGGGCGTAATTGGTATAGAACGCAGTGGAAGTAAACACATTAAGCGCTTTGATATAAAAATTAACTGGCAATATTAACATTGCAGACTACACGGGCCTCCAGGAGGCAGCGTGAAGTCGGTGTACAGGCTACCTAAGTGCCTGTGAAACGAGAGTGAGTTAAACTGGGCATCTTCGGATGCGGTGGGTTCGAGTCCCACACTCACTCCAAAACGTCGTGAGACGCCGTATCTTTCGAATCTAATTACTTTTGCTCCACAGCGGTGGAGCATTTGGTTCCTTAGCTCAGCTGGATAGAGCAACAGATTTCTAATCTGTGGGTCAAAGGTTCGAATCCTTTAGGAATCACAAATTTAAAACATAATCAATATGAGAACAATATCCTACGATTATTTCTGTAACATCTCAGTAAAATTAGAAAAATTTGTTACAGAGAACCCAAAAGTATTAAGTTCACCAGGCAAATTGCAAAACAAATTACACCTTGCATCAAATAATTGTAAGGAATTACACAAAATTGCTCAACTTTATTGGAGTGGTTGTGTACCATTGAGAAGATTAGTATTGTCCATCATTGTTGTAAAATTTTGGAAAGATAGTGTAATATTTGAAAATTGTATGGGAGATTGTGCAGTATACCAATATATGGTAGCTAGATACGAACCACATCTGCCATATGCAAGGGCAGATATATACACAAAAGCAAAAAGCTTGGAAAAATTTATGTTTGATACATGGGAAAACAAGGATATCGAGAAATGTTGAGGGACAGATGTCCTAAAACAGTCGATGACGCTTTGAAATGGCAAAAAGCCAAAGATAAGTGGGTAGAACATACTTATTGTCATTTTGTACGTATTGTAGGTGACAAATACAGTTCTGAGAACAAATTGTTACAGAAAGCTCCTGAGAATAAGAAGGAGATTGTACGTGCAATTCTCGGTATTGTAAAAGGGAAACCGAAGAATTTCGTATTCGACAAAAGTATTGATTGGGACGACCTTACTGATGAAGAACGTGTATTTTGGAAGCGCGTTTCATCATGGGTATCGTGGTTCAGCTCTGAGTATGCATATATCCAAAATGCATACAATATCTCTAAAAAGGCAGGTAAAGATGATATGTCTATTAAAGTAGAAATCATCAATACCTACCTGAACGCATTTATGCCTTCAAAAAATGCTGATGAAGAAGAAAAACAAGCTAAATACGCATATGTAGATAGGCTTGTGAATTATTTGATTCGGTGCTTAGAAAGGGATTATGTGTAGTATATTTTCCAAATATTTGTTACCCTTAGGGGTAAACGATGCAGATGCTAAGCCTAGCGTAGTTTATGATCATTTGCGTATCGCATACAATCAAGGCGCAAGGGGTATATTAGACAACGCTAACGTGTTTGCATTAGAGGACGGTGAAATTAATTGTGACGTGTTGTATGAAATCTGGAGGAATGAAGGCCTTCATGATGTTCTAACGTGGGTAAATAAAAAGATTACTCTACGTTTGGGAATCGCTGACTATCGAACGATAGGTGTTCGAATGCGAATTGCAACCGGTATGCTAAATAAATTAGTAAGTGAAGGACGTTTATCTAGAAAAATGAATATAACAATTCACAACAATTTCATTACAGTGATCAATGGTGAGCTTTCTGCTATAAATACAGAAGACTTGCCATTTTAGCCCCGACAACCTAACCCGGATTGGTATTCCGGCGGGGCACTAAGCGTTTCGGTTCCGCGTACAGGAGTGACACCTTAATAAACCGAGTAAATTTGTTTGATTATGAACCCACGTATTACCCCCGAGGAAGTTGGGATGATCAAAAGAGCTCAAGCAGGTGATGAATCTGCATTTAATGCGCTTTTCTATAGGTACAAAGGATTTGTGGAGAATCTCCTCTTTCACTATCTTAAAGATATGGATGAGGCCAAAGACGTTGCAAATATCGTCTTTTTGAAAGTGCATCAAAAACTCTCTAAATTCACAGCATATGACTCCTTTGGAGGATGGCTGAGAATTTTAACTAATCGTACTGCTATTGACTATTTGCGTTCACAAGAAAACAAAAGAGTGGCACCTGATGCGAAAGAAGAAAGACTAACTTCAGACGTTCAGGGTTCTACTGAAGATGACCTAGTCAACCATCTGACGTATAAAGAACTGCTACCTGAGTTCAACAAGTTGCCAGAGATCACTCGTAAGATCTTCACAATGTTCTATGTGAATAATAATACCATAGAAGAGATTAGTAATTCGTTCAATCCGAAAATCCCAACAGGAACTATTAAGTCAACGTTGTCGAGAACTAGGAAAAAGTTAAAACAACGCTTAAAATTAAAAGTATGACATTCTTAATGTTCGTTCTCGGAATAATTATTATTGCCGGTATCGCACGATACAATCAAAGCAATAAGTTATTCTGGACCCTGTTCATAGCCTTTGTATTAGGCTTTGCAGGTAAGAAGCTCGTGAATGACACGTTCTTCTCGGAGAAGGAACAAAGTGGAACGTCGCTCAACCAGGCGTACCCCACACAAGGGCTCGCAGTATCGTTAGACTCAAACATGTGTCTATTCACAAACGAAAACTGTTCAGCAACCGATGTGGAAACACAAAACCTTGTGAGTCAGGAATATACGCCTGATTTTGTTGAGCATACTCCCACTTTGAGTAATGTCCCTGGGGTGACTCAGTGGATAAACCTTCACATTCTTCCAAACCCACCAAATGATATAATACCTCATGATACCTCATGAAAGTATCATCTATCTACGTGGAATTGGTTATAGTTAAGCAGACTAACCACCTGCAAGTAATTAATTTATAAACACATTATCAAAATGGGTAAAAACACTAAAAGTGCTGCACAAGCTGCAGCAGAACAGGCTGCTCCCGCAACTACCACTCGTCTTGACGGAGGTAAGTTAGAGACTCCTGCAACAAAGGGTCTCTCACAGGGAGAAAAAGTAAACTACATCGCAGCCATTCAGACTGAGCGCGCATTCATGATGCAGAACGTCGAGAATCCGTCTCAGAGCATGATCGATGGCTTCACGTTGCTCGCACAGGCAACTATTCTCGATGTAGCAGTTGGCGAAATCGCCACTGGTAGAAGTGTTGTCGGAAACATTATTACCGCAAACGAGAACAATTACAAGGCGCTTCAGGCAATGGCTTTGGAGCGTGGTATTAAACTTCCTGAGTACAAGGCTCTGCCTGCTCCTACAGAAGAGCAGCTGAAGATTCACGGCCTTCTCGACATTAAGCCCGCCGACGCTAAGGTTCTTAACGTTGAAGCGAGTAACGTGTCTGACCGCGCAATCGAGCAGAAGAAGAAGGAGATCGCCGCTGTCGCCAAGGCAGTTGACAATCCTGCAGAGATAAAGACGAAGGAACAGTTGAAGGCCTCTTTGACCGCTATGCTGGTTAAGCCTATCACAGACGGTATCGACCGTCCTGATGCTCGTGTACAGCGCACTATCAAGTTCTATCGTGGTTATTTGACCATCCAGGCCAATGCCGCAGAGGACAAGAAGACTGCTCTGGAGGAGATGAAGGCTAAGACTCGCCAGGATATGCTGAACGAGATTGCCGAGATCGTTGGTCCATGTCCGTTCTCTCTTAACGGTACCGCCTACTTTCTTCGCAAGCGTGCCATTGAGACCGGTTCTCCTATCTCCGCATTCTGCCTCTATCGTCGTAGTGCCGTTCCTGAAAAGGATAATGCCATTGACGATTCTTACGTGGCTGACATAACACGTATTCTCTTGCTCTGGTCTTGCAACAGCCGTATCGCTGAATGCAATTCTATCCTGAAGGAGCAGAAGAAGCACGTTGAGAACGAGACTGGCGCTGCTAAGGCAGCTACAGAAGCCGCTATTCGTTACAACGAAGCAGCTATCGAAGAGATGAAGCAGGTTATCGAGTGGGTTAACAATCCTACATTCGATATCGTAGACAGTCTGGTTGAAGACTACAATGCAGAAGACCAGGAGTCTGAGAAGTGCAAACTTGCTCACCGCATCGTCTCTAACATCATGTCCACCTATTATCCTGAGATCGATATCAAGAAGGCAGACAAGGATAGCATGTTGAAGAATGTTCAGCAGCGTGCTGGTATCATTATCAACATGTTCCGTGGTCCTCTTGCTCAGTCTATCTCTTACGCAGAGGGTAACCTGACGGATATCATTGTTTCTGAGGAGGAGAATGGAGGCGAATAATATTTGTTCTCTCTAAATCTATCAAAGACATGAAATTAATAACAACGTTTCTGTGTGCGCTCGCATTTGCCATCGCAGGCATTTCGCTGGCGGATACAGAAGCAAACAAGACGTTAGCTCTGAAACATCAGACGCTAAACGCAGCGACCATTACCGCTCAGCCGGTATTGCCTGCGCTGAATTTCGGGACTCGGGTGAATCCGAGTGTGAAAGACAAAACGGAGAAAGAGTATGTCCCATATGAGGTAATCGTAGTTAAGGACACTACTGCAAAAGCTCCGAAAGTAATAACCAAGAAGCTCAAGGGTAAGCGTACACCACCAAGGGCTACTGTAAAGCGTCAGGGATACAGCATTCCAGCTGCAATTCCTGATTCTGCAGTCCAAAACCAAGTACGTGAGGTTCGTGAGGAGCATACCTCGGACAGTGTTGGACCTCCTAAAGGTTCCATTTGCCTTATTGTCGACGATAAGGTAGTCTATAAACGATAATCACTCCGGTGTGGGGGATGCATGAGGATTTGTGTGTCCCCCGGCCAGATTGGCAACACGTCAGAGCTATGTAAACGGTCTCATTAGCCGGGCTCGAAATAGTACAACTTGATCTGAGAATATGTTAGCCTGCTCAACAGGTGAGAAATGCAAAAGGTAGGATGAAATGCTGTAAGTTTATGCGTACTACATAACTGAATCGCTTACAGTAAGAGGACAGAGCGTTTGTATCAAGTCCTTTGGCCCTTGAGAACCGACTGGTGAAGGATAACCATAAAAACGCGTAAGACCCCTAGGGGCAAAATGATGCCGTATTCGACACACTAACTGATGATACATAAGGTTAGCATAACGATACAGGAGTTGCAACATTAAGTTTGACACCAACCACTTAATGATGTATCAATAAGCTGTAGCTTAGTCCTTCATCCGGGCTCTTCGGAGGTCCAACCGGATGTGTAAGGGAGTGAAAATTATCTGAGTATATTCGCCTAGCAGAAGGTGTGACTGTCTGCGCCGTACCGTAACTACGGTCCTTGGAGAAATCCTTGCCGTTCGATTCGTGCACAACTCCGTTGAAGGGGTGCCAGGGATGGGGTACAGAGGAAAATATGATGAAGATGACCGCCAGGCCTTGGTCGTTCATGCGGTATATAAAAGTAGAATGACTGCCAGTGGATGCAACACTTGAAGTTCTTGTGGTTCTGGAGCCCAAGGATGCGCGACTGAAGCCCGCGAAGAAAGGCTATTGTAAATGATAACACGCATTGGTAAGCGAATGTGATGTTTGAAATAGGAAATGCAATTAGATGACAACTTGACAGTCAGACGTTTGTTTTGGGTGGTCGATTCGAAGCCTATACATTCCAGTATAGAGGGAGATCGCTTCCTTCGAAAGTAAGATGATAGTTAGATGACGAACTGTATGCGATATACCGTCATACTTTATCGGGAGAAGATTCTAACGAAGATAATACGTAGTAGAAAACAAAAGAGATATTAACATGTTTAACAAAAATTGATGTTCCCAGCTGGTGGAAGGAATAAAGACAACTTTGTATGTATGCGCCATCACGCCTGGAGTTCGAGTGCCAACCGTTCCTGAGAAGCAAGTAGCAGAATGAGATACAACGATCGCTATCTAAGCTTGAGTCGCCAAAAGAGCAATCGAATAGGTAGCCGTGGGTAGCGACTTGAAGTAGGACAGCAAATCCTTTGTAGTCCATAAAGCAATATACATTTAATCGATGGGCAGCTTATCGTGAAGTTATTAGCCACCTCCCTGTCTCGGAGGGGTAAAGAAAATGAGTAATTAGTCTGTCGAAAGACAGTTCGCTGATGAAAAGGATTCGGCAAATATGAATCTTTAAGTGGGTGACAAGAAGCGATGTATGAGGTGAAATCCCTCCAGTATTCGTGCACTATAAACAAATGAGGCAAGCACTTGCCAAGAGAAGAAAACAAGCCGTAGAGTTATTTGGTTCTGGAGCCTAGACTGTCCGATAACGAAGCACGTCCCGTGCAATGACACACGCACGTCATGATGAAAAGGGAAAAGGTAAACAGTAGCGTACGCCTTAAAGTATGCGACATCAGAGAAAATCTGTGGTTAAGTAACAATCACTGTGTAATAACTCGTAGTAGCTTGGGAAATATACTTACAGAGAAATTACGCAATCTTTTGAGGGGTCCTATGAGCATTAGTTGGCCTAGCCAAAATTTTGCCAACGGACAAAAAGACGTCGGAACTAGTACGCAAGGAACGTATTCGATGCATGTTTTACGAAAAATAGACATAACTACATATGGTTCTAGTAAACTTAGTGATTGAATTCACATATTCAGCATTTAAAGCTTTAGCACCTGTTGATGATGATGGGCATGGATGATTCTACCGTTGAATCCCCGTTACACGAGTTGAGCTTCATTTTAAGGAATATAGAAGTGTAACTAGTCGTCAATAAAAACGTGCTTCCCATTAGCACAGCAACTGAAAACATAATAGGTTGAACAAACCGCATCCAGTAGAACCTCCGAGTCGGATGTAAAACTATTTTAGAGGTCACGGACACACCCAGAAGTGTCCATAGTTTTTAATCTTATCGTTGGTGGATCAACCACGATATCAAACAGGATAAGAAAAAATGAGTAACGAAAAAACAATTGATGTAAACATCAAAACCGTATTGGCCGACAACCGTCAGGCCGCAAGTTTAATTGGCGCGCTGATTGGTAAGGCTTACGCCAAAGTAGAAAGCCGCGACTGCTGGCAGGGTGGTAAAGAAGGTTTCGAGAACGATAAAGCCAAGGCAACAGCTCCTGGTGCAGCAGGTCTCATTCTCAATCGCTCTCCTCGCAAGTTCATGTTGAAGATTCAGGACATCCTCGGCGCCCAGATGTACGTACAGCCTCTGACCAAGCAGGTCGGCGTTGTAGTAAATCTGGACAGTTCCAATGGTTCCTACGACATGTTCTTCCCGCTGGACGGCTCTAACCCCACTGTCGCTGAGAAGCCTATGGCAGAAGCCATTTCTGATGCTCTGAAGGGTGAAGGTCAGAACTTCTTCCTGGAGCCCTCTAAGGTTGTCGCTGTTGTCAACGAGGGTAACCGCGCTGAGGTCAAGAACATTGACACTCTGATCGGTGCTCTGAACAAGATGAAGCAGAACATCATCACGACAATCAACGAGAACGAGAAGAAGGCTATCGAGATCGATAAGGAGTGGGCCACTTCTAAGGTTAATGGTGTTGACATCAAGGATGTCGTAGCCAGCGCATCTAGTGCTGTACTCAACGTTCATACTGCTACTGAGGAATAGGTATGAACAAAAAGACCCTCACAAACAGATCTATCCAGCTGATTGGTCTGTTGATGTTAGATGAAACAATTGCAGCCAAAGTTAAGGCTGCGGCTAGCGAGGGCAAATCATTTGAAATATTTGAAGTTGATGACACTACAGGAGTTATTACCCTGGGTGTCACTCGCTTCAGATGGTGGAATCAACTCATCGGATGTCAGGTAAAACTGCCATTCACGAGTTGGGCACTTGCCGTATGGGATGCCCTTGTGAGTCTTTCTAAAAATGGCAACGCTGTTGCTATTGAAGAAGGGCTAAGTGTGGAAATCGCTAAGAAAGCACAGCGCGAAAGTGAGTTTAATTGGGTTGTGGAACGACTCAACGATATCTATGATCATGTAGTTAACAATAAGAACGGTGGAGCGTCTCTCGAGGGAGACCCGGGGAAGTCAGGCCCAAGCGTAGTCGTTCGCGAACATGATCACGGAGAAACGGTGGTAAACGTACACATAAACAACGAAACTCCTCGCGTGTTCCGCTTTCCTGACGCAACAGGTAAAGCATTTCTTGACTTAGAAATGGGTATTGTAAACGTAACACGATCGCGGAAATAACGATCCCGTGGGATCAGTTCATATAATATCGAGGTATAATATGAACACTCTAAGAAACTGTTATACAGCAATACTTGGTTCTTTGCCGAGAAATGTATTAAATAAAAAACAATCTCATCTATAATACTCGAGGGTATTCGGGGAGTAGGGGATCGAGGTCCCCCTCCCCAGAGATTTGTTTTGCTTTGTATTAATTTGTTTTGATGCAAGGTACGTGTAGGTAATCTCGAATTCAACTAATTAACGGATGTCTAACTAAATCAAATGTTTATATATGACGAAATCAATTAAGTTGAACGCGAGTAAGATTATTTCTATCCGACAGGATATTGATAGCAAGAAGAAGAAGTACTGGAGCTATATTAAAGCCGAGAACCTTATGAGTAAAAAGGACATTAAGAATGGCTACCGTACACACGATCTGAAGAATCTTTATAATGAGATTACTCAGATGGCACAGAAGCTTGTATACATCAAGGGTATGTTGTTCTACCTGAATATGGGTATCACAACCTTTGATAAGGAGGCTTTTAAGAAGACCAACAATTATAGTATTTTCATGGCCTGCGAGATGAAGGAGGCCATCTGTCAGCTCAAGATGATTCCTACCCTGGACCAGAAGACTAAGGCTCAGAAGGGTCTGAAGAATATTGGTAAGGAGGAGGTATTCACTTCTGCAAAGATTGCTTCTATGATTAAGGAGTTGCAGTTGAAGGCTAACAAGTTCGATACTGACATGGAGAAGTTTAATAGCGATACAACAATCACTATCGACGAGACTATGATTCCTATGGTAGAGACTGACTTGACAGCATAGAAAATAATCCCGATCAGAAAGCTGGTGCATGTGTTTATACACATGAGCGGATCGTTCCCGTAACTGATCACAATATTTCCCAATAAATAACATGTTTAACAAATTCATTTATCAAAGATGAAAACAAGATACAAACAACTTATCGTTTCATTTGCTCTGTCTAACGAAAGATTAGAGCGAGAAACAAAAGATTACGATATCCTTCATGTCGTAAACACTACCGAAGGTATCGTATACGTAATGAAGAAGAAAAGCTTCATTAAGAGACTTATTAACAAGATTTTTTAATTTAATTATATTATCAAAATATGAGTAAGAATAACACCGTAGACACTGCCCAGAAGGGTCAGACTGCAACTAAGAATAATATCCCCACAGGTAAAGTAAAAACTCTTGCTGACGCTACAGAGCGTCGTAAGACACGTGAAGAACAGTTCCGTAATTTCCGTATCAACGCCTTGCGTCGTCGTTGTAAACGCATGGGCTTCGATGAGGAGAAGACGGAAGAGCTCGTAAAGAAGCTCATAGAACAGATGAATGCTCCCAAAGAGTATAACATCGTAGTAATGTTCGATAACTCCGACTATAACATGCTTAAGGAAGCTGTTGAGAACGCCAAGATTAAATACAACGTTCTGATAAGCGGAAACACCAAGGCCCGAGTATCACTTGCATACATGTCTCTTGAGGGCGACCAGAATGTTCTGGCCAAGTTGCGAGAGATTGCACCGCCTAGCGCCAAGATATATCCGTATGCCAAGAAGATGGAATCCGTGCTGCCAAAGGCAGAGCCGAAGAAGAAGAAACCTTCTAACAACAGTAAGGAGAAGGCCGCTGCTGTAAAAGCTGCACGCAAGGAGAAGAATATTCACATCCATCGCAGCAAGAAGACCGGAAAGGTCACTAAGAGAGTAGTGCTAAAAACGCTCTCTGCCGTGAAGAAACGTAAGCCTAGTGTAGTTGTCCACCTGAACCCTAAAAAGGCGTCAGAAGGCTCTAAAACAGCTAAGAAGGCCGCTTAACGTATGTTTAACTTAATCGCAGAAATAATATGGGAAGTAGCAACGTACGTATTAAGGTTCGTAGAAGAAAAGTAGCGAATCTTGCAGCCTATAGCCGTCAGCATACCGTTAACAATATACCAAAGAAGAAACCAACGTTTGAACAGAAGGATCTTCTCAAGGTAGAGTTCAATGATGGTAAGGATGTACATTTTGTACAAAAGAGCACCAAATGGGACGAGAAAAAATATCCACAACCTAAGAATCTCCGTAAGAGATGCCACGGCCAAAAGTGGGTAAAATACAAAGACGGTACCGTAGAACTTAAGAAGTGGGATCATCCGTCAGAGTTCCCTAATCCACGCGACTATCAAAAGAAGTTGTGGAAGAACCTAGGCAAAGCCGCCAAGATGAAGGCATATGAGGACGAGAAGATGAAGAAATGGGAGCGTAAGCACCCTAAGCCTTGTCCTACTGACGACCTCTTTAAAGACGAATTTATCCCTATGTGGGAGAAGGAACGTGAAGAGGCCTTGATACGCATTAGAGACTTCGTCGTCTCGATGTTTGACAAATTACCGCTGACTGGACGCTTTAAGATGAGCGAAAAGAATGCGGTCTACCAAGAGAAGAAGATAGCCGACATAAAGGATATCAACGGGGAAGGTCATAAAGTAAACGAACTTGGACCTGAATCCAAACTTCTCAATAAGGCCCAAAAGATTACTAATAAGACACACGCGAAGAATCCTTCGCTAGTGGCTACTAATCTGAAGGACCACAAGCGCAAGAAAGGTCGTATGATATTGCCAAAAGCGGCATAAATACGATAGATAAAAGATAGGAATAGGTACACCTCTCAATGATGTGTAAAATACTGATAAATATGCGTATCGGCAGACCTAAGAGTGTAGGGATCGCTATTTGGTTAATGGTTAATGTCACTCTATTGCCAGGATAAATCCAAGTAAACTCCGATGTCCTATCTTTCTAATATAATGCACAGTAAAGCCTCTACATAGTACGTAACTGTGTGTAAAAGAGTGAGTTAGCTCAGTTGGTAGAGCAGCGAGTTAAGTCGGCTATGTCGCAGGTTCGAGCCCTGCACTCACTCCTAGTATTAACTAAAGAACCTATGAGTCATGTGGATACGAAATCGAATAGTCTACGTATACGACGTAGAGATATTCCCTAATTGTTTCCACTGTTGCTGTAAAGATACAGAGACCGGTAGACTATACAAATTTGAAATATCAGAAAGAAGGAATCAGCTAGAAGATCTAGTTGATTTCTTTTATTATACACACGAAGATTATTTCAAATTGTTTTGTGGTTACAATAATCATCACTATGATGATGTAATCATAAACTATATGATAGACTACAGGAAAAAACTAGCAAGTTTACCTTACTGGAAAATTTGTAATTCTTTGTTTAATCTATCTACTACGATAGTGGAAGACGAAGATGGGAGCCGTGAGAAGCTCAAACGATGGAAGTATGCACATTGCTTCGAATCGATGGACTTGCTCACAATGCAGTTTAGTCAAAAGCTTAGAGTGGGTTTGAAAACCATGCAGGTTACAATGCACTATAAGAATGTCTATGAGTACGAAGGAGACTTCGATCAACCTTTGCCTGTAGATAAAATTGACGAAATGATAGCATACAACATAAACGATGTTGAGTCGACTACAGAGTTATTAAACCGCTTGAAAGAGCAAATCGATTTGAGGTTGTTTATCGAGAAAGAACACGGCATAGATTGTCTTTCTATGGACAGTGTTAAGATGGCAGAGACCTTCCTGTTAGAAGAATATTCTAAGAAGTCAGGTATTCCTAAAAATGTTATAAAGGAAATGCGTTCTCCTATGGATTATATTCCGTTGAAGGATGTTATTCTGCCATTTATAAAATACAAAAATCCAAAGTTACAAGACGTTCTTGAGGATATGAAGAAACAGGTCGTATACTCTAAAGAGCGCAAAGGCTATGAGAAGAAGTTTGTTCTCTCAAATGTGGTGTATTCAGTAGGTGTAGGTGGAATCCATTCCATCCACACTCCAAAGATATTCCTCCCTAAAGATGACGAGCACATTGGACACGCCGATGTTACGTCCATGTATCCGTCCTTATTGATTAAATATCAATTTGGCCCTCGTCACTTAGGAAAACTTTTTTGCGATATATTCGAAGGTATTTACTATGAACGAATAGAAGCAAAACGTACTGGTCAAAAGATTAAGAATCTGTTTCTAAAGATCGTGCTTAATTCTCCTACAGGAAAGATGCAACAGGAGGTAAGTTGGATGTACGATCCGTTCAATGTTTTTAAGATTAGGATAAACGGTCAACTAATTCTTTTAATGCTCGTAGACAGGCTTTTAGAGCTCGGCTGTGAAATTATACAGGTGAACACTGACGGCGTTGTCTACAGGGCTAAAAACAGCCTTAAAGATGGAATTGAGAGAGCCATTAAAGAGGTAGAACAGATCACTCAACTTGGTTTTGAAGTGGATGAGTACGAAGCATTCTATCAATATGCCATCAATGACTACTTTGGGGTCATGAAGGGATATTCAGAGTCGAAAGACCCAGATCTGATAGAGAGAAAAGGTATGTTTATAACTAAAACAAAGCTTGGGAAGGGATTAGCACCTGTAATCATTCCCAAAGCTGTTATAGAATACTTTGTCAACAAGATACCGGTGACAGAAACTATTGAGAAGGATAGAGATATCCGTGATTTCTTAATGTCTCAAGCTGTAGATAAGAAATTTAAAGTTGTACACGGTGAAAAACCTATACAACGTATCAATAGATTTTATGCAAGCACAGATGGTCCTTATCTCTATAAAGTAGATCCAAATGGAGACAGAGATAAAACCAATATGTTAACTAAATCAGGAGTAACAATCCTGAATAAATTTGATGATACCCCGATAGAAGATCGCAAGATTAACTATCGTTACTATATCAGTGAAGCCAAAAAAGTGATAGCAGACTTTACTGAACAACAGCTATCGTTATTTTAGTAACCAACTTAGAGCCCCCGAGTCAATAGTATGATTATTGAAGTAAATACAAGACTTCTGGATGCAAATCCAGAACTGAATTCAAATCAATTATTGTTCCTAAGTATTGTATTGGATAAGAATCAGCCAAAATATCAAGACGTCCAAAAGGTCATCAACCTTGTCAGTGATGACGATATACAGTACTTAGTCGACCAACATTTGGTCACCTCGATAGAGAGAGGTGATTCAGTTACATATGAGCCAACGGAAGAGTTAAAGCAAAGTATAGCACCTAAGAAGGACTATTTTGACCTCTTCTACGATATGTATCCCGTGTATGTTGTTCGAGCAGATGGCAGTAAATCTTATTTGCGTGCGAACGTAAACAAGTGTCGTCATTTCTTTAACCTCAAATGTGGTCGTAGCTCAGCTATGGCAGAACATATCATCAAGTGTCTGGATTATGAAATATCTAAACGGATGCGTGAAGGTAGCCTTAGTTATATGATGACTATGTGGAATTGGTTAACACGTAGTCAATGGGAGGCCATTGAAGATGAAATGAACGACAAGAAGCAAACACCAGTAAACTCTTATGGAACAGAACTTATCTAACATACGTCCAATGAGCGTTGTTGCTCAAGAAGCAATCAACTATATCAAAGGACGAAGAGAGCATAACATTGTTTCTCTTAAAACTAGATGGGAAAAGTTTAATAAGCAGTGTATGGGAGGTATAGAACCAAATACCGTTTACACCATAGCTGGTATATCTGGAACTGGTAAGTCGAGCTGGGTTAATAGTTTGACAACCGATATAATTGATTTGAATCCAACTGAAGACATAGTCATTCTAAACTTCTCGTTAGAGATGGTTGGATTTAGGCAAGTAGGAAGGACGCTTTCGAGTAAACTTCGTAAAACGACTTCTGACTTGTATAGTTCTGAAAAGGACCTGGATGACGAAACGTTTAAACGTGTTATTGCAGTATCTAATCAGCTGAAGGAATATCCTATATATTTTGTGGATAACCCAAGCACTCCTTCAGAGGTAGAAAAAACTATAAAGAATTTCTATGAAACGTATGTAAAGGGTTCTAAGAAACACTTTATTATCGTATACGATCACACGTTGCTGACTAAACAAGTAGGTTCTGTAATAGAGACTACTTCGGAACTTGAGCGAGTATTTATACAAGCTAAAAAGTATCCGATGACATCAGTGATTCAGATTGCACAAATGAATAGAAATATCGAGTCTTCAGAAAGGATAAATAACCCATCGAGTCATTACCCGATGCGAAGTGATTTATCGTCATCTGATGCGATGTTTCAGGCAAGTGATTACGTGCTTGTCATGCATAGACCAGAGATATTGAACATTCAAGAGTACGGACCAAACCGTTTACCTACACAAAATAAGGTTTACATGCATATGTTGAAAAACAGAGACGCAGGCAAACCTTGTATTCTTGAATTCGAGAACGATTTGATGTACAATAACCTGATCGAACGTTAATGCTCAGATGACAAGTATTAACAATTAAAATAGGCTGATTTATGATTACGACATATACTTTTGGTAAGAAGAATAATAATAGTTACAATCCCTTTCACACTAGTAGCAAACCCAACTATTCTAAGATTCTTGATGATATCATTATTGCTGATGTAATTAAGAAGAATAGTTATCTGTTCAATAAGACGGACAATACGGCAGCTATCGACACCACTCTCCTGGGTGCATCGTACGATTCTGATTTCGATAAGGCTGTTAAGTTCCTTGCCAATTACAAGAAGCCGAAGAAGAATTATATTCTCCCCTTCGCGCTGAATAAAATGTATACTCTTTCTGACGGTACTCCCATTATCTTCTACGATGATGAGATTCAGATTGGTTTTGATACGTATAGCTACGCTGATTTCAGCGACATTTCGTTCATTAACGCTCTGACACCTAAGAAAAAGAAGATTATTATTGATATCTATACGTTTGGCAACGCTAATATCAATATTAATATTCTTTAATCATTAGAACTATAAGTCAATATGATAACATTACCTACTCAAAAAGTTCCTGCAACTTCAACTAATCCGCAGTATTTAATCTTATACGGTCTTCCTAAGAGCGGTAAGACGAGTGCTGTAGCTCAGTTGGAGAATAATCTCATCATAGACCTTGAAGGCGGATCTAAGTTTATTGATGCGCTAGCTGTTCAGGCACGTACCATCAATGATCTTGGAGAGATTGCACAAGCCATTCGAGCTAAGAACGATGAGGTAGGACATAATTTTTATAGACACATTACTATCGACAATGCTACACGTCTCGAAGATATTTGTATGAGCTACGCGTGCACACTTTACAGACAGACCGAATTAGGAAAGAACTGGAAAGGAAACGATGTTACAACACTTGCACGAGGAGCAGGTTATAAGTATTTAAGAGATGCAGTAAAGAAGGTAATTGATATGTTCAAGGACCTTTGTGACGAATTTATTCTGATAGGACACGTTAAAGATTCTATTACTGATAAGGATGGACAAGAAGTCAATGCTAGAGAAATCGACCTTGTTGGAAAACTCGGACGAATTGTATGCGGACTCGCAGATGCGGTCGGCTACGTTTATCGAAAAGAAAATGAGACTCATGTCTCGTTTAAAGGCGGCGATGGAGACTCCGTCCTCGAAGCAAGAGCGAAACATCTTGCGGGAAAAGATATCATCATTTCTACAGGAAATGAAGACGGATCAATAACAACCTATTGGGATCGTGTTTACAAACCAGAAGTATAACTCAGAGTTTAAGAATTATGTATAGTACAAAAACAGCAACAACAAATAACCAGGAGTTTAATAGCTCCTATATGCCTGTAGGCATCAACGAGAATGTAACCTTGAAAGAGGTTAATGTAAACAAAACACCTAATGGTCGTGACTTCTTGGAGATAATCTTTGAGAATGAGAACGGTCAGACAGCAACTATGACAGAGTGGAAGAACGAAAAGAATCAGTGGATTGCTACCGACGAAGATTTGCAGCGTCGTGACGATGCACAGTTTGGTCGTATTCTGCAGGTTATAGATGCAGCAAACGGTAACCATACCGACTTCGAAGGAAGTTCGTTTGTGGAGATGATTAACTGGGTAAAAGCTCAGCTTGAACCAGCTACAAATCCTGCAAACATGCGTCAAGGTATGCGTTTGAAGGTTGTTTACGACAAGAAGGGTTATACGAAAGTTAGCTCTCTTGGTACTTTTGTTGAACCTATGAGTGTAGAAGAGTCTCAGATTAAGCTTTGGAAGAATGATCTTCTTGAGCGTCCTGTTGTAGCAGATGTTGAACCTGCTGCAGATCCGCTCGGTGTAACTACCGCTCCGGTGACTGAGACTTCAACAGGTGCTGACGACCTGCCTTTTTGATTCGTGGTATTATAAACCACGAAAAATGTATATCGGAAACGGTTTACTAGAGCAAATGGTCAGTGGTGGAGGTTGACTTCTGGTCAACCCTTGGTTAAGTATAGATGCTAAAGCGGCCGAGTACCCTAGAGGGAAAGCATTTGACGTCTAAGGCGTGCGGTGCACACAGAGGTTCGAGTCCTCTCTATACTACAATAATTTAAATTAAGTACTATGATATCAGAAAAGTTAAGAAGATGTTCTAATTGTGGAAGGTTCATGAATGAAGGTTATCTTCTTGGGGTTTATTACGCCTGTAGTGATAAGTGTAGAAATAAAATTTACAGAAAACATAATGGCGTAAAAACAGACGAAGAGGCTAAAATAATGTACCTGAAAGACTGTTATATGCTTGAAGATAAGGACATCGAAGGACTTACTTCTGAGCAAATATCAGAGAAATACAAAGATTGTGAAATATCAGATGATGTATTTTGGACACAGTGGTGGTAAATAATTATGAAGAAAAAAGATTATCACAAACCAGGATATTGGAAAGACTGGTATTGGAACAAAGGCGGACGAGAAAAAGTCCAAGCAACACGTTATATTGCAGAATATGAACGTGAAAAAAGGAAAAATGGTTGTGAGGCTTAAAAGTAGGAATAAAGCTAGTGCGCGCGCTAAGTGGTTCGAATCCACCCACAACTTCAATACAAAAGAGCTTATAAGCCATGTATAGTACAAAAACAGCTATTACAATGAGTCTTAGAGACTTGTTGGATAAAGTGGATGACTATACTATCTATTCTTATTATCTTGGAGCATTTAAGCCCGGAAAACTTATGAATAGTCCTTTACGAAGTGATGATAGAATGCCGTCTTTTGCTATATTTCCTACAAAAGATGGTGCACTCCTATTCAAAGACCACGGTACTGGAATAGCGGGAAACGCATTGAAGTTCTTAAAGCTTTATAGAGACATTCAAACAAGAGAAGAACTTGAACGAGAATTGTTGAGGATTGTACGAAAAGTAAATCCAAACTTAAACGTTGTTACTAAGACTAATGGTCATTTGGTAACATCGGGATTACCAGCAGATATCGGAATAGTTCGTCAACCATTTACAGAAGTTGATAAACAGTATTGGAAGCAATTCCATATATCTATTGATACGTTGAAGAAATTCAATGTGTTTAGCATTAAATATTTTCTTTGTAATAGAGTCGTCAGAGGAACCTACAAAGAAACTAGTCCTATGTATGCATATAAGGTTTATGATCGATTTAAGATTTATAGACCTTTAGCTTCAAAGTATACTAAATGGCGTACCAATCTGACAAATAGGCACGTTCAGGGATTAGCCGAGTTGCCCGAAGCAGGCGGAGATCTACTTATAATCACAAAGTCTTTAAAAGATGTTATGTGTTTATATGAGATGGGTTTTAATGCTATATCGCCTTCTAGTGAGACTACATTTATCCCAGAAGATATATTGAAGTCTCTACGTAGTAAGTGGAAGAAGATTGTTATACTGTTCGATCGAGATGCAACGGGGATGAAAAAAGCTCGAGAGTATAGTAAACAATATAAGATGGATGCTATATTTGTCCATAAGAAGTTTAAATCGAAAGATATTTCAGACGCAGTAAAAAACAATAATTTTAACACGGTCAAAGATTGGCTGTATAAAACGTTGAACATATGATAGAGACATTGATCCTCGGCATAGTGATTGGTATCGTAGGTACTATTGCTGGAGCCGCATATGCAGCATATAAGTGGAGTAAAAACCCATATGTGCTGAAAAAGTTTAATAGTGGTTATAGTGTACTTGCTTGCGATATTGGTTTCGAAGGAGATCCGAATGGCTACATTGGATTGAGAAAGAACAATAAAATAATCGCAGGCATTAAATACAACGATAACGGAGTTACAGATATCGTATATGATATCTAAATCTAAAAGCAGAGTTAAGAATGCGACAGCAGTCGATAAGTATGGAATCCATTTCAGGAGCAAACTCGAACTCTATACTTATGAAGCTTTTATGGATGCAGGGATACCTGTAAAATATGAGCCAAAGCATTTTACTCTGTTACCTAAGTTCGAGTATCTTGGAGAGAAAATACGTCCTATTACATATCTTCCAGACTTTATAGGCAGAGGATTTGTAGTAGAATGTAAAGGTCTTATGGGAGATTCGTTTCCTCTAAGATACAAACTCTTCAAGTATTATTTAAAGCGTCATCATTCCAAGATGCGCTGCTACCTGGTGAGAAATCATAAACAGGTAGATGAAATGATCCAAGAACTAAAAAGTCAGAGACAAGATGGAAAATAAATTTTCGTTTATAAAAAACGGTGACAAGATTATGCCAGTGCCTTCGGGTATTAATTACTCATTAAAGGCTGGTAAAGTTTATGAACTTCACAATACACCAATGGATGAGCCATGTTTATCTGAAATAGACTCGTTTATTTTCCCTGAGGACTATTATCTTAGTGACTCAGATGAGAAGTTTATGAACAAGATTGTTACTACATACAGAAAGACTGATAAACTTACCACAGGTGTATTGTTTAGTGGTCTTAAAGGTAGCGGTAAGACTCTTATGGCTAAAGCAACAGCTATGAGATCTAACCTTCCCATCATTGTAATTAGCGGTTCTGTACGAGCAAATGACATAGAATCATTCTTTTCACAAGTAAGTGATGACGTATGTATCATTATGGATGAACTTGACAAAAACTGGTATCTGCCAGCATTGTTAGGATTCTTCGATGGTGTTAAACCTACGTGTAAAAAGTTGATTCTTTGCACTGCAAACGACGAACAAGATATCAATAAGTACTTAAATGATCGTTGCTCTCGTATACGTTATAAGCGTACATTTAAGAGTATCGATAAGAATGTAGCTAAAACTGTATTGTTGAAGTATTTCGATACAGAAGAGGCCGCAGATGGTGCTGCTGAGTTTTGTTGTAGTGCAATGGGTGTAGTATCGTACGATAATGTTGTTATCTTCGGAGAAGAACATCAAAATAACCCTAATGAATCTTTTGATGATATACTTAAAGATCTTAACATTGCACACAAATGATGGACATATCAGTTCCTTATTACGAAGATAAAACTAGAATATCCAATTCGAACATAGGCTGGTTCCTAAACAAGGGGCCAGCCTTTTTACATAAGATGCTAACAGAAGATGTTCCTGAAGAAAAGAATCCAGTACTCGAAAGAGGAACGATGATTCATGAATATATTCTGCAACCTGAAGAGTTCCGAAAAGACTATGTGATCTGGGACAAAAGTAGGCCTACTTCTGCACAGCAGGAGAAGTTCTGTCAGGCACTTGCATCTTCACTAGAAATAGAGCCAAATAGAGCCATTCTAGACGCTTATAAACAAGCATATAGTACAGCAGGAAAGTCAGAAGACAAAATGCTATCAGAAGGCCTTAAAATAGCCTCTACGTTGAAGGATTATATTGACTTCCTGAAAGAAAATGATGGAAGGATTATGATCTCCCATTGGGATTATCAGATGCTTGAGAAAATCAAGCATAATATACGCAATCATAAACTTGCTTGGAACATAATAGATGCACCATTAAGGGCAACTGAATTATGTGATTACGAAGCACACCACGAATTCCATATAAATTGGGAGTGGGAAATGCAAGTAGCATGCAAGTCTCTATTAGACGGTCTTACTCTTGATTTTAAGAATAAGAAAGCTATTATCTATGACTTAAAGACTACAGCCAAGCTGTGGCACTTTGAGGATAGTATAGAGATGTATGATTACTGTAGACAGCTTGCATATTATACAATGGCTGTTAAATGGTATCTCAAGAACGAATGTAACGAAAACACAGATGATTGGACATTTGAATATTATATCATTGGAATCGACACTACTGGATCGTATGAAATACGTGTATTCAGGATTGAAGAGTTCATGGTGCAAAGCCGCAACTATGTCATACAGGACGCGTTGACGGATATTGCTTGGCACCAAACCAATGATAAGTGGGAACATAGTAGAAGTTATTATGAAGGCGATGGCTCAGAGTCATTGAACCTATGAGTACACAGATGAAACTAATAATCCCCCTTCTTGATAAAAATATCACGAAGGAGGATTTAAGTAGTAAAGCAGGATTTGTAGATGCATATATATTTGATAAAAACAGACCTGCAATAGACAATTGTATATTTTTAATGTACGATATGTCAAAAACAACAGCTGAAACCGGAAAGCGAGAACACAATTTCGCAAAATGTACAAATATTCACAGCATTAAAGTAGAATATATTGGCGGCAAACCATTTAAAATTTTTGCTTTTAAAATAATTGGCAAAGATGTAAAGGATTTGTTAAACGGTTATAAGCCAAAACAGTATAACAATGTAGTTCGTATATTATCGTTCTGGAGAGGTTATGATGATGATGTCAATAAAACAATGTTGATAAATAAACCAGAACGAATTAGTCGTGACTGGAAGACAATTCCAGAATACGACTACCGCCCATCGCCACAGATGGGTTTTGGAATAAATAAAGGCGAGGCTCTGTAAAAAGAGTCCCGCCTTTTATTTTTCCATTAGAGTTTATTTTTACGCTCGTTATAATCCTCCTAAACCAGAAAATTCGTTCATTCCACCTAAGTTATTGAGTCCGCCTAGATCGTTAAGATTTCCAAATTCAGAACTATTTTTACTTGAACCAGAAGATTTCTTTCCTGGGGCAGCTTCGTGCCAGTAACCTTCCCACCAAACCATCTTCTTAAACCATTTTGTCTTGGCTTTAACACCTTCAGTGCTCTTAGAAGTATAGATGTTATGCAAACCTAAGCTTGAAAATGTCTAAAGCAAATCTCTAAAAGCTTTTGGTGTATTCTTATAACCGCCAGATTTGACTTTTTCCCAATCTTCATATTGAGTACCGTGTTCTTGAAATCCTTTGTAGGCGTCTTTTACAAGGTCAATAAATTTAAGTTTCTTGTCGATATCGCTCTTAGATGGCGTAATACTATTTATAAGGTCCATAAACGTATTTGCATCAAACCACGTATAACGAACAATAGCAAGTCTGATTAATATGTGGTCTATTACTTGATTCCAGTATTCGTCATCGCTTCCGTCATCTACCATTTTGTTATGAAACGTTGTCTGAATCAAAGCCAACACACCAATGGCAGCAAGTTCGGAAACTATTCTATTGAACGCGTAAATATCAGATTCTGGAATTTCAAGCTCCTCCCTCTTCTACTTTGATTTCTCGTTGTAGCGAGATCTGAATGGATGCACCAGCGTATATAGACCGTATTTAATTGCGTTCTTTGTATGACTAGGAGTGTCTACTCCTTTTGGAGTTATTTTAAATTGACGTATTTGCTGCCAAATATAATTAAACAGTTCTCCAAATGCACACATGTGGAATGCAGCAGAGACAATACCATCTTCTATCTCTCCGGTTTGGAAGTTATATCCGCCTTTATCAGCCCAATAGTCTTGTTTAAGTTCAGCCCTAGCTTTTGATGCTCTGTTCTCGTCGATTGGTGAATCATCGTCAATCTGGAAGTCTCGTAGAGATCTAAAACGTTCACTTATACCTACAAGCATAAATGTACGCATAACAACAGTAAACGCTGTAATTACATTAGACTGAATCTTTGTACGCTCATTTCCAGGCACTATAAGGTTTGATACTGTAGCACGGTTACGCATACGTTTACCTACACGATTCTCAAGTTCGGGAGTAACAGCACGACCATATTTGTTATTTGTCGTTACAAATTCTCCGTTCTTGTCTGTTTTATACGCATCAAATAACGTGTGCGTTGACATAAAGAACTTTCGCTTAGCAACGCTCATAGGAATACCTTTAGATTGTGCATACTCGTAGTACTCTTGGCGATTCATATACGCATTAGCATCTTCTATATACCTATAGCTATTCATAGTAATAGCAAACACCTATGCGTTTATAGTATGCTCTCCTAAAGAGAACGGAAGCATTAGTACTCCATCTCCTAAGAAACGTCCAAGCTGACTTCTATCCATACCTCTGAAGTTAACCGCTCCGGTTTTAGCAAGTCCAAACTTAACCATGCCGGAAGAAATCTTATCGTACGATTTACTCTTACCGGCGCTTATAATAGCAGCTGGTAATCTACCAAGCATTTTAAGCGTGCCAATAATATAATCGTCTGCGCCCATATATCTTCCAGCTACAGCATCCATTGCTATCTATACAGCTGGATCTAAATAGGCTACTAGACCAGCAAGCCAGTTTAATGCAAGTAAACCGGTAGTAGTAAGAGCTCTTAAACCAGGTATCCACTTCAACATTTGACGAACCCATTTATCAGTATAAGTTACAAGGTTGTCCTCGTTTATATCGAAGTTTCTCTGACGTTCATAGAATGCTCTGTTTACAATACCTTTCAAGAATGTCTTTTGGCGATCTCTATTTGTTTTAGCACGTTCTAGTTTATCAATAGCTGTCAAGAATAATGGAAGCATCTTAGACTTTGCTTTGTAGTTCTATGACATTTCATAGAAATCTATAACGGATCCAAGGATATCAGAATTAATCTCATTTGGATTATCCAATCTTCTGAGATATCTGACAGGAATATTCATAGCACGAGTACCATCAGGTCTAAGCTCATAGTCTACGTTGATATCCGTATCAGACTCATTTATTCCAAAATGACGTCTAAACCAGTATAGAATGGGTTTACCTATATTCCACCATCTATTTCTATGGAACATCTGACCAGTTCTAGCTCCTTGTTGCGGCAATCTTCCATCATACGTGCCTGCAAACGGTATATCCTCATAAGCATTGCGCATAGTATTCATAAGCGCTGTATAGTATGTTTTTAGGGCCGCAGGGCCGTTTTCTATGTATTTCTTATACTTTTCATTAGTATAGCTTACATCGTCGCTAGAACGCTTTGTATCATCTGTAATAGGCTGTATAGGCTTATTGGCTGTAGCATCAAATCTCTCGTCCACATAGTCCTTATCTGAAGCTTCTGCATCGATTACAGAATATGCCTGTGTTGGTTGTTTGATAGTAGCATCTATAAGACCTTTAGATGTGCTAACCTGTTGTGCAGGTGGCTGCGTGATAGAGAATATACTAAGCTGGCCTTTTTTAGACATTTGTCCATTTGCGCCGCGTATGGTATATTGAAAATTCTCCATCTCTCTAGCTAATTCTGTAGCCACACGAGGATCGTTTGTGCCATATTTATTCTCCAAACGTTTCTTAATCTTCTTTTGTATATGAACATACATTGTTTCCTGCGTGCCGCCTGGAAGATTTACCATTATAGGCAACGATGTCATTAAAGACTTATACATCTAGGCTTGTGCTTTCGTCCATTTAGAACCAGTATTGGTATGTTTTAGATTTTCAATAAGCTCGTCATAATGTCTAAGATTGGCCCAAAACTCTTCATATCCAGGACGAATCTCACCAGTTTCCAAATTAAGTACCTGTTCCAATCTAGGACTATATAATCCTTTCTTGGTTTTTATTATGGAAATGAGTTTATTGCGAGTGTAACGTAAATCAGCAATAGTTGATGATGCTGTCTTAGGGAACAAGCGTCCAATTTCTTCCCATATCTCTGGGTTTATTACTGTATATGTATTATCGCGTTCAAACTGGTCTTTGTCTTTAGCATTTCGCTTAGCCTCTTCGAATGCATCATAATCAAGCTTGTTCTTTACATGCTCGCTTTGCCATTTGTTCCATTCAGTAAGTTCTTTAGCAATTAAAGCTTCTTCAGTACCATCTGCCTTTTTACGACCAAATTGATCAAATGGATTAGATAATTGACTCTTACGATAATACAACAACTGTAAATCTCTTACTTTCGTAGGAGTTAACAGTTCTGTATGAACTTTACCGTCAATCGTACAAGCGCGTATGATATCATTTATTTGATTCTGTATCTATGTTTGAGCTTTTCTAGTGACAGATGATAACATGTCAATTCGCTTATCATAATAAGCTACTGTAAAACGCCTTACAGCATGTTTGCCCATCCAGTGATTCTGCTCGTGTAAGAATTCTTTCTCGATATCATCTTGTCCTTCTGGGAACACAGGCTCTCCGCGAGAATCTATTTCCAATTCATAATCAGGGTCGCCTAACGCAGTTCTAAGTTTATCTTGAATTCCACCTTTGCTAAATAGCAGCTTGTCAATAAACTTTGCACGATCGTTATAGAACTTACCTTCGTTTACAGCAGTAATAAAGTTGCCTGTAAATCCATCTTCATCACGCTCCATAAGAAGTTTGTCGATGTTGAACGGAGAAATCCATCCATAAAACTTGCCGTCACCGGTCACGCTCTTATTTAAAGCATTCATTGCGGCAATACGAAGTTGTCTAAGTTCAAATCCCTTACTGTTGACCGCATCGTTGAGTTCTTGTGACGAATTGTCGATTATATCTTGCATCAGTCGTATAAGACTCGACTTAGAATTTGATGCTAAACCAAGCCAAGTTTCGATTGCGCCGATATCACCAAACGCATTCTGATTCTCGAGCCACGTATTAATAGAATATATCAGCTTTTCCTTCTTCTCGTCGCTGAGACCAGGAGTATTTTCTTTAACATATTGATTTACAAATTGATGAAGTCTTTCTGTGATTGCATCGTCATAGCAAGCTTTCAGATTAGTAAGCATATCAAGCATACGAATTCCACCAGTAGCCGTACTATTTACAGATGTAAGCTCTGCGAGAAGCTCCTATTGTGCATCTTCTCCATATAAAATCTTGAACTATGGAGAACGTACGGCATCGTATAAGCTCTTGATTGTCTTATCGTAGAAACCAAGTATGTTCTGGTTAATGTCACTAAGCTCTTTAAAGTCTATTTGCGTAACCGTTACATCAGGATCGTTTACGTGACTTGCATCCAAATATTCTGTGGTCGTGTCGCCTGTTATTGGATTTACAACTTCTTTGGTTATATAATAAGCCCATTTGGCACTCTCCATTGATGTGAAGCGTTCCGCAATATCATACAACTCGTCCCTAGCCTGACTAACAAAACCTCTAATAAGCTCTAGATTAGCATTTAGCTCTTCTGGAGTATATACACTGTCTCTACGTTGTTTACTGGTAGGTCTGCGAGTTAATCCTAGAGAAGATAAATAGTTTTTTCTGTATTCATTTATATCTTCTACAAACTTACGAACCCTATCTTCTGCAATTTGCATGTCTACGAGAATCTTTGGATTCTATATGTCATTTTTGCGGAAGTTTTTGTTTCTTGAAACAGAACCTTGCACAATAGACTTAATTGCTTTTTGGGTCTTATCTTCACCAACCTGTTCGTAATCTATAAGCGACTTGTTCCTATGAGCAGCTTCTCTAGCAGCTTTTACCTTTTCACGATATGTCTTTTTGAACATTCGCTTATCTGCCATTTGGAATACTTTATTTTGACTATTTATTATACGTTGCTTTTCATTCAAAACAAACGCTTTTGTTATATTTCTAAACAACGCATTTCTTATAGCCTCGTTTTCTATTCCAAATGTATTGTAAAGGATGTTAGCAAGAGCTCCCCAGAACTTCTAAACAAACGATTGGCTTTCGATTGAACTCATGAAATTTGTATCGTTTGTCTTTGCTGTAATAATATCTACCAAAGCCTCTTCACGCTCTTCATCGGTCATACCGGATTTGTCTACTGCACGCAAAGCGGTTTGAATAAGCTTACTGCGCCAGAACATACGAACATAATGGTGAGCTAACTCGTGACTGAATGTACTAGGGTCTCCATTTGTCAAGCTTATGGCTATTACATGATGTGCAGCAGTAGATTTACTGTTATGATCGTAGTAGCCTTCTGTATCGCCAGATATATAATCTAAGAAGTCTATGATTAGACGTGACTTTTCATCATCTGTATCAGAAACAAATCGTATTCTTCCGTCTTCTCCAACTTCTTGACGTAAACCGTAAGCTTCTGCTAGACGCATTTGAGTATCATTTAAAATCTGTTTTTGACGATTTTCAACCCATTCACGTTTAGCGTTTTGAGCTGTCTGTATAATGCTCGAAGGATTGGACGGGCGCTCTTTGATTAAAGAATTTACAACCGACTGTATTTCATCGTCGTCTAAATTATTTATATCGCTTACAGTAACCTAATCTCCGTTTTCATCAAAATATATATCACCGAACGATTTTGTATAGTGAGTATTTTCGAGCTGCCCTGTCGATACTAATTCTATATAAGATTCTCTTTCTAACTCTATTACTTTTTCTACAATATCTCGCGCCTGTTCGTATGCAGAATTGTGATCAGTAAATCCTAGCAACTGCATTATCTTATCGATAACTTCATGAAAAATAGAAACTAATTTACTATTTTCTACAGGCTTTACTTTCTTTAGAAGTTCTCTAAAGCCGTCATTTGACATAAACTCAGCTATAAATTCGTGACAATTGGTGAATCCGTACGGAATAGCTGTTGTTATGTACTATGGAACGCGTTGTCTTAATAGCTCAACGTATTCATTAAATGACTTTTCGAATTCAGGATTTTTTACTAAGTAAAAAGTAGTTATTGCGTGAAACAGTTCATGAATAGTAGTTTGCTCTGGAGTCTCAGAATACAAAATAGAATCTACATTCATATATACACTGTGATCATTAGGGTCATAAAATCCGCCTAATCCGCGAGATTCCATCTTCACGCCGAACACTTTAATGTCGCCAAGTTTATCTAACGTTTTAGATATAATTTCGCATTCGCTTTTGTATTGAGAATTATTAGATAGTGTGGCAAGTATGTCTTTTGCAGAATATACTTTTCCTTTTTGTATCATGCCGGATGTATACTTTACAATACCGTCTGTATTATATACATTATCTGCACGATTGACTTCTTCAGGAGAAATATCATCTCTCCACGACATAGGGAACGCATTTTTCTTCCAAGATTCAAACTCAAACCGTCTATCAATCTCATTAAACAACCTGTTTTTTATTCTTCTTTTTGCGCTTGGATATGCACTAAGAAAATAATCAACAGTTTGTAATTTTTTGATTCTTTGTATGGTGGCGAGTCGATTTATATTTTGGCTGTTTGCAATTTTATATATATTTTCGTACGTGTTTCCTCGTTTTGATAACAATGCGTGTTTGTATAGACCAAAAATACTATTTATATTGACACCATCTCTGTGGTTAAACAGCTTTGGAAATAGTTTTTGTATATCTTCTTGTGTTTTTTTATCATATTCATCTAAAACAGAAAGGTCCATTCTCTCTAAGAACCGATACATGTTTTGTAAATATTGATCTATAGGTATATACTCGGTAGAATTATATATTGACTGCAATTCCTAAAGGCGTTGTTTAATTTTAGCCTACAATTCGTTGTTTATAAAAAACTCAACATTATCTTTTATTTGCTGTTTTACGTCTCCTTGCAAAGTATCGTCAGCGTCAAACTCTAAGTCTACGCCAAGAAGATCTCTAAAAAACGCCTTAAGATCGCTAATTAATTCATATCTATCAGAATTCGCTTTTTTTGTAGAACGATATGGACGATGTTTTAATAACAATTTATCAACAAATCTGTCAATCCGTTCTTGATCTTTAAATAAATCAGGTTCTCCATTTTCATCTACATCTATTTCTGATTTTTGATTAGTCCAATCTCCAAACTTATCGAAAAATGACTTTGCGTACATCTTTGCTTTTGCTTTTATTGCGTCAAGCATTACAAAATCAAATTTCATAAGCAGACGTTTAAACAGCTTAGACTCAGCCCCGTTTGGGGCCTTGTCTATACCGTTTCCATTATTGAGCGACCATATAGCATAAGCTGCCCGCTCGTTTGTTGCTGCTTTTAATTCATTAAATTCCCTAGCAACATCGGGATTACTCATATTAGGACATATTATACTCATAATCACTCGGGTCTATTTTTACATATATTCATTGCTTCATCTAAGAACTCATCGTCATCATCAAAGATGTCGTCACTTATTGTAGTAGGTTGTTGTTCAGCAGACTCTTCTGAAGATTCAGGTTTGTTTATCTTGATTTCTTCATCTTCTCCAAATACATCTCCAACAGTAACCTTCTGTTCTACTTGTTTTGTCTTCTTTTCTGTTTTCTTAGACTTCTTCTTTCCTCTATTACCAGCCTTACCGCCTTCTTCTGAAACGGCCATTTTACTTTTAACCCACTTTATTGCAGCGTCAAGTTGCTCCTTAGTATATTCGAAGTCACGTTCCTCAAATTCACGTTCAAGAACGTCTTCAAGCTCTTCTTCGCTCAACGCAACACCCATATCGTTGAGTGCATTTACGAACTCTTTAAGAGCGTCGTTCATATCTGTTTCTGTTGTTAAAACATCTTCTCTAAGTTTTTGCATAATTTCTTGCATTTCTAGTGGGTACGCTGGTGATTTCTCGCCAAAGTTAAATATCTGGTAGTCGTAAGAACCAGCACGAATAGTAGCTACGGCAGGAGAAACGAGTTCATATATAGGATATGTAACACTATTAGGATCTGTTGGATCTACTGCTTTAAATTCTCTAAACTTATACAGCAAGTAGTTGTCCGCATCGTATTTAGTTGCAGTTGGTCTGCGCATCTTTATATACGAAGGATATTTGTCATCATTACAACGATGTATAGTTTCTTCAAATCCTTTTTGTGTTTTCTTTACACCGCCAATCAACAAATGTACAGTTTTTACAAGAGTTTCTTTACGGAATCCTACTTTGCCGCTCTTCTTCTTATACGATACAGTTTGTTGTGATTTAGAAGTAATGGTACCAAAGCTTGTATGAGCTTGTATACGCTTACCCTTACGCTTAACTGTCATCTTTATCTGCTTAACAAAGTCGTTGTCTTGCCAGTTTTGTTCGATGATACTGTCTATATCAGCGTCAGAGAAATCATATTCGCCATTTGTGAACTGATCTTGTAGTCTACGTATATACTGAGCGTATGACACGTCTTGATTATCTACCTTTATGGATAAAGCTGTTCTAATTGTATTTGGAACATATTTAAAGAATTTTGTAGTACCATTCTTATCTCCAGAGGTAAGGAATGCATATATTGCCAGATCTTCCGCAAATTCTTTGATGTAGTAGTGGCGCGTACCGTCTTCATCGTCGTAATAATGTTCTTCGTCTCTATAAAGTTCATCCCATGCGCGCTCTAATGCATTCGCGTTATCAGAATCGTCAAGAAGGGCATTTTCAAGCTTTATGAACTGCGGACTATCAAAACCTTTAGTGGTTTCGTATACATCTGGTTGTAAAGCTTTCAATAACGGGTTAGTTATTGTACCGTTTTCACCTAACGTAATTCCGCCATCTTCTCCAAACTTAGAGAATTTGCCAGTCTTGTCTCTCTTAATCTCATTTTGGATCTTAATGAGTCTCGCTTGAATCGTCTTGTCTCCGTAGAACAAACTATTGTAATAGCCGTCACCACGTTGAGATACATATTCTTCAAAGAACTTACTCTTGAGCCAAGTCATTATAGCTGTGGTAACCTTCTTACTAAGAGTTTTATTTTGAGATGACGAGTTAAGTCTTTCGAGAATCTTATCATGAGCATCTTTAAATGTTGCAGTAGATTGTATTGAGAATTGACTTAGAATTCGTTCGTACAAATCTACAGCATTCTTAGTCTTCTTGTCAACATAAGAATCATTCTTAAGCGCAGTAAGACCTTCGTCCTCAAACATACCATCTTCATTGTCAAACAGCTGGTTGTATTTATCCATATATGCACGCTGTTCTACATAACTCTTACCTTGCTTCTTTGTATCAATCTTACAAGAGTTTACAAGATCTGAGAGCTTCTGTCCATATTTACCAAGTGCATTTTGTATAAAATATACATACAACTAAACATCTTTTGGACTCATATCTACAGGCTGAATAACTCCATCACGGTCTTTAACATATACTCTATATAACGGACGATTTGATTGCATGTTCTGGAATGTGTATCCGTCCTTTGCGCTATTTAGAGCTTCAGGGTTAGTAAGAATATCTTCCAGGATACATCCTTCGCGCTCTACAACATCTCCAGTTGCGGGATCTATATAATCGAAAGAATTGATATATTTTCCGTCTTCGTCTATACCAAACAAAGCTTGTGCATATGAACCAAGAACTTCTTCCGTAACTCTATTTTGTTCGTCAGAGTTTTTGCCAGACATCAACATTTCCTCTATGAACTTGATGTCTCCGTTTGTAGAATTACCCCTCTTATACGAATCGATAACAAACTTTTTAGTTTCAGCTTTTTGACGTGACGATTTAGATCTACTTACATCGACCATGTACTATCCAGACGCATCGTCATAAACACGTGCAAGTTCTACCATAATCGGTTGAGCCGTAAATAACAACGTACGCTCACCCATACCAGTTCTAATAAGAAGGTTTGTAAGATTGTATGTGAACGTATTAATATTCAACCGTCTGATATATGGGTCTTTTGCTACGTCAACGTGCGCATTGATAAGTCCTGACAGCCACGATAAAATAGGTTTATTCTGCTTATCACGAGGATTAGCTAAGCTTAAACATCCAAGCGAATCGAGTATATTCTTATGATCAGTGCTCTTTGCAAACTTAACTCCGTACAACTGTGTAAGTATTTGGCTGTTGTTGTTAAGAGCAAACGGTCCGATACCAAACTTACCAATCATAAACGCAGCTTTTGTAGCAACTTGGAATGCGATGTTTCCAAACTTGTAAGCATAACTACGTTCAACAGGTCTATCCTTTTCGATACGTTTCAGCAAATTCTTAATAAGGTTTGTATCGTCGTCGATAGAACGCATAGATATATGAATACTGTCTCCGTTTTCAAATACTCCGCTCTTCTTATCATACTTACCATGACTCTTTAACAACGTCAAGTAGTCGTTTATAAGCTTGTTACGATAGTAATCTGTAGGATTCTTGTCCTTATCGTATTCTGTAGATACAATGTCGTGTTTTTTGCCATCTTCTCCCTTCGTGGTAGAAACGTGGTAGCCAAGTCTAACAAGATAGAGTTTATCAATATCAAAGTCAGAACCTGTTGTCTTTGTAAATTCTTTTGGCAGAATTATAGTATCTCTTACTACAGGTAGAACGTCTACGAATCTGAGAGCGTGTATAGAAGATTGTGCCTGTGTAGGAATACGCGAAGCTATGGTATTTGCTTTTGCGTTTGGACCAATTATCTCGTGATCGATCAGCCATTTTCTAGCTGCATTGAAGTTTCCACGAAGGCCTTGTGGAATTATTTCATCGAAGAAATCCATGGATATTACAGCGTCCATGCTACCATCTTCATTGATAGGTAGCAAGTCTTCTCCGTTGTTGATATTATTCATCTTGAAGTTAACTTGCTTATCGCTAAGAACTCTAGGATGGCCTTCCATTCCCCAAACAGATCTCTGATAGAATGCGTTGCCTTTAACGTTGATATCACAAACTTCGCTGTTAATCTTAGATACAATAATACTCTATATCCAGTCTACAGAAGACATTGCTTCTAGAGGAACTTTAAAGTGCTATACTCCGTCTTTGGTTTCTACTTCAATTCCGTCAAGCATGTTTGCATCGGCATCTCTACGCTCAAGCTCACTTTCTAAGAAGGCAGAGAATTTATTTAAATCGAGCTCTCCATCAGTAAAGAACTCGCGTTCGATCTTCGCTTTTCCGATATCAGATAACTAATTAATAGACTCCATTATGTCTTTAAGTAGATCTCTACCTCGAACTTTACTTCCGTCTGCTCTGGTATATTCTCTATTCTTACTCAAGTTTGTAAGAGCAATCTTAGTCATCTGTGTACCCATAGCAACGGTTTCTCTCTCGTGAGGATCTGTGTTTAGCTGTCGTCTAATGAAAGCAAAATCTTGTTCGTATGTCTTAAATTGGAAGTTCTTGAACGAATCAGCAGTTATTGTGTTTGGATCACATTGTGCCGCTTCTTGAGAACCGGTCTTTACTGCCGAGTGCATCATCAGCATATCTATACCCTGCTTCTCCATCTTGTCAAGAACGTCTGCGGTAAATCCTGTAGCTATCTGTGGAAATAACGGCTGTAATGCATATTTATTATAATAGTGTACAGGAATATCACCGGTAGACTCGTCTATACGATATCCATACGCACTATACTTTTGTGCACCAATTAACGCATCCATTATAACCAAATAAGCTCTTTCATTGCTAAGCGGATTTACATGCTTACCATCTTCGAATACTTTACCTTCAAGAATGTCAAACGCTTCTTTTACTTTAGATGTAAATCTACCACGTTGTCTAAGAAGATCTTTTGTCATCTTTGGAGTAATTAATGCAGCACCGTCTGCAACATTAATATCTCCAGAATAAGCTGACGCGTCAGTTTCTGCGCTCTGTACAGCAATACTGTAGGCAGAAATCATATTCGCATCTTCAAATTCCTTCTTAATTTGATCGATAGAAAGTAGGTTTTTCTTTGTAACTTCGTCTTTTGCATATACCGCATCGTTTAGCTTATCGAGTTCTTCTTGCTTCTGCTCTTCAGAAAGATCTTGGTTGTTGTTTATCTCAGACTCTTTCCATGAAATATAAGCCTCGCGGACATAGTTGTCAACAAATGAGTTCTTCATATCATCAAACAGTTTGGATTTTACCATTTGATCTTCTATTTCTGCACATTTGTATGTTCTCCTCATGTTTGCAAGGTCTGTTCTGTTTCTGTCACCAGTAGAACCAAGACCACCCAAACGCTTAGATTCGTCACTATGTCTATCCGTAAGAACGTGCATTTTCTTTCCAGTTAATGCATCCTTAATTTCTCCGTGCTTCCATTTAAAGAATTGTGGCTGTCCTGTATACATGCGTTCCGTTTCTTCCCCTGATATAACTCCTCGAAGATACATATCCCATACATACGCACACACAGCTTGAGATTCCGCTCTACGCGCCTACTCAAGACTTATGTTTGTACCTTTCGCAATCTTATATTCTGCTATATACAACTGTTTTAATGAATTGATAACTTCAGAATCAAGACCTATGTTCCTATACTGCATTAAACGGTTCTGTGGCCTTGTTTTCCCTTCAACAGGATTTCCGTTGGAATCGAGAACCTGTTCTCTAAGGTCGTCAGAAGCAACTATAAGCCCCGCACGTTCAAGCATAGCCATATTCTTTAGGAATCCCTGTTCGAGCGTCATTGCCATAATCTTACGCTTCTCCGCAGAAGTCTTATTGAAGAATAGATCATCTGCTCGCGTTAAGCAGTCCTTTGGAGATTTATTATAATCATTAATAATTTCAAGAGTAGCTTCTCCGTTCTTATTAAGAACTACAACTTCACACAAACCACCAAAGCGTTGTCTATTTTCGTCAAAAAATTCTATAAACGGAAGTTTCTTTAAGAACTCCCACTTAGTACCCTTCTTTCCACGATTAATCTCACGCTCTATGGCGGCACGTTCACACTCTGCATATTCAATCATCTGATCTAACTGCGCATTTGGAACAGTAAAATCAAACTTTATATGCATTTCTGTAGAATTTGCCTTCTACTCTGTGTGCAAGCCTAAATGTAATAGCTAGTTACCTGGTGTTTGTGACAACGCTCCGTAGTTTAGACCTGGAACGTTTGCGCCTGTAAGATAGAACCATGTTGATTTATCTGACAATGTAGGAAATATTATACCTCCCTACTTAAGAATAGCAGCCTTTGCCAGCCAGTCTTCTCTTTCGGTGATCTTACGATATGACATTCCTCCATCATAGTTGGAATCTACCTTTACACCGCCGTGTGTATGAAGAACCAAGTGTAATTTATGATCTTTCGCAAAGAACAACTACTTGATAAGCAAAGACCCCTTAGGTATACCGCGCAAACCTTTTATTGTATTATACAAGTAGTTTGCCATATCCTTGAGCATTCTACTGCCTTTAATCTCTCCGTCTACTAGTTCAGCTTTGTTGTAGTTGTCTGTCATATCAGAAGCCGTATGAGATTGTGCAAGCATATAGCGCTTTGTTCCTTCTGGACCATTTGTCATAATCTCAGAAGCAGCTTTATTATATCTACTTACAGCTCTAGACAACCACTTGACAAATCCGTTCTAAGAATAAATATACGTACCTGAACGTCTTACCTTCTTAGCATTTCTACCGTAACCAACAGTCTCCTCGTCAGTATCTTGAGTAAGGATTGTATTATTTCCTTTCTCTGTCAACTGTGTTTTAAGATATTGTAAGTCTTCTACAAACTTAGCAAAACTAGTATCGGCCTCTTTTCTAGAAATGAGCTTACCAAACGACTGACGTATTGTATTATCTCTACCAAACTGTTCTTGTAAATAATATTCCAGCGCTTCTCTTGTTATATCAATACCAAGTGTGTTAAGAGCTTTAATAAACTCGTTTTCGATAACTCTGAAACCTTCATCTGTATTCTTGTCTACACTTTTACCGTTTAGTTTGGCAACACCGCTTGTCTAGAATATATTGTGTATTCGACTGAGAGTAGATATTGCATTGGATAATATAGTTTTACCTGTGTCTGTAAATGTATATTTAGCTCCGTTTGTAATACGGAAGATTCCACTTACACCGCTACGCAATCTAGTAAACCAAGATGCAGGATATACACTTGCTGCATAATCACTATCACTAGATCTTACGACAGCGGTATAACTACCTTCTATAGGATCACCATCGCTATCAATCTCTTGTTGTAGACTTACCATGATGAAATCAAGCTTCTAGCAAGCTACATAGTTAAATAACTGTGTAACAAACGATTCCATGTCTGGATTTGTTTGTGTTACAGCACCTTCTATACGCTGCCCTGGGTTTTCTCCAGCATCGTTCCATGTATAATACCAACCAAATTCATCTTTAGCTTGTTCATACATGTCCTAATCAACAACCTTTCCGTTTAGTGTAATTTGGTTTTTGCCGTTGGGAGTTTTCTTAATTTCGTTTTGTAATGCAGATCTGTACTTTTTGGCTATTCTATAGAATATCGGATCAGTATTAGATAGCTTCTGCAAACGCTCGTCCAACTCGTTTACGTCACTTACATCATGACATGCAAGAAGAAGTTTGTTAGATACAACCTTCATGCTCAGATATTGCTGATATCCAAGAAGATTGGTGGAATTACTGATAGTGATTGGATTTCCCTCCTTATCTTCAACACTACGTACAAGTCCGTTTTCAACGTCATCTTCTGTAGCAAATCTTTCGTCTGGGATACTGCTTAAGAAGAATCTTACAGCAGCTGTGGCATCGTCTGTTCTGGCGTGGTCGTAGAATTCATCTTTATGATCACCAACATCCTTAGAAACAATATTCTCCTCTTCTGGATCATCAATATTCTCTGGGCCATTGTCCATCTTATCTACGTAATCCTCTTCAGTACGACGTTCAGAGTCTATAGACATTTTTGCAAGTCTGTCGTTGATCTTTTTCTCAACAATCCACCATGTCTTTTCGTCAAACAATTGAGCCATCATCTTCTGATTTTGGTTCAACGTATCTTCTGTTCTAGCAGACTCGTTTTCAAAAATCTTATTTAACAACTCTACTTTAAGAGCCTTTTTATCGTTTCTAATATCCGGATTTTCTTCAAGAATTTGATCTACATACGTTGCCACTTCTTCCGTATGCTTATACAGTCTGAAGTATGTGTTTGCATCGTGTATAGTAAACTTCTCGCCTCCGGTAGCATACTCCCCAGTAATAACTCTAAACCAAGAAGAATGCTCTGTTTCCTCTTTGCCGTGGAACAGTTTTGCAATTTCGTCTCTAGATGTCTTCAGTCTTGCAGCATTCGAAGCAAGCATGTCTATACTATATCCTGTACATAGAGCATAAACAATACCGCTTATTGCGTCATTAAACAAGCTTCTACCGCCAAACGCAGGGAACTTATCAAGTTCAATCGTAACCATTTCACCATTTGAGTTTCTAGCAGATATACGCATATCGGCAACACCGCCTAAAACTTCCATAAAATGCTTCACATTGGCTTGATCTGGTTTATACCAGCGATATATTCCACTATTTGCTTTAACAAACAACCAGGCAAATCTACGGTCGCCGAGAGCTTTTAATCCATCTATATAGTTCTTAATCTCTTTAAACGTTTTAAGAATATTCCAATGAAGTTTGATCTCAGTCTTATCCATTACCCATTGTCTAAACATTTCGGCAAAATCTTCAGATATATCTCTATCAGTGAGATCTCTGCCGTTAGCACGTTTAAATTGATCATTATATTTAGCTCTGTATACGTCGTATAATTTCTGTCTATATTTATTAGATACTAGGATCTCGAATATTCTGTGGAACGCCTCGTGCAATTCTGTACCTTCGTTCATATTGTCACTGAGCTAGAATCCACTTACAGCAGTTCTACCAGCTACATTTGGACCAAGTTTTAAAGCTGCGTCTATAACCTCAGAATCCCACTTTAACCCAACATTTCCAACAAGACGTTGTAGGCGCTTCTTAACTTGTGCTTTTTCCTTGTCGGTCAAAGGTGTAGGTCTGAGGCTTTCTACAACTCTTCTACCTCCACCAGGAAGATCATCATCATCAAGTTCGTCTATCAAAGCTCGAATACGCTTCTTTCTTTCAGACTCTTCCTAATCAATTATAGGTTTCTGTTTTGGTGCAGGTTCGCTTTCTACAGGATTGACAGTTTTAGTTTCCTCCTTCTTTTCCTCTTTGGCTTTTGCAGCAGCCTTTTTAGACTTGCTATGAACACCGAGTTCATGAATCGATATAATGGGGTTTTCAAGCCCGTCAGCGTTAGTTCCAGCATATCCGTGCTTAATTGCCCACGCGATGCCAGTGAGGCCCTTAGACGCGTCATTTTCGTCTGCAAACACATCATCTACGTCAATCTGAGTATCTCCGTTCAGTACGATGCTTTGTACATCCTGATTATTCTCGTCCAAGAAGAACGTTCTTAATGCTCCAAATGGAGAATCTTCGTTGTCGGTATTTAAGCTTGCGCGCATCGTACCCATCTAGTTGATGTGCATTTGTGTAAGGGACAGAATCTCTAACAGTTGATTTACATCTTCTTGTTTACGTAGATCTAAATCGATAGTAGGACGATGTAAGTTACCGTCTTGATCTTCCACAGGAGTTGCTCGCATGTCTGTAATACGAACGATCTTATGGCCAGCAATAGGGCTCATATCGTCTTTTCTAGCATAGTCAAAAATAAATTCATCATTTGCATATTCTGCCTGCTGTCCAAAACGAACAAGTAATTTGAGAACTTTCATGTTCGTAAGACCTGGAATAGTAGCGTCTCGTAACTGTCCGTTTTTTGTTCTTACTTTAACTGTAAACAAAGATTTTTCGTCTTTACTTGGAGTTTTGCTATTAGCCAAGTCTAAAAGTATTTTTGCAATAAGCTTTCCGTCGTATTCACTGAGAGTTTTTCCTTGAAGTACGAGCGGCACGGTACGCATTTCATCGCTTTCAGAATCCTCTTCGTTCTTGAACTTGTGTAAGAAAATAACAACACCGTCTGGTATAGACTCATTGCCAACGTTTCCAGGAACAACTTTTTCACGTATTTTTTGAACAATCAAATGTCCTTCTGGATCTGTCTTTGGAGACCATATAGCTTCGCGGTTGCCACTACCAACTTCAACAACGATTCCGCCATCAGAAACACCAATAAGACTATCTGTTCCATTTATTAAAGATAACAGTCTTGGGTCGTTCTTAGACATGAACTGAGTGTCTGTAAGTTTTTTATTCTTACCTGCATACCTAATAGTACCGTTTGTTCTTGTAATCTTAGTAGCAACAATCTGCTCTCCAGGTTTTAAAGTTTTTGCAAGTTGATAATATTGACGTAAGAAATTACGCCCCATTGCACCAAGATATGCGTCTAACACCATACGCTGATTACGCATATCTTCTGGACATGCGTCGTTTTTGCCAATATTTAATTCTATTGGGCGGAAAGTAATCCCTCTATACGTAATTGTAACTGTAAAGACATCTAGATCATTTTTATCATCTCGTTCGACAACAAATGTAGCGTTTTTAAGGAAATCAGATTTTATATTATTCTTCATATAATCTTTCATGTCCTTAACTGCTTTACTAAACGAATGCAAACTATTAAAGTGCCACCATCTAGACTATTCTTCTGGCATAACATCTTCTGTTTCTTCGTTAAGCCATGATCTATTTCCGTCCTGGTTAATTGGTTCCTTATTTATTGGTTCTGGCTCTTTATTAAATTCACTAATCTATTCGTCTGCCAGCTACATTTGATAATTTAACTCTTTGACAAGCTCGTCTCGCTGTGTATATAAACCGTTTATATAAACTTCATCTGCAAGTTTTATATTATCGTCTTTTATAGAATCAAGAATGTCTACAAGATTACTAAGTTGTTCTATCAACTCTATTAATTTTGATAATGTATCCGGTTTAATACCAGCAGTACTGGATTTTGCACGAGATTCAGAAATGTATTCGCGTATATCAGAAACTACATCTTCTATTTCTTGCATAGAAACAACCTTCGATTCACTATTTAAATAGTTATCTACTTCTCTTATCTCAGATTGTAACTTTGGTTCTTTTGTAAGATCTATTGGGTCGTATACACGAACATTCGAAATATTTTTAACCTTTTGGTCTTTTGTGTTATATTCTACAGCAAATGGAATAACTTCCAATGACGTGACGTTTCGTCCGGTCTGCTATTGAATTAATAATCTATATGCTTCAAGCTATCTTGTATACTAAGCTGCGTATGTACGTTTGCCTAACTATCCTTGTTTTGTAGCGACGTCGTCAAGGAATGATGAAGATGTTTTTGTTTCTGCACCTTCTGGCAGATTTTCTTTGCTGATAGGCATCCATACATCGTTGCCCTATAAATCCTTTGTCTTGTAATATAACTAAGTATCAAATTTAGAAAGATCACTTGTTGTCTTAAAGTCAAGTATGTGTAAGTTTCCTTGCTTATCGATTGCGATCATGTCGGTTTCACCAGCCATTCTCATGCCGTTACCAAGCTGACCGTACCAAGTATAACTATTTGTATCAACTACCCAACCGAGGTTATTAAATCTTTCTTGTAGTTTGTTTAACTGCTTGATTATACTATTAAATGTAACATCAGACATATGATAAGCCTTCTTGTTTTCCACATCTGTCTATGGATCAAAGAAGTCTCTCGCTATTTCGTCTATTATAGAACCTACTACTACAGCAGGACCTGGGCGTTCGGATGTGAGTATAGATGATATTGCTGCAACAATATCAGGATCATTTAACACATTTCCACGCAAATAATACGATAAATCGATTGAATAATAATCATATTCTTCACTATCAATTCCATATTGTTGTGCAACACCATCGTTGTATTCTTCTTGCAGTTGTGTAACTCTATCTTGGAATTCTTTTTTGCTCTTAGAATAAAGATCACTCAGTTCGAGAGATAATGTTCTACGCCGTGTTCTTTGAACTTCGTCTTCGTCGAAGATGTTATCTAGAACTCCGTGCACACGAGTAAATCGCTAGATTTTATTTTTAATTTTGATAAAATAATCGTGACCTGTTCTACGTTTTTTGCCGTTGGTAAGCTCAGTACTTTTTTTATCAGACTATTTCTTCTAAGAAAGCTAATCTATTACTGAGGTTTGTTTTTTGTTTGGTTTTACGGTAGAACCTGTTTTGCTTTCAGGCTCAACAGACGTCAAAGCTTTAATTTGCTCTGATGTTTGTGCAGCAAGAACCTCCCCGTTATCTATGTTTACAAGGTCGTATGTATATTTTGCTTCATACGTATCAGGATCGATAGATTCTAAATAAGACTGTCCGACCGTGTATTTATTTCCGTCGTTTGCTACAATAATATCTCCTACCGAGTATGCTTCTTGATTTATAGGAGAAGTAATCTTCTTTGCGGTCATTGGGTGAACCGTTTCAACATCAGGTCTACTTGCGCCATAAGATACAACTAACGAACCATCTTCGTTTTCGCCAATAACCTTACCTACTCCACTGTCTGTAGTTACATAGTCATCAATGTGAATGACATCTGGAGATTCTACAACATCTTCTACTTCTTCTACAGGTTCTTCTTGTGCCTCTACTGTAACATTTCCCGTCTATATGTTCTCATTTGCCTTTTTAGACGCAGCACGTTTTTGTATTGCAGCCTCTTCTGATTTTTTAGCCTAGTCGTATTCTATAGGATTAAATTGTAGAACCTGGTCATCTATTTTTCTAGATCCTGGGTGATAGCGGTGTTTTTCTATAGTCTCTCCGTTCCTCTTAGTTATATACCAATAACCATCGTCGCCAACGTATATGTCGTTGTCTTTTACATCTCTTGCTGCAGCCGATTCATAGTCACGAATTGTGCTTACATAATCGTCTTCTAAGATAGCTTCTAACTGTTCATCTGATTTTACCCTATCGTCCCATAGTTTTACATAGTATTCCGGATCTTGCGAAAAATCTTGTAGAAGTTGATCTTGTAATACAAAATCAAATTCCGCAAGTTCTCTTTCTCGCATCATTCCCATATACGTTTGTATATAATCCTACAGAGATGATACTTTTTGTTCTTCAGGGAGAGTTCTATCTATCAGTTGTTGTATTATGCTGCCTTCTTCCGACATCGATAATACATTAAATACGTCGTCTTGCGTTTCAATATTATATCCTAACTTTTTAAGTTGTGATTTTATTTCTGCAAGTTTAGCTTTAGATCTACTTAAGAATACGTCGTCATTTCCTGTTAGTTTTTGTAAAGACGAATAATCATCTACGATTTCCATCAAAGTCGCAGCGTGAACAAGCATTTTTGCGGTTTCATTTTTCTGAAGAGTATCTTTAACTTTGTTTGTAGACTCTTCATTTGGAGATTCTGAAGTAATGTAATCCTCTTCAAAATTACCATTTCTTACTTCTCTTTCAATAGAAGCTCTTACGTAATCCTCTACCGCATCTTGACCCAAAGCAGCCATTTGTTGTGCTTCTAGATCTTGAAAAGCTGCAAAAGCCTCTGCGCGCTTTTTACGTCTAAAATTTAACTGAGATACTATTTTTGCATATTTATCGGAACCAAATTTAGCATTGGCTCTGGCGCCTAAAATTTTTGCATAATCGGAATTAGCAAGAGCATAAATATCTTCGTAATCTTGCTCTTGCTCGTCTATTAACTCTACAGGTATATATTTATCATCCTCCTACATAAGTTGATCTTGTGTGTAAGAAGGATTTAATTTCATCTGAGCGTCTTCGTGTGCTGCCGCAAGACGTCTAAACTGAGCAAATTTCTCTTTCATTTGCTCTCTGTCTTCTTTTGTTGACAGTTTTGCATAAGAACGAGCCTACTCTAATTCAGCAATGTTTCCTCTTCGTTCAGCGTCTATATTGTTTTGTATCGCCTGAATCAGTTTGTAATCGTGTATACCTTTTCTTGTTTGCACATATACTTGACTCAACCCAGGACCAAACAATGTAAGAAGCGGTGTGGCGTTCATTTGTGAGTATGTCTCAGCTTCAGATCTCATCTCTGGAGAATTTTGATTCATCCAAATGTACGCAGCATCCTTGGCATGCATTAAATCTTCGAATATACGATCAGAAAGATCTCTATTGTGCTAAACGTCATATTCTGGTTCTGCTAATGATGTTCTAGCTTGAACACCTTCTTGCATCATTTCAGAAGCCGTATCTACACCTAGTCTGGCAGCTATGTTCAATCCAGTTTTTCCGACAGTAGCAGCTTTCATCCACGCGCTAGGAACGCGAGTTGCAAATTCTCTGACAGCTTGATATGCTTTGGATATCCTTGGTTCTATTCCTAACGTCTTGAGTCCTACATGCAAAGCCGTTCCGCTAACTGCACCTAACGTCGCGCCGATTGATGCACCGAGTCCAGATCCGTCAGAAGCAGCATAGCCAGCTTCTGCTCCTATAACACTTCCAGCTACAGTACCAAGTGGTATTTTAGACGCCGCTTTTCCGGTTTTAATTACTCCGTTTTTAACAAGTTGAGCAATTTTACCGTCAATTACGTCGATGTATCTATTATGTATACCCTTTTTAAATCCTTGATATGCAATACCTGTAGCGGTTTTCTTAAATCCCATTCTAGCAGCTCTGCCGACTAATTTTGTGGAATGCGCTAAGTATTTAACCGGTTCCAAATTTGCTATATCGGCTATTGCACCCACAGCGGCGTCTGTGGTGTTTACAGGTTGATTGTTATAAAATTGATTATTTGTTCCTATAACAGCATCCGCGTGCATCTTAGTGATCTTTGGATCTTTAGAATGCCACATTCCAGCTAAAAATGCATCTGTTATTATGTCAACGTTTTTATTATCGTCTTTAGATGTATTTAAAGCAGCCTTTAGTTCTGGATATTTATTACTAGAGTTAATCTATTTTTTACCCTCTTCTATAAAATCGTTATATTTTTCAGAAGATATCAGTTTTGCACGTAATAAAGATTTTGTTCTTTCGTTGGCTTCTATATTATTTTCATCAGAACCTGCTGATTTATCGGCTTCAAACGCAGTTCCGATAGCAATAGCCTATATTGCGGCAGAAGTACCACCAGTGGTTAAGGCTCCGGCAACAGAACCTCCTATTTTTGATCCAGCACTGATTATACTCTTCCACCAAGAAGAATTCGATCCACCTGCAATACCAGACCATCCAAACTAGGCCATTTTAACAGGATCAGACCAGTCAAAATTACTTTGTTCAAGTAATGTTTTCTGAGATTTATAGTAAGGATCTACTTCTAAGTGGACACCAAATATATTGTTTCCATTTCTCCAATCTGCCAAATCCTAAGCATCTGTTAATGCCTACTTTCTCCAGTCTTCTTGTCTATTGTTTGTATATATATCAAATTCTGCAAGTTGTTTTTTGGCCGAACCTATCTCTTTTGTAATCTTATTTAACCAATCCTAGTTGTTATCGTTTGAATACAAAAGACCTTGTATGTTATCTAATTTCTTATCTAATCCGTATAAATTTCCTCTAATTCCACCAAGGTCGTCGTCAACAATCTTGTCAATTCTCTAAGCTATTCTAGAAGGTATAGATGTTGGTGCCCAACTTGCTAAATTATTGGCCACCTTCCACCAATCTTGCTATTGTAACTATTCTCGGATATCTCTATTTCTATAAAGTAAATCTGCGTATAGTTTACGTTTTTCTTCGCTTAGCCCAGAAAGAGAATATTCGTTGTTTACAAATCTGCTGCCGCCTTCTAATGTTTTTGTGTTGGCTTCGTTTTCTCTATTAAATCTCTACAGTTGCGCTAAGTTATTAGCATATTCTTCTATAAGGTCTAAATTATCTTTTGTGCTCTACGATAAACCTAATAATTCATTAGATCTTTGTATTTGGCCAACAGGAACTTTTAATTGGCTTGCGTTTGTTTCTTCCATGAAGTCAGAAGCAAAACTTTTAGTCCACGCGGATTTTACTAATTCGGCAAGCTTTAAGCCCAAGTTCATAGTTCCTCCCGTTCCTACAGGAAGATTAACGCTTTTTCCAAAATAATCAGTAGGTTTTTCTACCGGTTTAGAATTGTCATCAGACATTAAATCTAATTGGATTTCAGCATCGTTTATTCTATCCTACAGGTATATAGGATCTGTTATCATCTTATAAGAATCTATCTCTCGATACTCCTCATTTGAAAGTTGATAATCCTTGTTTAATTTACCAAACGTATTATTTTCTCTAATACGGCGGTTCATTCTATCTGTAGCAAGTTCTTTACCGGCTTTATCGTCCTCTTTAAACAGCTAGTTCATCTTAACTGCAGCTTTTGCAGCAATACTAGCCGGACTCATGTCTTTATTTGTTATTGCACGCAAAGATTGTCTTGAAGCCCATTGATTATATCTCGGATCCAACGGAGAAGGAATAAACTGGTCTTGAAACGCTGTAGGATCCGATGTTCTTGCAAGATAACTTTCAGGCGATTCTGCGGTATAAGATTTTCCTCCTATACCGCTTTTCGCTGTTGAGCTGGGCTCTACTGTTTTTTTATCTTGTGCAACAGCATCCTTACGCTCAGATTCCTCTCTGTTGTTATTCTACGTTTCTTCACTCTATGCTGGCTGCGACAAAGATTCAACTTGCTCTTTTATTCTTTTTGCTTCATAATAAGCATCTAACGCCTCTTTAGCTTTTTGTAAAGTTTGTCTGTCTTCAGCAACTTTTCTTTGTTGCCAGCCTGGTGTATATTTATTCTTCTTTTTCATAATCGTTATTATTGAGCCCAACTAGGTTCTTCTGATAATATTGCATCTGTACCATATATAGTACCTTTTACAATATCGTCTGTAGTTTCTTTATCTGAATGTACAGCATTTTGATATCTTGTATCCTAAGTATTAACTATTTTTTGTCCTTTAGGTGCATGAAGCGTACCAAGTCTGCTATCATTTTTTACAGACGTAATGTTAGAATCAAGATACAACGTTCTTGTTTTAATGTTGTCATAATCTACTTGTTGATTTCCTTTTTCATCAAGCAAAAAATTACCGTTATTATCTCTTTTGTATTTTACAGCCTAAACAACACCTTCGAAGTGAGCCTCGTTTCTAGAATTTTTCATAAACGCCTAATAAGAACCTTCTGTGGGAGTATATACAATAACGTCAGCATCTTTCAAATCTTGTAAAGATGTTCCGATTTTTCTATTTCTGTATCCAGCCGTTCTTGATGCAAGTGTTTGCAAAGAATTAAGTTTGCCTAGATCTGATTTTGGTATTGCGATAGACTGCCCGTCAGACGTAGGTTTATATCCCATATTGACAAAATAGTTTATAATATCTTTTCTTCTATAAATATTTTGACCATAATGTTCTTTATACATCAAAATACCCTTATTAGAATATGATTTAGATCCTGTAGCATTCATTACCTGTTTGCCAAAATCAATCTGAGAATCTCTTTGTTGTCCAACAAGTTTATCAGAATATTCCTAAACCTGTTTACCAAGTATAGCTGTAGTACCGCTTCTTCTAACAAGTTCAGCAAAACTCCACTGCGAATTTTGAGGATTTTGTTCTGCTCTAGATGCACGTGCGGCACGCATCCTAGAAGCGTCCTCTTGTTGCATTTTCCATAGTTCGTTAAGTTTTTTATCTTGATGAACTCTCTCGTGATTTGCAGCGACTATATTTTTTCTAAACTGCTCCATTTTTTGAGCTTCTGTTGGATCTGTTATACCTTGTGCTGCTAAATCTTTAATTGCATTCTGATAATGAAATTGTCCCAAACTTGTGTTTAACAATCCGCCGAGTTTATCTGGGGTTAGCGATTTATACAAATCATTTTCAGTAACGCCATACCAATCGTAATGGTTTTTATCTGTACCGATATACGAATCTTTTAGGTTATCAAATATATGTGTTGTATACTAATTTAAGTCTTGATATTTAGAAGTCTTACTAGCGCTCCATACACCACTCGGACTTATGCCATTTGCAGGATCTCCTAAAGTACTCCAAGAACTTAAATCCCTGCCCAAGAATTTTTCAAGTTCCGGGTTTGTGTCGTCATCAAAAGAATCTAGATATTTTTTTGCTGTCTCTGCACTCTATCTAACCTTAGCAATATCTCCAGTAGGCATAGAATATATTAACTATGCTACGGCAGCTCTACCTTCAGCACTTCTAAGAGGGTCTATACCTTGTGCATAAGCGTTTGTAATAAAGTCACGAACTTTGCCAGTAACATTTTTGTCGTACCAGTCCATATCTTTTTGAATAGGACTCATAAAATCTCCATAGGTCTTGTTAAACTCTTTCATGTCTTCAAGACCTCTGAGATAATCATTGTATACAGCGTTTACATAGTCTGATTGCGCACTTAAGACCATGTTCGCTGTAGTTGGATCAAATATCTACTATCTTTGATATTCAACCGGTCTTTCTAATCCTAAAAAAGTCATAATTATGCGATTCCTCCTCTAAGGCGATATAGTCTTTGTAATTCTTCTAACTACGGAGACATAAAATTATAATACGAATTAGTTGGTACAGTTGTATTCGTGTTGGTTGTAGAATTATTATTTAATCCTTGCAATGCCTTTATTCTATCGATGCCAATCTGTTGATTAAATAATCCAAGTTTCTTATTCTCCAATGCTATTGCTTCTCTGTATTGGTTTTCTCTCATTACATCAGACGCAAGACTAGATGCAACAGTATATTTATCTTTTCGTACTTGATCTAACCAACCCTCTTTCATAGCATTTTGCTGTTGCTCCCACTGGAATTGATTATTTATACCTGCAGTCCTATACTGTCTGTTCTGAGCTCCAAGCTTTGCCAAAGCATCTGCATACATTGCAGTGTACTTGTTGTCAGCTTCATTTTTAGCGTTGTACACATTAGCAAGATTATTTAAATATGCCTAGAAGTTAGCATTTTGTGCTATAGCTCTACCTCCTAAGCCAAGTCCTACGTTTCTACGTACATTCCAATTTTGTTGATTTAACGCTCTTTGCGCGTCTCTCAAATACGGAGTTACATCATAACGAAGATTAGCCAGTTGATTTACGGCTGCACGACCTTCTGCATCGTCTACATATAAATTAGGAGCATATGTATCTGCATTTTCGGCCCTTCTCTATCTAATAATATTTTCCATCAAACCTTCTAGATGAGGTAGTGCAGACAATGCATATTCTCCAATTAAACCTAATTTAAACCCGGGTAATTTGCCGTTTTTATATTTATTTATTTTCATATTATTTCTTACAATGTTTTGTTCTTCACTAAGAGCCAACAGTTTTTGGTGGTTATTCTCCATAGCTTTTTCTGCCATCATTGTTTGAAACTGCTTTTGTTTTGAAGACCCGCTTGCATTGGCTATTATATTTTTTAATCTATTTTGTTCTTCTATTATAGGATTCGCTATTTTTGCAAAACCAAGTTTATCGCTAAACACCACTGTTGGATCTCCAGGAGATATTGACGACGGGATTATATCGCCATTTCCTTTACCTTTCGCAACGCTTCCGTCCATGGTTAAAGTATTATATAAGCCTTCATTTGGTGCAATCATACTCTGCGCTTTTCCAAAAGAATATCCCTCTGGACCCTATAGCATTTCTGATTTTCTTCCATGTTTTTTATCGCCGTCCATTTTACCGTATGGCGATTTACCATATTTAGCATGCGCTTCTAAGTCTTTTGACTTACCAACAGCTTGTGCCATCATATTTTGTCTGGCCGTAGCGTCTGCTTCATTTCGCATTTCTTCTCTAACCTCGTCTTCGTTATCGCCAAATCCAAACAAACTGCCGAGACCGCCGATAAGAGCACCAACTCCTGCACCAATTCCGGTACCAAGAAGGTTTCCTAGACCGGGAATAATACTTCCTGCAAGTCCACCAATAGAAGCGCCTGTCCCTATCGAATTTATAGCAAAGCTTGTTTGTTTTGTTTTTCTTGCTTCATTTTCGTACGCAAGCTCAGCGTTTAAGTTTGGATTTCCATATATATCATACGTATTTCCTCCTGCAGTCGTATACGTACTTTTGCTTCTTGTGTTCTGCATGTCTGCTGCAGTTCTGTGGCTTCCAGCATTGGCTATATCATTATACATACTATAACCGCCGTACGCAGCACCAATTGCGTTTAAAGCAATTCCTGCACCGCCAAGCACGCCAGATGCGGATTTTGATGCCGCACCAGACGAAGCTCCTGCGGCAGTACTACCTGCTGTACTAGAAGTTGTTCCGAAAAATGCCTATGGCGAACTAGCGCTAAGACTTCCGAGCTGGCTTGCGCCATTGCTCAAAGATGACATAGAAGATCCTAAAAAGCCGCCTCCTCCGACACCAGACGTAGGCATCCATGTTGGCAGTGTAGTCGAAAATGATCGCAGTGGAGTGTTTGCAAACGTATTTATAGTAGTTAAGTTTGTTTTTGGCAAAAACGATGTTGCTGTACTAGCAGTAGAACCGTGCTACAATGCCTATAGAGGATAGCCAAAAGTTTGTGACGCTTGATTTATTGCGTTTGGCACGCGATTTTCACGCATCGCTCGTATTTCTGGCTCAATACTCTACCCCTATTCTACGCTAAACGTAGCATCGCCAATTCCTTTTGTAGGTTGATAGCCTAAAGGAAGACCGCGTTTCATAGTTCCAAGGTCATATCGCGGTAATTTTTTATTTGTTTTCTTCTTTTTCATATCAGCTGTAAGATTGTCTTATTTTTGTTATTACGTGCGATATAGTAAAGAACTCGTGTGGTGTTTGTTCAAAACTTGTCCTTAACCACTTACCGCGCATTCTGTTTCCCCACACATTTTCTCCGTATCTAGGAATGTTGTATATTATATTTCCCTCTCTATCTGTATGTGGTTCTATTGAGTTGGTGTTTGTGTTGTTTATGTCTGTTTCAAATTCGGTAGTTGCCACAAACGGAATGTTCTCTCCTTTGTATTGTGACCTTTTTACAGGAATTATTTGCTACGAATCAAACACTTTTGTAGTAGACACCGATGGATTTACAATGAAAGATAGTTGTATTGGTGACAAGAATAACTTATCTTTTTCTATATTTTTTATATTTTCTGTATCGATATAATTAAACTTTACAAAACTATCGTCTACAATACCGTAAATATGATTTTTTATATACACAATATCTTCATATCGTCTTGTGTATATAGACGTAGCAATATTATACTTTATATTAAATATAATCTGCTATTCGTCTTTTAAACATTTACAAAGAAGTTCGTTATTCTATAAATCGTAATCTACTTTTGGAATACGATCTATTTCTATATTGTTGTTTATGATGTTCTAAACATTAAGAACCTCTCCTAGATTTATAGCTTCTTGCGAATTTCCTGCAACAATAGCCCTATTGTTTATATCAACCCAATAAACTTTTCCTTCTGCAGCAATAGCACAATAATCATATGGTCTCATTCCATACTTAGTACTTATATAATCGTATCTGCTAAGAATACCTGCTTGTCCCAGCATGATAGTGTTGCCATTCTAATCGTTTATAAGCGATCGCTCATTCACACTAAACTTACCAAAAGCTGTATTCTGCCAGTAATATAATACGTTCTTGTCGGTCAGAAGGTTTGTAATTTCTCCATACTTGCTGTCTACATCGATAAAACTCGAAGGTTTAAATATATTAAAATTGTCTATAAACTCTCCGTTTATCTTCGGTTCAGAATAATATGTTCTGTGAGGAAACGTATTTGTTTCATTTGGATCTGTGTATATCGTTGAATATACATCGTTTGACACATCGTTGTTTGAGTATATCATGTTATATTGATGTGCGGCTCTATTTTGAGACACTAAACCATCAATAGATCCCGGCTCGTATAACAAATTTGCACTTTGGGTATTTAAATAATTCATTCCATAATCAAAGAACGTATTTACTTTAGATTCCATTGGAACGTAGTTTGTAACCTAATTGGATTCTAACGTGTCTTTTGAGTTGAAATCGTAAGCCTTGTACATAGTTGTTATTTCGTGCGGAGTGATATATATATCTCCGTCAAAGACGATCATTGAATCGTCGTATACAACATTGTCATTTCCGTCTTTATAGTTGTGCTTTACAAGATATTTATCATCACCGTTTACGTTCTTCAACTCAAGGTTAAAATAGTTTCCAAATCCAAAATATTGTACTAATTCTTCCGATTCAGAATTTTGAAATTCTATGTCATGTTCTATATTACACAGATACGTTCCAAGAGGTGTATTTGTTGTTAAACTGTCGGCAAAATCAAAAGTATCGTTCGCATTTGTACCATACATTTTCGTTTTATCTAGAGCAATTAACAAACAGGACGGTCCTGGACCAATAAACCCTTTGGAATAAATACCGTAATCGGCATAACCTATTGGTGTTGCTGCTGTTACAACGCTATCTCTACTACCTCCGTTCGTATCGCCAAAATCTTTTCCATAAACAAATTGAGCAGTTCCCCAACTATCTTCCGAGTAGTCTCTTGGTGTGTTTGGCTATCTTTCGTCGTATATTTGCAAATCATATAACCCAAACGAAACCCAGTTATTGAATACATACTCATCTATAGAACTTTCATATTGTTTGTATTGTTTTATACCGCCAGATATTTCTATTCCATTATACTAAATATTACTAAATCCTTCATACCACTTTGGTATTTTTACATCACTTTGCGATATTATTTTATAACGATATGGTGTGTTAGATAGGCTTTGCGTATAATAATTATATATATATCGTTCTGACGTTTTGTCTTTCTGTCGAAGATATGCCTAATCACTTTGAATGTTGCGTTCTTCGTCTATTTTTGGAATATACAACGGGTATTGTACTGTTCCAATAGCATCTGCGTCTGATGGATTGATATTACGATCTAAATAATCGTTTGACTCTGCAGACGTGTCTTTTATTGAATATCTAGAAAATTTAATACCCCATTTGTTTTCTGTAGCAAACTGCTGTCTATTTAATTCGTTTAATTTATCAAATAAATTCTCTAGATCAGGAGACACGCCATAGTACTGTAGACCTTCAGTATCATTCTATACCTATATTATATCAGTACTAGGACATAATATCTGTACAGGATTTAAGTAAACATTATTGTTTGATATTTTTCCGGAAACGTCATCTCGTCTAAAATCTATTTCTGAAGAAAAAATCTAAAATAGTGCTGTATTATCGATTGTTGTTGCGTGGCCAAACTTATCGAGTGGCGGCGTAGTCAGATAATATCCATCTAAGATCGCATGATTTGATGTTAAAAATCCAAGAGGATAATACGGAGATTGCTTAAATGTATTATTTGTTCCCTATTGATATGTCTATTGATATAATCTTTGTCGCAGCGGTCTTGCTATTGCAACCTATAATAAAGTTTTTTGATAAATATCTTTTGACGATCTACGAACTATCTAACAACCTACAATATTTGAAACAAGGTTCTAGTTTATTTTTGGCTGCGGTAATGTTATTTTTATACCTATAGGAATTGCGTTAGTTGTTACTTTGTTAGAATTAAAAACACTTTCAAAAAAACTACTAGGTGAATTCGGAATTATAGTTTCTATTTCAATATCTCCAAGACTAAGCACGTCGCTTCGTCTTCCTAAACTGTCGTAGTAAACAATACCGTATTTATAAGTTTCACCTCTACGCAAAGATCTCAACAAGCTAGATGTAAAGATATCGTTATAAGAATTTTTTGCAAGCGTCGAATTTATATTTCGATCCTCCATATAATCCTTAATAGATATAATCTAATTCCCAGCATCATCTAAGATATAATCAGAATTCGAAAACTATTCTCCTTGTGTGTTCGGCAATGAATAATCCGTAACTCCTTTGTGAATACAAACCTTTGTTTTCACCGGAGATATATATGTATTATTGGTGTCTAACTAGACATTTTTTATTATAGTATCGTCCGTAACATTTGAAGCAAACATGTAATCTTGGTTATTTTCTATAGCTTTTGGAATTATTTGTATTCCTGACAGACTAGAAAATTCTTCCATTGTTAGTGTTTGCAGTGCTTCTGTACCTACGTCGTTAAATGTACTTTGCTTGTCTCCGTCGTAAATTAGACATACTTCTGCATCCTGATTTTCTTTTATATATTGAAGACGGTAAATCTACATTCTGCCAAAGTTATAATCTTCGACATTTTTTATCACAAGCTTAAATCCCACTGTCGTCGTTGTATCTTCCGCGTTTCCAGTCTCCTTTCTTCTGTTCGAGTCTATAACTTGTATTTTGTTGGTAAGTGGGGCAAGTTGTGTAGTTATTCCGTATTTATTGTAAAATCTATACGTATATTGTATTTGTGACGTTTTTAGTTGTCCGCCTATTTTTTGTGATATGTATATAGGATTATTTGGTTTTATTCTGTTGTTTATCAACAAATCTATATCGGCATCTTCAACGTATTGTTGTTCGTCGTCAACTCTTATTGTTAATATAGGCCAAATACCAGTTGCAATATATGCTTTTGTTACATTATCCAACTCTTTGTATAATACAACAGATACTTGTGTTAACGTAGATATTTCGGCATATTGTTTTGTTTTTAAAACTTCTTTATAAGATGTTAAAACGTCGTTTTCTATAGAAAACTTATATACGCATAGGCGCTGCCCAGAATCGTCTTTTCCAACAACAATACCTATGTTGTCTACTGTAGCTGTTCCTAAAATAGATCCTGGTATATCTACAATTACATCATTGTTAAGTTTATTTATTGTAAATCCGCTGTATACCGGAGTAACTATTCCTTCGTGTACCGAGGAGTAATCTTCAGCAGTATCTCCAATAAGCTAATTCTTTGTTATACGTATGTTTTTTGCGTACGTATACTATGCATTCTAAAGCTGGTCATAGGCTTGATCGGAGTTCATTCCTTTTGTAAAGGAGTTTATGTATGAATTATTTTCATTAATAACCATAATAATAATCGTTGTAGAACTGCTGATCGTCTCCTTGATGCTTGAAGAACGTATCGTCTTCATCAATCTCAGGTATCAGCCTATTCCATTCATTCTTTATATTTTGTATATCGTCTGCTGTAGGCATCATTGCTTCAGCGTATGCTTGGTTTCTATAGAAATTCCATTGCTGTTGTATATAAGCATACATATTCTATCCAGCATTTACACCTTTACCTCCCAATGTACCTTTCATCCACTTAGAGAAAGAAAGCTTCATTACAACGTACCAGTATACAGCTTCTTGATATGAAGCGAGGTCTGGTATCAGAGGATAACCTCTCTCATCTGTTGCAATAGCCTTATAGGCAAGCTTTATAAATCCGTCTCGCTTATTTGTAACCAACCAACCAGGCTTAATAAAGTATTGAGGATCTTCTGTTGGTTTATATTCCTTCAAATGTCTTGCTTTATCTAAGAACAATTGAGCTTGCGTTGTATACGCTTTGACTCTCATTGGTTGATGTGGATCATGTGGATGTCTGTCTGGTTTTGGGTTTTTAAATATACCAGTCATAGTTCTCATTGGTACCCATCTGCCTTTTGGTTTGTCGCAATAAGCAACACCGTCTAGATGCTATAAATCATCAGGCAACGGTACCTGATGATCCTATATCTTCAATAGTGGCACACCATCTGATCCAGATTCTTTGTGGATATACTACATTGGTGCACCTATCTTTTCAACAGCTTCAAATATCCATTCACGTATATCTGTAGTACGCTATCTGACTTCTGTTGAGTCTAAATCTGCCATAACCTTTGCTATGATAGACTCACATTTTGTATAATTGTATATCATTGATATCTATATAATCTTGTTTGTTGAATATTAGTTGAGCTAATTTTCGCTTATTTTGTCTAACGAGACACAGTTGATATTTGTATCTATCTGGAAATGTCCTAGGTATCTTAGACCAATATAGTCTATATTTATATCCATCAGAGTGTTCGTTTAGGTGATATATACGTTTATCAAACTCTTTTGAACTCTTATAGTCGACTGATAATGATTGTGGAGATAATGTCTTAGGTCTGTATTTTCCGACCTGTATAAAACCTAATCCGTAAGGCATTTTAAAGCCTTCTGAGCGCTCTAATACGCATTCTAGGATAACTTTACACATCTCCTCTAAAATGCGTTTATAGAGGCCGTAATTGACCTCTATTGGCATTTCCTTGTACATATCTCTAAACGTACGCGATTGTTTCATTATTCTTCGTCGTCTTGTGGTCCATGTGGCTTAACACTTGCCAACGTAGCATTATTACTATCGTCGCTAGGTCTGTTAAGCATGAACGCAAGTTCATTATTTAAAATAAGCTTTTTGATAGGAGGAACCATCCATGCTGGAATCTTTACGTCGTCCTCGTCGTCCGGATCTTTATCTTCGTCGTTATCATCGTCGTTCTGTACTTCGTATACAGCTAATACATATACGTATTCCAACAATCCGCCGTCTTGTAAACCTTGCACATATACGTGCTTGTCGTCTTTGTAGAACGCTGTCATCTCTCCGAATGTGTATCTACGGAAGTTTTGATAATGTCTACGGATGTGGTTCATATATTGTATATTCTCGCCGGCCTCATCGTGTACAGCAAGTATACTGCTTGGAGCATTGTCTACGATGTCTTCGAACGTATCTTCTGTACGTTTAGTATACGATTCACGACCTTCATCTTCAGATTCTACAACCTCTAGTTTGTGTGGACCAGTCTCTCGCATCTCGAAGAACTCGTTGTCTATAAGATCTTCCCAATCGAGGTTATACTTCTTCTTACGGTCCTTGAGTTCATCCAACCGCTGCTTCCACAACTATCTACGATAAGCATTGACCCACGAGGCTATTTGAGCTCTTGATAAGTCCTCACTCTCACTAATATTGTTGTTTCTCACAAGGAGCAGTATATCATCAATGATTTCCTTTAGTGATATTTTAGCAACCATATTATTATTTGTTTGATACAACAACTCTTACATCTCCTGTATTAACCAAATCGTTGGTGTTGTATACCTCGTATTTAGTCTTTGTTACCTTCTTAAAGTCTAATGTAAAGAGTCGTTGAAAAAAGTTCTTTTTATTCTTATACTCTCGGGTATTGTATATATAGAAGAACTATTCGTTCTATAACTTAATGCCTATACTTACTGTATCTTTTCCTATAGTATAGTTTACTTTAGTTAAGTCATTATATTGTATACTATCATTATAAACAGTATCTTTAAGTATAGTTAATAGATCCCCCTATACCCCCTTACTCTTATTAACGTCTAAAACCTGTGTTTGAGTTGCAGCAGCAGAAACATGCTTTGATTTTATTTTTAATTCTTCTCTAACACTATCGAGCTTTTGTAACGTTTTGTCGTTTTGGTCTTGTAAAGTTTCGATATCTAGCTTTAAAACATTATTGGCCTACTAGGAGTCGTCTAGCAACCCCTAATAGGCCTCAATGTTGTTCTGAGCCATTTCTAGGCCCTCTGACAGCTTTTTATTCTTGCTGTTAAGAGTTATCCCCCACGACAGCAAAATTGCAACAGCGAGGCCGCAAACAGCCTTAAATGCGATATCACGATTCTTTACTATCCACTTTAGAATCGTCATTATTTCCATTGTTAAAATCGATTTCTGTTCCTATGTAATCTTCACCTTTTTTCTTTAAGAAGTTGCCTAGTGCTTTCCAAGGTCCCTCTGGATTAAGGGTGTTTAGGTTCTCTAGGATAGACCACAGTTCAGTCAAACTGATTATAACCGTGGCGCCTCCTGTCAACACAAATACGCCTTGTTCTCCAAGCACTGCTAGTTCCAGAAGACGAGCTAGCGATATGATCGTAAACTCGTCTATAAGTTTAACTAAGGTACCCTTCCAATTCTTATGACTATCTATCTTTTTCTTAGTCTTTATAGCAATCTTTATTCCGTATATCATATCGGTAACGGTAAAAGCAAAGCAAGCTAAAAGTAAAAGCATAATTGGAGAATAAAATCCTGCGGCTATAGAGCCAGCTCCGATCAACACCTTTCCCCACCATGTGCCGGCAGAGAGAGATTCGAACATATTTCCAATTGCGGTTAAAAGCTTAGCCATAATTATAAATCTTCTTCTTCGTACCAACCGGTAGCAGATGATATATCTACAGCAACAATTGCGTTATCGCTCCTACCAAGATTAATGTTATTATTGCTATATCGCCCAGATACAACGTATATGTCGCTTGAAACAAGATCGCTATCAACATTATTTATCTCGATGAGAGCTGAATTATCCATTATCGTTTGTCCTTCGTTGTCCTGCTCTTCGGTAGTACTAACAATTTCAAAAAGATCGGTTGCGTTTACTGTAACAGTTCTTTTGTTACCTTTGTATCCGGCATCATATATCTCTCCAACTACTACGAGAGAATACTTTCCAGGAAAGCGTTGTGCAGCAGCGGGGAATGATACAATAATCTTGTCTCTATCTCCTGTATATTCGATATCAGATTCGTATCTTGTTAGATTTACATCCTTAAACGGAAAGCATTCTTTCCAATTAGGATATACACCAAATCCCTTATATTCATTGTGCACATATGCATGATATTTAGGATAACCAGAACAATTTATATTGTGCTTAGTTGGCTCAAATTCGTTTACAAAAGGTTCGATAGGAAATCTACCAATAAATCTATTCTTCTTAATATACTTATCCTTCAACTCCTTCTCAAGCGTAGAATTTATAAAGAAAGCTCTGGCAGAGAGGATTTGAGTCGGTTGTTGTTCTCCTGACTCGTTTTTTAAAGGAAGTTGTATCTTAAGACGTATATCGTTTCCTATTCTTATCTTCATGGTGATAAAATAAAAAAGCCGAGATGGGCGTAGCCCACCCCAGCTTAGTTAATTTTTGTTATCAAGGATTAGCAGGTTCAACTGCTTCGATGGTCTTATCAACGATGCCGGTCAGCTTGTCAAGCTCGTTGGTAATAACAGAAGTAGCACCAGTAGTATAGATCTCTACGGTCTGCTTTGTCTTACGGAACAAGTCGTCAGCAGTGCGATACATGTTCTCAAATTCGAGCGTAACAACGTTGTAATGACCTTCGAGGCTGGTCTCCATAGCGGGCTTGATGATTGGCCAAGTACCCTCACCACGGTTCAGGATTCCTTCGTAACCCATAGCCTGAGCTTCACGATCGCGAACCAGCTTAGCGCTAGCCTGATAGGTCTTACCAGGAGTTTTAACAATCGTAACGCCTTTGGGGAAATGCTTATTCAAAGACTCCCAGCCTTCTGCAGCGGGATCAGTGTAATAAACATTAGCGTTGAAGCGAACCTTGTTGTACCAGTTCAGAGAGTCAACAGACTCATCGTCGTCGTACTTCATAGCGGTAAGAGTCAGTACGCCAGAAGCAGCGGTAGCCTCTACACGAGCGCGCTTCCACTCCTTGTTAATCATATTGGCAATGCCAGTAGCAATAGTAGCTGCAGTATCGCCTTCTGCGGTAACGTACTCATAGCTCTCAGTCCACTTGCGGAAACGAGTGGGCAGATCTTTAAAGGTCAGACGTACGATGATGCGCTTGCCAGCCTGAGACAACAGCTTGCCACTACCAATAAGCGTTGTAGCACCAGTGAAGTCAATCACGATCTGATCCTCGGTGTCAGCAGCATAGTCAGCCTTCGTCCAACCCTTGATGTCAGCTACGTTGATGATGTTTGACCACTTGATTACGGGAACATTAGTAGTAGCGCCAGTGCTAGGATTAACCTGCTTAGCGGTCTTACCAGTACCCATACCAATCTTAAAACGAACAGTGTTTGCGTCGATTGCAGCGTTGGTATCAACGTCAACAAAAACGAACTGACCCTTTGCGGGATTTGCGATGTCCGAAGCCTTCGTACCTACGTTGCTTACGAACACAGTATTTACGTATGTAATCATATTGTTAAATTAATTTATTCTACTCCCCCTATATTTCAATGTCTAGACCTAACTAGCTGGGGTTTCCACGTTTAAATTATTCTTGTGTTAGAACTTCATTTGTAATAGTCTTATACCGAGGATCTGATTGATTCTCTATGTACATTTGGGCGGCTATTTTAATTATTTCCAACCAAGTGTTATCTTCGAAATCCTCATAGTTTTTAAGAGGATTTTCGCTTGTTATTTCTTCTGGAATAGCTAAGTATCCCAGTGTATATCTATGAATCTTATAATTCTTATCTGTTAGAAGTCTAAAACCATCCTTAGTCCTTACTCTCAGCGGTCTTGCTCTATGATACTTATAATGAAAGTCTGTAAGAGAATTATTCACTCTATACATAAAACTATCAGCAGTACATTCAAACACACAGGTATCCATTGTGTGATTGTCCTCCATGTCTGATATAATCACGTCTTCGTTGAGTACGTACAACATATCTTCTGGATAAGTGTACTCATATTCATCGTATGACGGATGTGTACTGTCATAATCGCTGTTAGTTATTATTTCTTCGCGGAGCAGCTTAATTAAGTCTCTGGTCCTCTTCTCGTTCTGTTCGTAGGACGTTCGTTTCGGAGCATTTCCGTTGAAGCGATCTTTTACAAACTTTGCTATAGCCTGGTTGATCCAATATAGAGAATCATCGGTAAGAGGCTTCTACAATGTGTCATTGATCTTGTTTATCTCAAGTTCAAATCCGGCTAATATATCTACTCCTTTCATTGTTCATCCTCCTTCTTATTTCTCTTTTGCTGTTCTTGCATCTGACGTTTTCTGGCTTCTGCACCTGCTACATATTGTACATACAAATCTACTGCTCCAGATACCAAATCGTCAAATGCATCCATTGGTAATTCACATGCAGTGTTTGTAAACAGATTCATGTATCTTGGAGTTCTGTAGTATGTAATATTAAACGATACTGGTGTAGTATATCTATCATAATACACTGTGATATTATCGTCGTTTAATGTAGCAACAGGAGTTCTCATTATTCTCATGCTGTCTTGCGGGCGAGAAATAAACTCTATTAGCTTAGATCTTGATACAAGTGTATTTGGTACAACACCAGAACCGTTGCCGTTTCTAGTATATGAACTTGACACGTTTGTCGTACTATCTACATATAATCCAAAATTTTCTGGATAATTTGTAGTATAACTAAAATCAGATAGTGCCTAAAAATGATACGTTTGTGTGTATAATTCGTCAACGTTTTCTATTTCAACAGCTATTTGTATGATGTCTCCATCATTTAGAGAATCTAGGTCAATACTGTCATCTCCAAATGCTTCCTTGATCTGTTCTGCAGAATATACCGTATTATAAACAAATTCCGTTTCGCTTGGCTCCAACTCTACAACATGAAGTTTTATATCGTCTGAATTGTATGTTTGTATATACCTATACTTACGAGTAGCAATAGGTCTGTCTGTGATAATAGTAAGTAGCTCCTTGATTATATTCTCTACATATGCAGATGGCTTTGAAGGGCTAGGTATATTATCCAACGCTTTGTATATATCGTGGATAAACTTATCCTGATACTAATTCAAATAAGAGTATATCGTTTCCGTATCCAGCTTTGAAACAAGTTCTGTTTCGGGAATCATAGTCTGTACTCTACGTTCAAACTCTATTCCAAGCTGTCTTGTTTGGTTTAGTGTCATGCTTCAAGTCCTCTTGTATTAAGTTTAGAATTAAGTCTAGAAGATTCTACGTTCTCTAGTGCAAATATAATAGCCAGGTTTATAAGCTCCTCTGCAATAGTATCAGACAACTGAAATACAGTCTAGTCAGAAAAGTCTACTGTTTCTACAGAGTTTTCTTTTATAGCAAATTTGTTTGGTTGTTTTATATATACAAGTTTTGCTGTATCACCTATTTCTACATGTGGTTTTTTCAAAAGATCATACACAACGTATATCTTACCGCCTTCTATAAAACACAATGGAGATTTTATCCACGGCATATTATATGGGGTAGTAAAGAACTTCTCGGCTATTTCGTGAGATACTAATTTAACAGGGAGAGATCTAACTTGTACGTTGTCGTATGCAGCCCCGTATACCAAGTCTACTTGATTTTCAAACGGAACTTCTCCATAATATACATCGACCTTCTTTACCCAGATATCAGGATCTTCTTCTTTGTATCTAAGATTTTCCGGATCATATACATCATCTTCCTCCAATCGGTCTCCGACTATATTTGTAGGCTCGTATGATATAAGCAGTTGTACAAAATACATGTGGTCGTTTGGCAATGTGAGCGCAGAAACATTTGGAGCGTGCAGGTCGAAGTCTTCGTCGAACGCTATACTTGTTCTAGTCAGCAATCCTTTTAAGTCCTCTACAGCCTTTAAATCCGCCTCAAACGGAGCTCTACGTACATTATTACCTGTAACCTTTTGTGCAATTAACGCATTGTATGCTTTGTCAAGAATGGTAGCAACTTCATATTCTGTTAACGATGGATATGACGAAGTAACATTAGCCTTGTCATACTCTATCATGAATTTAGTATATATGTCTTTATGCGTCATATCTCATGTGTTTAACACAGATTATTTATTCTGTGTTTCGTTAATAATTGAAAGTCTTAGATCCTGATTCTTCTTACTGTCAAGGTATGCAATTGCGTCCTCAAGGCTATCTGCAAACATATCGCTTCCATAGAAGTAATGTGTCTTATCTTTACGGATAACGCCTTTTGCAATAGCTTCCTCAAGAATAAACTCTGTCTCCTTGGAATGGTTATCAACCCACTTCTCAAAGAATCTCTTCGGCTGCTTGTCTACAATACCGAACAGCGTAGATTCAACGAGCTCGTTAGACATATTATCGGCCTTAACGCCAAACAGGCGCAGACATTTACGCATTTGCTCAAGTGACAGTTTATCAAACTCTTTAATAGCTTCACGGCGCTGCTTATTGATCTTGTTAGCCTCTACTGCTTCTGCTTCTCTATTAATCAAAAGGTAATCTTTACCTGCAGTGAGTTTGTCAAGGGAAGTAGCTACTCTCTTATGTCCGCTAAGGAATTTAATAATCATCTCCTGACGGGGGATAGAATCATCAAGAATGAGACCACGAGAACCAACTTTTACACAGAATGTATTCCAGAAATCGCTGGTCTTTGCGAGGTGGCCCTCTTCATAACCTAAAACCTTTTCGTAATATTTTTCATCTTCGGGCGTCAATCCCGTATATATCGACCCAGATCTTGTGAAATAAGGAGCAATGTAATCAAAACAAGCTTTATACTTAATCAATCCAACCCAGGGATTCTTTTTCTTAATTTTTAATTCAACTACCATAATGTTACATTAGTATGTTGTGATGCCGGACGGGGGCCGAAGCCCCCTCGGTCATCATTTATATCTTTGTTTTATAATCAGATACCGCTGTTGCTGATTTCAGTATCTTCAGCATCGCAGTACAGGATACCACAAGACAGCGGGTTGCGCAGCATGATACCCATCTCACCCAAGAAGTGAACCTGGTAACCATCGCGGCTGTTAGAACGCATAGTGGTAATGCTGTTAGCATATCCGTTAGGAGCTACAGAACCACCGGTGAACCACTGTACGAACTCACGACCCTTACGACAAACCTTTACAACGTTTGCCTGACCGTCACGCTGACCGAGATCAACGAACAGGAAGGTGTAAGACATAAGGGGTTTACCAGTCAGTGGGTGCAACTGACGGAAGATCTCCATGTTATCGAACAGAGCGCAACGCTTCAGAGTCAGCTCAATACCGTTCGTCATCTTGTAAGTGGTGAACTGACCACCGAGAGTCAAGTTCTGACCAGAACCAGTTACGAATACGGTGTCGATCATATGGAAGCTAGCAACCTTCTCCTTCAGGATGCGGTCGAACTCACGAATACCCATCTCACCAGTCAAGGCAATGAACTTACGCTCATTAGTACCCAGCAGGTTGTAGCAGAGGTCGAAGAGGAAGTCCTCGAGCAACTCAGCAGTCAGAGTGGTGTAGTAACGTACGTTAGCCGGAGAAATCTGCTCGAACAGACCAGACATCTTAGCAACATAACGACCGTTGGTACCCTTCAGGTTATAAGTACCATCTTGCTGACGGTTACCCTTAGCGAACAGCAATTCCTTCTCCTCACGACGCTTCCACTCACGGAGAGCAATCCAGTACTGATAGTCAGACCACAGATAAGAAGTCTTACCAGACTCGGGATCTTTCAGAGCGATAGCCAATACAGTGCTGTAAGCATCACCGGTGATGTCATAAGACAGACGGAGAGTCTGCAGTTGGTTACGCATCTTAAATGGAGTCTGATATCCAATGATATCTGCCTCATCGCTGTACTCCTCGTAAGCAGAACCCATACGGCTTACCTGACGACCAGGAAGCAGGAACTCACCAGGAATATAAGCAGCGTTAGACTGGTCAACTACATAGCACTCGTATACCCAAGCGCTACCATCCTGATAAGGAGTACCGCTTACACGTACCTGGAACTTGTAGTCATCGAAAGAAAGGATTGCACCAGGACCAAACCACTTCTCCTCAAGAGCGAGGAAGATAGGCTGACCATTAGCACCAGGAGTTACAGAGCTGTAGTTAGCAGTAGTAATCTCCTGACCGTTAGCCTTTGCCCAACGGATGTTAATAGCGTGCTCGCTATCGATCATTACAGACCACTCAAACTCGCGGTTCTCAATGATCATTGTTTTGCCAAGACCACCAGTAATCAGGTCAATAGCAGTTGATACGCCGTCGTCCTTAGTACCAAATACCAGTGAAAGCAGACCAGAAACCTCATGAGGCTTAGTCAGCAGGGCGTTAGAAATCATGTTCTCATCTACCAGGTCGCTGAAACGACGTCCGCGATACAGCTGGAGATTATTAAGTAAACTAT